>Ga0315336_1007645_pt1 | contig 10177 bp, 6 predicted proteins | sample ASW5metaG_FD_204512 | JGI IMG/M metagenome (GOLD analysis project Ga0315336, IMG submission 204512) | Ammonia-oxidizing marine archaeal communities from Monterey Bay, California, United States - ASW #5 | ecosystem: Environmental > Aquatic > Marine > Intertidal zone | place: USA: California... | reverse complement strand
CGAAGCTCGTCGCCCGCGTAGCCGACGGAGAGCAGATAGTGATCGCAAAGGCAGGAAAGCCGGTAGCGAAGCTCGTTCCGCTGGGAGAACGCCCGAAAGGGCGTGACTGGGGGACGTGGAGAAGCAAGATCTGGGTGGCCGACGACTTCGACGCCCTATCGGAGGTCGAGGAATGAGGGTGCTGCTCGACACTCAGACGCTGCTTTGGGCGTCGACTTCAGACCGGCGGCTGCCATTTCGGGTTCAGCGCATCCTCGATGACGAAGGCAGCGAGTTGCTGTTGAGTGTGGTCAGTTGCTGGGAGATCACCGAAAAAGCCGAAGCTGGCAAGCTTACCCTAGAGACCACAGCCGCTTCTTACCTGACGCAAGAACTCCGGCGCAATGCGATCAAACTGATTCCACTCGAGTTACAGCACGTGTTGCGCGCTAGCGGGCTCGACCGAAGTGCCGGAGACTCGTTCGATCGGCTCATCGCTGCGCAAGCGATCGAAGAAGGCCTGACCGTGATGACGGCTGACCCGGTTTTCAAGCGGTACCCAGTTTCTGTACTGTGGTGAAAGGAAGATTATAAGTGGACTACCGCCTCGAAGATTTCCAAAAGGATCACGACTATTTCATTGGCCTCGACTCGGACGGCTGCGTGTTTGACTCGATGGAGATCAAACACAAGGAGTGCTTCACACCGGCGTTCATCAAGTATTGGAACGTCCAGGCAGCGGCGAAGTACGCCCGTCGCGCCTGGGAGTTTGCAAACCTTTACTCTAAGTCCCGTGGAATGAACCGTTTCCCGGTTCTGATTCGCACGTTGGAGCTGCTGAGGGACTGGCCCGACCCGATGCGACGGGGGATCAAGATCCCTGATCTGTCGCCGTTGCGGGCGTTCCTCGCTTCCGGGCTTCCGCCGAGCAACGCTGGATTGACCGACTACATGAAGGATCACTCCGACCCGCAGCTCGATCAGACGATGGAGTGGAGCCTTGCTGTGAATCGTGCCGTCCTTGACATCGTCTACGGGGTGCCTCCCTTCCCTCTAGTTCGTGAGACGCTCACGAAAATGGTGGCAAAGGCCGACCTCGCGGTCGTTTCAGGGACTCCAGCAGAAGCCCTCATCCGCGAGTGGGACGAGAATGAGATGCGGCACTTCCCAAAAATCATCGCTGGGCAGGAGCTTGGCAAGAAAACGGAGCACCTCAAAGCCCTTGCAGGCGCCGACCGCTACGGCGAAGGCAAAAAGCTGATGATCGGCGACGCCCCTGGGGACCGCCAAGCGGCTGAGGCTTCGGGATGCTTGTTCTACCCGATCGTGCCGAACGAGGAAGAGGCCTCATGGGAGCGGCTCCACAACGAGGCCCTAGATCGTTTTTTTGCAGGGACTTACGCAGGAACATATGAAGCTGAGCAGGTGGCTCATTTCGAGAGCCAATTGCCTGAAAGCCCTTCCTGGTGATTTGCAGGCCTACTGCACGCCAACAGCCCCGCTTCCAGGCCCGCCCCGAGCACGACCCTTCTGAAGCTCTTGAACGATTCGATCAAGTCGACCTGATCCCCGAGACTCAAGTAGTGTGAAGATGTTGAGGATCTGAAATGTTGAACTCGTCTGATTCCCAGCACGGAAATGGGGATACTCACCGATATTCCGGCCGTGTGGCGGCTCGCAGCCCCCAGGAGGAGACGAAACTTGGCCGGGGGATCGAGGTATTCGACGAGGATGTCGCGACCTCGCTCAATGACGCCCGGCTCGAACATTTAGCCTCTCTGGGCTTAGATATCAACGGGAAGCGCGTACTTGATGCCGGTTGCGGAGTCGGTCACCTCTCACGCTTCTTCGTGGCCCGCGGCTGCTCGGTTGTCTGCGTGGATGTGCGGACGGAGAACGTCGCGGAGCTCAAGCGAAGACATCCGGAAACCGAAGCGCATGTAGCTGATGTTGAATCTGACGATCTCTCGCGGTTTGGCGAGTTCGACATTGTTTTCTGCTATGGCTTGCTCTATCACCTTGAAAACCCAATCGTCGCAATGCGCAATCTTCGTAAGGTTTGTCGAGGGCTTCTGATTCTCGAGACGAACGTCTGCGACAGCGATCAGCCGGTACTCAAGTTAGTCGACGAATCGTTGTCGAGCAACCAAGCAACAGGCGGCATTGGGTCTCGGCCGAGTCCTTCGTTCGTTGCTTTCGCGCTGAACCGTATCGGCTTCCGTCATGTTTACCAGCCGATCGAGCCGCCAGATCACCGTGACTTTGATTTCGAGTGGAACAATGATCTCAGCGATTCGCGAGATGGACACCCGAACCGCTGCGTCTTCTTCGCTAGCACGGCTCCGGTTGAGTGCGCGAAGCTAACGAGCCTCCTCGACGGCCAGTAGCACTGCGAAACCCCCGCGCTCTACTGCGGCCTAACCCAAGCCCCCCCGGACTTTGCGGAACGAATCACCGCGTCGACAAACCGCACGCCCGCGACTCCATCAGACGCCCCCGGCAAACCCAATCCACTCCAATCCTCACCGCGCCGATGAGCCTGGATGGCATCCGCCACATCGCGATACACCGCCCCGAAGGCCCCAGAGAACCCCTCGGGGTAGCTCTGCCGCATGGCCGGATAGTGCGTCCGGGAGGCGTCACCGAATCTGCGATGGATCAAGTGATTGGCGTCTTCGTGTCTCCACTCCACGCTGCCTGTCTCACCGTAGATCCGAAAGCTCAACCCGTGCTCATTCCCAGCGGCCACCACCGAAGACCAGATAGTCCCGGTGGCACCGTTGGACCACCTGACCGTTGCGTACGAGTTGTCGCTGATCCGCCGACCGGGCACGTGCGTTGTCATCTCGGCAGATAATTCCGTGATCTCCAACCCGGTCACAAACCGTAGCAGGTGGTGCGTATGCGTCCCCAGGTCGTAGACGACACTCGCCTCCGTTGCGATGTCCGGGTCGCCACGCCACCACTCCTCGCCGAGTTGAATCGCCCCCCTCCCGAGCGCAAACTCCCCTTGGAGAATCCGCACCTCGCCGATTTCCCCGCCCCGAACCAACTCCGCCGCCTGACGAACCATCGGGTAGCCCGAATAGTTGTGGGTCAACCCAAAGACGAGCCCGGATTCGTGAACGCGTCTCTCCAGGTCAACCGCCTGGTCGAGATCCACCGTTAGCGGCTTGTCGCAAACCACATGAACGCCCTTTTCCAAGAAGGCGCATGAAATTGGGTGATGCGAATCGTGCGGCGTCACGATCGACACCGCTTCAATGCCGTCATCGCGTTCCGCCTCGGCCCGCGCCATCTCGGTGTAGTCCCTGTAGACCCGCTCGACCCCCAACTCGCTGGCCATCTCTTGGGACTTTTCGAAATTCCTCGAAAACGCGCCGGCCACGAGACGGTAGCGACCGTCCAATCGCATCGCTGCTCGATGCGCCGGAGCAATCCGCCCGCCCGGACCGCCGCCAACCATGCCAACACGAATCACTTCCATCCGCGAGAGCATAGCAGCGTAGCGGAAGGCGATGCAGGGGCATACATTCCCTCAGCGCAACCGACGGGCCCAATTCGAAATCGGAATTGTCAGTCGCTCAAGCGATCAGCTCGCGGATCAATTCGCCGCCAGTCTGAGAGAGTTGCTTCTCACGCCCCTGGGCAAAATAGGTCAGGCGGGTGTCATCCAGCCCCAACAAATGCAGCAGCGTCACATGGAAGTCTTTCAGCGGATGCGCCACCTCGACCGCCGCTCCCCCGACTTCGTCAGTCGCGCCGACGATTCGCCCGCGCGGGGCGTCGCCCCCGGCTAGCCAAACGGTCATGGCCTTGGCGTTGTGATCGCGCCCCCAGGCCTTGCCCTCACCTCGAACGCCGTTGTCCGGGGATCGCCCAAACTCGCCCGCCCAGACGACAAGCGTTTCCTCTAGCAGGCCGGTTCGCTTGAGGTCTTTCATCAATCCAGCAATAGGCTTGTCGATGGCGGTAATACGCGTGCCATGGGCGTTTTCGATGTAGTCGTGAGAGTCCCAACCGCCCACGATCACTTGCACGAAGCGCACGCCCGACTCAACCATCCGCCGTGCCAACAAGCAGCGCCTGGCAACGGCGTCGAGTTCTGCGTTTTCGTCGCCAACCCCGTAGAGGTCGAGCGTCGCCTGAGGTTCGTTGCTGATGTCGATGACGCCGGGCATTTCCGCCTGCATGCGGAACGCAAGCTCGTAACTTTCGACTCGCGCGGCAAGCTCGGCGTGATCGGGGTGTCGTTGGCTGTGGATCGCGTTCAGGTTCCCAAGCAAGTCGAGGTTCTTTCGCTGATGCTCGGGAGTCACTCCGGCGGGAGGGTTCATGTCGAGCACGGGCGCGCCTTTAGAACGCAACGCGGTTCCCTGGTAATGCGCCGGCAGAAACCCGTTCGACCAGTTCGCCGCGCCGCCCTGAGGATATGCCACATCCGGAAGCACCACGAACGCTGGAAGGTTTTCGTTCTCCGTCCCTAAGCCGTAAGAGACCCACGAACCGATTGCTGGATCGCCCCCGAAGCGGTTGCCGGTGTTGAGGTGATAAAGCGCTGTTGGGTGGTTGACGCTCTCGGCCTGCAGTCCGCGATAGAAGCAAACATCGTCGACCACATCCGCGAAATGGGGAAAGCGAGTGGCGATCTCGATGCCCAGCTTACCCGCCCGCTGGAATTCGAATGGGCTTCGAACGTAGTACCGCTTGCCTGTGTTCATCGCAGCGGCGAACTTGGTGCGCTGTTTCGCGAACTCCGTCATATGGAGCTCATTCAGCTTGGCCTTTGCGTCGAAAGTATCGATGTGGCTAGGTCCACCCTCCATCAACAAGAAGATGCAGTTCTTTGCCTTGACCGGGTGGTGGGGCTGTTTGGACGACAGCACGCCAGCTTTGGCTTCGTCCCTCAACATTGACGACAGGGCAATCGCCCCTAGTCCCATCCCGGAGTGATAAACAAACTCACGCCGCGACGGCTGTGCCATGCGGGCCCTGCGCGTCATCGCCACGCCTCGAAACAACGACGCGGGATGTTGCTGCGCGGGTTATTCCTGACGAGGGGCCCCTCGATCTCCATCTCACACAGTGTAACGACTCGGTGTAGATTCGAGCCGTTTTCCCACTGGCATTGCCCCTCGGAGAGGCAACCAGATATTTCACTCGTGATCCGATAGCCCAGACAAAACTTCTTTGGGATCGCCCCGGTCGACCAGTCTCGTTCGCAGGCGCTCTTGGGCGCTTCTGGATGGCGTGGATCAGTAGTGACGTGGTTCCCAGACGACGCAGAGTCAAGAACACCTATATCGGACTTGAAAGAGATCTGCGATGCAGCCGAGCACAGGGTCGCAGACGACCGCTGGGCACGAATGGGACCTAGTAAGTGCCAGCTCCAGGGAGCCTCATTTTGCTGAGAATCCCTTTGAACCTCGGCTCGTCTCGGAGACTATCGAAGTGAGCAGCTACCCCGATGTACGGCATCATTGGCGCTCGCGCCTCGTACGCTCGCGCTAGCCAGTCGATCGCTTTCTGCTTTTCGCCGGCCATCGTGTACAGGCGGGCGATGATCTCGAACCCTACCGACGCCGAGGAGGCTCGCGCCGCCAGTGTGTCTGCAACTCGAGCTAAGGCCGCCTGATAGCCTCCGTCCTCGTAGCCCCCTTCAAGCGCCGTCAGGGCTGCTTCGTCGCCTATTGTGGAGTACCACAGCTTCTGTTGTTCATACCCCTGCTCATACATTCGCTTGCGGTGATAGATGACCTCCAAAACGTCGTGCATGACGAAGTTGTTGGCCCCCAGCTTCTCTGCTTCTTTGAGCTGTTCATGTCCTTCGTCGAAGCGCTGGCAGAATGCGAGGATACCGCCATAGAGTATCCGGAAGAGCGGATTCATCGGATCGAGCTTGATTGCTTCAAGGCTCTGCTCGATGCTGTCGTCGCGACGGCCGGCGATGAGCAGGTAGTGCGCGTAGTACGCCCGTGCGTGAGCGTGGCTCGGATTCAGTTGCAAAGCTTGACGAAAACCGGCTTCGGCGGCTTCCCAGTTCCATTCCATCCAAGTTTCGATGCATCCGAATACGTACTGAGTCTCCGCGTGCGAGCTGTCGAGCCGCATGGCCTCGTTGATTGCCTCCGCTCCCTTCGAGATCGCTTCTTTCGGCTCAACAACACGCATTTGATTGAGGCCCAACCACACGCTGGCGATGCCGGTATGGGCGACCGAGGACGCGGGGTCTTTTTCTCTGGCCAACTCGAAATACTTGAGAGCGGTTTGCAGATCGGGGGGCGTCAGCTTGTCCCAGTAGTAACGGCCCTTAAGGTAAGCTTCGTACGCATCCGGGTTGACCGGTCTGACGGCCACACTCACAGGTTGTTCGTCTGGACCGATCTGGCCTTTGATTTGCTCCGCAACCGCTTGAGCGGTGCGATCCTGTAGCGCGAGAATGTCGCGACGCTCATGTACAATGCTGTCCGCCCAGAGCATCCTCCGGGTTCGAGCCTCGACGAGTTCCGCCGTGATTCTGACCTTGTTCTCGGCCTGCACGATTGAGCCAGTCACGACATGACTCACATGAAGTTCTTGGGCGATCTGAGGTAGCGTTTTGTCGGTCCCCTTGTACCTCATCACCGAATGCCGAGAGATGACCCTCAAGCCTTTGAGCTTGCCTATGCTCGCGATCAGCGCGTCTGTCATGCCATCGCTAAAGAACGCCTCTTCGCCGTCTCCAGACACGTTGTCCAACGGCAAAACCGCCACGACGGTCTCGATGGGAGTTATCGATTCAGCCGGTAAGGACTGGGGCTCTTGGCGTTGAAACGAAGTGAGCAAGGAGCGGACCTTTCTCCACGCGGAGCGCCGACTCGGCTGGGCCGGTTGTCTATCTCCCGAATCGACTTGCCGCTTTAGGCCCCTGAGGTCCACGATCAAGTCGTCTACATGCTGGTAGCGCTCGCGCGTGTCCTTCCTTAGCGCTTTTTCCACGAGGTAGTCCAGGTCGATCGGCAAGCCGCTTCGCAGCGCGGTAGGCATCTCCGGGGCGGTGTTGACAACCGCGTAGGCGACTGCCGCCTCGACTTCGCCATGGAAGGGCAACCGCCCCGTGATCATTTCGTAAAGCACCACTCCGAGCGACCAAATGTCGGTTCGCCCATCGGTTGGCTGAGCGAGCGCTTGTTCAGGGGACATGTACGCCGCTGTCCCCAGCGTCGTTCCCTCCTTGGTTAGTTGGCTGCGGCCCGAAACGCCGGCCAACCCAAAATCCATGACCTTGACTCGTCGATCAGCGGAAAGCATCAGGTTCGCGCTCTTAATGTCGCGATGGACGATCCCCTTGGAGTGCGCCGCTTTGAGACCCTCGGCCGCCTGGAGGGCCACGTCAACCGCTTTGAGGAGCGGGAACGGACGTTCGCGTAGTTTCTCTTTTACGCTTATCCCTTCGACAACTTCCATCGCAATGAACGTCTTGCCATCGACCTGTTCGATGCCGTAGACCGTGCAGATATTGGGGTGATTGAGGGCGGCGGCCGCTTGGGCCTCCCTGACGAAACGTTCCCGTTCAGAGGGATCCGTCAATCCGCTCGCAGTAGGGAACTTAAGTGCGACGCCGCGTCCTAGTCGCAGGTCCTCCGCCCTGAAGACGACACCCATGCCGCCCTCGCCCAGTTTCTCGAGGATCTTGTAGTGGCTGATGCTCTGCCCAATCAAGATGCGTCGATTTTAGCGCCGAGACGACCAACGAGGACAACTAGTTGTGAACAAACTTTGTCTCGTCCTCAAGGACTGTAGCGTCAGAAAAGCTTCCTAGAGCGCTCTGCGGCCCTATTCAAGGTCATTTGAGCGATTCAGAGTAGCGGATGGTTTTCGGAAAAGTAATTTTCGGTATGCTTCCGTCAAACTGCCACGGATGAGCGAAAGCCCGAGTGCAGAACTCTTAGGACGACCAAACTTTAGCAGCCGGTCGCGAACGTCAGTTTCATGGAGACTGACCCACCAATACTCCACATTTTCCTTTCTTCATATCCCCCCAAGAATATGGCGGGGTCTCCAACACGATTTCATTGGGTCGCATTGTGCACTGCTGTAGAATCTGGCCTTTGGTACTCACCAACGGTTGATTTTCTTCCGCACCGTCAGAATCGACGCCGAAGGGGATAGGATGACATCGAGCCATTTTCGGATCGCACCGTCTACAAGCCGCTCGGAGTGTTCCTTGGCGCTCAAGAGACGAAACAGTAGATATTCCGATGAAGCCCGCTAAGCAAACGCTCTCCCCGTGGAAGAATCTGCTGTTCGCCTGCTTGGCGTTCGGCGGCTTTTTTGCTTTGGTGGAACTGGCGCTGATGCTGGCCGGAGTGAAGCCGGCGGCGGCCGTCTCGGACCCTTACATCGGCTTCTCTGGCCTGCCGCTCTACGTGCAGCAGGGCGACTCAATGACGACCGCCCCGGCCAAGACGGTCTGGTTCAACCCTCAGGTCTTCCCGAGGCGCAAGTCTGCCGGCGCCTATCGAGTCTTTGCGGTTGGCGGATCGACGACATACGGCAGGCCTTATGAGGACGCGCATTCGTTCAGTGGTTGGCTCAGGGAGCTGGCGCCGCTGGCGGACCCAAGGCGCGAGTGGGAAGTGATCAACGCCGGCGGTGTCAGTTACGCGAGCTATCGTGTGGCCTCTGTGATGGAGGAGTTGGCGAACTATGAGCCGGACCTCTTCATCGTCTACACCGGGCACAACGAGTTCCTCGAGCGGCGGACCTATTCAGGGCTGATCGACGCTCCGACCGCCGTCTTGGAAGCTGGCGGCGTCTTGAGCCGGACACGGATTTACGCTTTTGGACAAAGCCTGCTGGCGCCGCCCCAGACTCGCCTGCCAGGCGCAGAGCTCGCTGCTGAGGTCGACACGGCTCTGGCTCATTCGGTCGGGCCCGAGGACTATTTCAGGGACGATCAGTTTCGCGAGCAGGTCGTCGGGCACTATCGCTACAACTTGCGCCGCATGGTTCGCATTGCACGCGATGCCGGTGCGCGGATTTTGTTCGTGACACCGGCTTCGAACCTGAGGAGCATTTCACCCTTCAAGAGCCAGTCTGGCGCCGGGCTGACCTCGCAACAACGAGGGCGTGTGTCGACGCTGCTGGCCGAGGCCGCGGGGCTCGACCCTCGGGAGGCCTTGGTCCGGCTGGACGAAGCTATCGAACTCGATCCGCGATACGCTGAGTCGCATTACGCGCGGGGACACGTGCTGGCGGAGTTGGGGCGCGATACAGAAGCCAAGCTGGCGTTCACGCGCGCGCTGGAGGAAGATGTTTGCCCGCTACGGGCGTTGCCGTCCATGGTGGAGGCGGTCCGGGACGTGGCGGCCGAGACGAGGGCGCCGCTGGTCGATTTCAAGGCTTACATGGAACGGAGCAGTCCGGGCGGAATCGCAGGCGCCGATCGTTTTCTCGATCACGTGCACCTCACGATAGACGGCTACCGCGAGCTCGCCCTGTTGCTCGTTGACGCACTTGAAAGAGAAGGCCTGTTCCGGCGCTCTGACAACTGGAACGAGGTCGCACTGGCCGACGTGCGGCAGCGCGTGGAAGCACGACTCGACCGCGCGGCATACGGCCGGTCGTTGCGCAATCTCGCCCGAGTACTGGGTTGGGCGGGCAAAGCGGAAGAGGCCGCGCGGGTCGCGCAGCAGGCGCTCGAGGAAATCGGAGACGACGCCGAGGCCTACAGCGCCCTCGCCCGCGCGGCCGCGGCTCGCGGCCTCAGGGTCGAAGCGATCGAACACTTCCGCAAGGCAATCGATTTGGACCCGAACAACTCCGATACGCTGACAAGATTGGCCGCACAGGTCTTGAAGCAGGGCGGTGTGGATGAGGCGCTCTCGCTCCTGCAGAAGGCACTCCGCTCCGACGCGAGCAACGTGGAAGCTTACGTCCTTAGGGGATCCATCCTCGCTTCGGAGGGAGACTCGGCGGCGGCAGTCGAGAACTATCTGGATGCGATACGCGTCTCTCCGCGGTCGCTGGCGGCCCTCAACAACCTCGGCGTGGCGCTGGCGGCCGAGGGTCGCTTAGATGAAGCCGTAACCCGCTTCGAACAAGCCCTTCAGATCGATCCTCGTTTCGTCGATGCCTCAAGCAATCTCGGCCAAGCCCTCACGACATTGGGACAGCTCGACCAGGCCAAGGCTCGGCTTGAAAATGCCATCGAGAT
>Ga0315336_1007644_pt1 | contig 10178 bp, 12 predicted proteins | sample ASW5metaG_FD_204512 | JGI IMG/M metagenome (GOLD analysis project Ga0315336, IMG submission 204512) | Ammonia-oxidizing marine archaeal communities from Monterey Bay, California, United States - ASW #5 | ecosystem: Environmental > Aquatic > Marine > Intertidal zone | place: USA: California... | reverse complement strand
GTTAGTGCTTATTAATATATCTGCTTCTTCTTGTGTAATATTACCGATAGAATTTTGATCCATAGTTGTAATTATTTAATATAATCATATGTTTTTTTATACCCAATTAATATTAATTTATTTTTTGTGTCATTATTAATTTCTAAATCATAAAATCTTAGAGGTGATGTAAAATTAATGACATTATATATACTATAATCTTCCGTTGTATCAGTCATTACATTAAATATTCTAGACAAATACTTTATTAAATTAGTTATTTTATCTTCTTCACTACATAATTCTCTATTTAAAGGTGTCTTATAATCCGTATAATCCGATTCTATAAGAATACCTAGGGTTTCATTTTTCATAATATTATATTCAACAGTCCCCTTTTGAAGATTTTTAAAAAAATATGCAAAATCCACATGCTTAATTATACCAGGATCACAATATGTTTTATCTTCATATATTATTGGTTGAAATAATACAGGTAATGATATTGTCATTAATATTGCATCTATAACATTCATATCTGGTGCATTTTTATATGAGAAATATTCAATTTTATTTGTATCATAACAATAGGCATTTATTATAAGACATGTATTACTTAATTCATATAACTTCTTAAATGTTATACTTATACTCTTTATTTTATGATATGTAAATGCCTCAAATATTTCACGAAACTTTTTATAATTTATGATACAATTTAAATCAAATATATTTTCTATTATATTTTGATTGTATTTATTATCATAAAATACAACATTTGTATTTATTTTCATTATAATGTCTTTAATATCTTTTAAAGTATATCCTAATAGGATGAAATATACGATTATTATACTCCCACTACTACATAATATATTATCAATAGATTTCATTTCTATATATTTATGATCTATTAAGCATTTTATACAACCTAATATAATATAAAACTTGCTGCTACAACCAGAAAATACAAGATTCTTTATCATATTAATAATAATTAATTATTAATAATTAATTATTAATAATTAATATAAATTAAATTTATTAAAATAATATATTAAGTAAATATGGCAGACACTATTGTTAAAACATTAAATGTTAAAGATTTACATAAGGAAATAGATGAGAAAACTCTTAAAAGAAATATAATATATAATAATATTTTAGGTAAATGTAATGAAAAAATCATTCAAACAACTAAAAATATGGATACTTGTTGTTTCTACGTACTCCCAGAATTTATAATAGGTGTTCCTATTTTTAATGCCGATAAATGTAGAGAATATGTGATAGAACACCTTATAGAAGGTGGATTCAACATAAAATATACACATCCTAATTTATTATACATATCATGGTCTAAAGTAGAGAAGGAAAAGAAACCTAAGCCTGTTACAAAGAAACATAAAGAGAAAAAATCAAAATATAGGGTAATAGATGATTATGAGCCATCTGGGAAATTCATATACACTGCTTCATCATTATCATCTATTAAAGAAAAAACTAAATTTCTTTTAAATAATTAATAAGTCTTTTTACCTAATTTATATATAAAATCGCATAAAACTAAATAGAATACACCTGTGAATATATATAGTATAAGATCATATAGATTATTACTATTTACTACTGGGGTTTCTGCTTCTTTGACGGGTTTATGAGTATTTAGTATTTGACTTAAATGTTTAAAATTTGCCTCGCCTTCAAATGGTTCGAGTGTATCATTCGGTTCTCCATCGCTTTCATTGTCGGTATTATATATTTCATCATTCCCTGGACATTCATATATATCATTGTGAATTTTACTATAAGACTCCGCAGGACTATCATTAATAGATTCATAATTTAATATGTCTTTAGTACTATAAGCCTCATAATCGCCTTTTTCGCCTGATCCATAATGAATATCTTGTAGTGTGCTATGGGTTTCCGGTCCATTATGATTAGGAAGACGCCTCACTCCACGACTATAATTATTCTTTTCATAATATGGTTCAGTATTTGAATTTATATTACTATTATCTTCATAATAATTATGTGCATCATATATGTCAGTATGTTTATATCTCTTAGATGGTTTAGATAGTTTAGTACGTCTCTTATTAGGTAAAGTTGCACGATAATGGTCCGTGCCTTCCGAAAATTTCTTTTTTTTTTTGTTTAATGGGTTTTGTAGGTTTACAAAAATTGTCACCCCACGCTTCTTCTATTGAACAATATGAAGACATCTTATATTATAATATTATATTATATTAGATTATATTTTTTAATTAATAATTAAATAACTTTGAATATTATGTATTCAAGTATTTCTAATATTATTATATAATATAATATTAATAATGTCGCCAGATAATTTACATAAGTATGTTTATTTTCTAGTATTAATGCTTTTAATAGTAGGTTATGGATTATTATCTGGATTATATCTTAAATTCAAGTTTACAAAATTATTCTATATTAGAATGTCAATTTTATCATATTTATTCTATGTTTTATCAGACAATTTATTATATACACTGGTATTTACTATATTTATATTAATATCTGTAAATATATATCATAAAAATAGTATGGTGGAACATTATGAGGGGATGGAGGGGAGTGGGTTAGAGGACAAGAAAGACAAAAAGAGCAAGAAGGCTGACGGCTTGGATGAGGCGGGGGATTACAAAGAAGATATGATAGAACAATATAATAATAAGCAAATTATTAAGGAATTTTATGAATACAGTAATAAGTTATTAGAAAATGAGAATTTTATTAATAGTTACGGAGACTCTACAAATACAAATACAAATAATAATAAAATAAAGAATATTACAAATAACATAAATAAAATTAAAGGGATTTTGAACAAAACTAAAAAGAAAGATGAATAATTATTTATAAAAATAAATTATATACTTAATATTATATGGATATTCTTAATACTATTAATAATTCTTTTAATATACTTAACAACAGTAAATTATTTGCCGGTATTATCATGATTTTATTGAATTTAGGATCACGTTTTATAGTTATGGAATTAAGTGACACTCACGAGGAGTTCTTAAACAATGTTATAATTAGACGTATTATCGTATTTACAGTAGTATTCACTGCCACTAGGGATATCGTTACGTCTTTAATATTAACAGGTGCATTCATAATTCTTGTATCAGGATTATTTAATGAAAATAGTAAATATTGTATTTTACCTAAAAAACCCAAAAAGAAATATAATAAAAATGATATTCATTCTGCCAAAAAAATACTTGAGTGGGCTGAAAAAAATAATATGAATAATTAATATAATTAATATAATTAATAATTAATATACTTAACTTAATAACTTAATATTAGAGGTTTAGTGATATACCCCTTGTTTCTCCGCCACCCATATCACTTCCACTTCTAATTGATATATTGTCTACATCAGGGAGGGAACCAGTATTTAATCCAGATATAATATTATCTAAGTTGGATTGACTGGGTCCGCTCATTTCGGGTCGCGGAGGAGGCGATTGAGGTCTTTGTTGCGGTATATTAAACATACCAGGCATTGGCATATCTCCACCCATCGGAGTAGGTCCACCAGGTTGTTGCGCCACAGAATTCATTGCTGCTGATGCAAATTGCTTCATTAAATCCGGATTCTGTTTCATAATATCTTCCATTCCCGGTAGAGACGTCTTGAACATCGTATTGGTCAAATGGAACATAAAGGCACTTCCACCTAAGGCAAACATGAGTTTTAGTTCAGGAGCAACTTTTGTTTTAGTATTATATTTATCATACAACTCTTCGAATATCTCATCATAATCATTTACATTGTCATTTACAGACTCAGACCATCCGTCTAATTTAACATCAAATGGATCGAATTTATTATTTAAGAACTCGATTCCAGTTACACATGCCATAAGCATTTTCCTCTGAAATTTAACACTATTATCAACCTCTCTTCCACGTTTCAATCTTAGGAATTCATTTCTCATTTCTTCTAAATTACTATTCATAGAATACTGCTGACTAGTTCTAATACCTATCTTCTCAAGTTTCTTAAATTTGTAAATATAGTCTATCTTTTCATTCCTAATCTCAAAATTACTCATTAAGTGAATAGGTTTTAAATCATCGTCAACCGGTTCTTGTGGTACATTAGGTTCCATATTAGATACATCCATTGGATCCATTGGATCCATTGGTTTCCCCATACCTGTTCCGGGGATTTGCTGTCCCATACCATTCATTTCATTCACACCATCCTTAATAGAATCATTTACAGAAACATTAACAGATTTATCATTATTAATATCATTGTAATTATGAATAAAATCATATTTTTCTTTATTGTAGCTTTGCGAATTATGCGATCTATCAGACATTACTGAGCGTTCACTCCCACTATAACTCCTCTCAGAGTCATGTCCACTATCATATCCACTAGACGCTCTTTTATCTATGTTTTGATTAGATAATAAATCCATACCAAACATATCTCCTCCACCAGGACCACCACCATCCGATATGGATAAATTAGGACCACTGCTTTTTCCTACACTTATGGGGTTATCAATGTGACCCATATTATTAATAGAATCAGTATTGTTTGAAATAGTTATATCACCTAGACCCCCCCCTCCCGAAAAATTAATGTCTTTAACGTCACTATCGTGGTTAACAGAGATGTTCATTATTATTTAAAGTTATAGAAAAGTATTTAAATTAATATACGCGATATATTTAAATACTTTAATTTATAAAATCTTAATAATCTTAAATTAATTATTAATATTTAATAATTAATATTTAATATTTAATATTTAATAATTAATAATTAATAGATATACATGATTACCCTTAATATATCAAGTACCACTAATATAGATGAGAAAGAATTGTTAAATATATTCTTAAAACTAAAAATACCCTGTCAAGTTATCAAAAGTCTATCAAGTGTAAAATGTATACATAATATATTTACTATAGAAGATGGATATAAAATATATATATTTGGCGATATAGATGGCAATGAATTCAAAGAGACTATTTGGAAAGATTTAAAGAAATTAATGCTCATAGATTGTGCTTTTATACAATATAAAAACGAATATATGGGATGTATACTTAATTGGCCGGGAGTATTTACTAAGTCAAATTGTAAAATTTGTGAATGTTAAATATTTAGTTTAGATAATCAATGAAGTTTTCAGGGAGTACCTCTATCTGTGTGTTGTAGAATTTTTCTATTTCTCTTAGGCGATATGTATCTCTGTCCGTCATAAAGTTAATAGCAATTCCTTTGCGCCCGTAGCGACCACTGCGCCCAATCCTATGAATATACGTCTCATTCTCAATCGGCAGGTCGAAGTTAATCACCAGAGATAACTGCTGAACATCAATCCCGCGAGCTAATAGGTCAGTGGTGATTAAAATGCGCGCCTCACCTTTCTTAAATCTCTCCATTATGTCTTTACGCTCGCCTGAGGGCATTTCACCGTGGATCATTAGGACCGGGAACTCTTGATTAACCATTGCATTCCATAGTTCATTCACGCGCTTCTTAGAATTGCAGTAAATAATACACTGCGAAATACTAATAGTTTCATAAATATCAATAAGAACATCATATTTCCAATTATTGTCCTTGGTATTTACATAATACTGCTTAATACCCTCCAGCGTTAATACGTCGTTCTTCATTAAGAGGCGTTTGGGTTTATTCATAAATCGTTCAGTGAGTTCAACTACATCAGCAGGCATTGTAGCAGAGAAAAGGGTAATTTGCATATTCTTCGGAGTTAATTTCACAATATTGTATATGGTATCTTTAAATCCACTGGACAGGATTTCGTCTGCTTCATCAAAAACCATTATTTTCAGTTTACTCGTATCGAAAAATCCCTTCTGCATCATATCTAGAATGCGCCCGGGAGTACCAATAACTATATGAGGGTTCTTCTGTAGATTACTCTTACATTCTCCTACATTTGTACCGCCAATTACAGAGCACGTGGTTACTTTCATATAAGTGGATATATTATCAATTACAGACATGGTTTGCCGAGACAATTCGTGAGTGGGACTAATAATGAGTGCTTGGGTGGATTGAACGGATTCATCAATAATTTGTAGGGCAGAAATAGAGAAAGCACCGGTTTTACCTGTTCCAGATTGAGATTGAGCAATAACATCGCCTCTGGTTAGAACCATGGGGACCGCGCGCTTCTGGATCTTAGACGGCTTCTCAAATCCGTAACCATATAAACCCCTCAAGAGAGCTTCTTTTAATCCTAATTCATCGAATGAATCGACTTCCTCCGCTAAAGCAGCATCAGCATCTTCCTTATCCATGTCTGACGCAGGTTCAGGTTCCACCTTAACCTCACTATCAAATAAGTTATCGTTAAAAAATTTATCAGTATCCATTATTATATTAATTAATTAAATAAAATATATATTTTAAACTTATATTCGCAGGAATTATTTTAGGTATTTTAAGTATTTTTTAAGTATTTACAATCAATATATAATTTATAATATTTATCTTTAAATATGTTTTTGAGTTATTTATTTTAATTGCTTTAAAATCATATTAAATGTAAAGTTTCGGCAGCTAATTTTTTATTTTCATCGCTATAATTATATTTTAACAGTTTTTTAAGTCCATTTAAATCCTCTTTATTTAATCTTTCCGTATCTTGATCTAAAAACGCAAACGTATTGTATTTTTGCCATGCATCTCTAAATGATTTTATTTCTTTTATTAATTCTGTTCTTGCCATCTTATTTATTGGTTTAGTGGGTGGTTTCCACAATCCTTTAAAATTCTTTATAGATATCTTATCTATATTTTCATATTTATTAATATTTTTTTCCATATTTATCTTTTTTTTATGTGACTTTCTTTTTATCCTCCTACTCTTCCTACTCCTCTTCTTCCTCCGAGTATTAATTTTATTCCATCTTTTAACACCATTTTTATTTAATACTATTTTCCACATATTACCATCATTCCCTTTCTTCTTGTGCCCAACAGGATATCCAGTGGCACTTGAAGGAGGACTTGGACGGTTCAAACGTTTATCCATAATATGATCCTATATTTTAATACAATTAATTATTGTAAATTAATTATTGTAATTTATTATTTAAAAAATGTTAATAATAATATTATTAATATGTCAACCATTAAAAAAACCACTCCGGATTTTAAAAAGCGTCTCGATCCCATTGTTGATTCTCTAGAACTTAGTGACACTCAGAAGTACATCATTAAGAAGAGGTTTATTCATGAAGTTGTCCATTACGACACCAAAGCAATCAGGACTAAAAACACATACAATGGTTTTCGTTTTCTCGTAACCACTGGAAGTCTTCTAATCCCGGCATTAATGTCCATTCAGCAAATTGAAGGAACCAGTCAGAAATTCAAGGATAATATTTACTGGACAACATGGTCTCTATCACTTGCGGTGACAACTTGTAATGGATTCATACAATTATTCAGTTTAGACAAGAACTACTTTACATTTTCCATAATAACTGAGAAGTTGAAGACAGAAGGATGGCAATTCCTCCAATTGTCGGGTAAATATGATAATTATAAAACTCACAAGAAGGCCTTTAAGAACTTCTGTAATAATATTGAAACATTGAAGATTAAGCAGGTTATGTCTGAATTCACTTCAGGTAAGGCGTCTAAGAAATTAGATAAAGATAAAGATAAAGATAAAAAAAATAAGGACGATACTGATTCTGATGAGGAAAAAGATAAGATGAATAAGAAGAATAATGATATTGAGAATAACATGAATATGAATTCAGGATTCAATAAGCAATTTATGGAGAGTATGGCAAATACAATGGGCTCGCAAGTACAAGGTCCACTAATGCAAATGGGTCAGAATGCCCTGAACCAAATGGGTCAGAATGCCCTGAGTCAAATGGGTCAGACCCTACAAGATAAAGTCCATAATAAGATTGAGAATGAAATCACGGATATGAAGGATAAAGCATTAGAGACTGTCCAGGATAATATACACGATGTTAATAAAATAGTAAACAATATAACTGATGAAATAAATAATAGTTCTGATAATCCTAAAGAAAACCCTAAATAATTATTTAAGGAGTTATTAATTATTTATTATTATAAGAATATTCAAAGAATAATGTCTAATAATAAAGAGTTTGTATGTTCTAATACTATTTTTAATGGATTCAGATGTAAGATAGATCTCAACTTCTGTGAAGATATTAATGATATTACTAAGAGAATTAATGAAGTATTGATAGAAGTATTAACATTACATAATTTTGAAAATTTACTACATATTTTAAATTCATCTAAATTAGAAATAGTTAATCATACTTTCGAAGAAATATTAGTAGGTAATTTTGATGAAATATTCATAGTCACTATAAATTAATTATTAATCTTATTAATATTATAATGAAATATACTTTCAAGGATTTTTTATTGTTTTTGATCGAGACGCCGATCGGGGTATCTTTTTTATTAACGCTGGGTTTTGTGCTCTTTAACGTCATCGGCTTCCAAATATTAGAAGTGGAACATTATAGAGATCTAAATAATGATTCTAATGATTATAATTATGTTTATGAAGATCCTACTAATCATGGGGTTTATAATAAACATGCGCCGGGTATAGTCGAGCGTGAAACTATATTATATAATAATAAAACTGTTAATAAACTATTATGTAAAAAAAAATACACCTTCAATCACTTACCTTCAAGTGTATTACATAAAACTAACTTCTCTTATTTTCGGAACAAATAATAATATCATTATTTCCTATCATCCTATTTTTATAAATCCATATTCTCTATAAAATTTTTCAGCCCCTTTATGTAATTCAATATTAGTATTCAAACTCATTAAATTAAATTTATTATTTAGTATATGGTCAGCATTATATATATTTTTATTTTTCATGAATAAATGCAATAAATTATATACTAATCCATTAGTTGTAAATTTATGAGTTATAGCAATATTTCGGAAAAGAAATGTTTTAATAGGTAAAAACATTTCTTTAGAAGGTAAATGCGTATCTATCTTATCTTGAATACAATGTATATTATATCCTGCTTTATATAGTGTTTTACGTCTTTTTTCGTTATCTACATTATTTAAATATTTACATTTAATAGGTATCTCATGAATTTTAAATGCATTTATTTGTTGAATTAATGTATTATGTAATTTGTTTTTATTTAACAATTCCCGAGTTTTTATATCAATATAAGTTTTCATATTTATATAATCTTCTTGTAAACTATTCTCATCAGTGTATTTAGATTTATTATTATTATTCCCATAATGGTTATTTATATCTTGGACATTATCATCGTCTATATGCACGGTGTCGGGATTTTCATCAAAACCTATTATATTATATATATTTTCTACAGATCCATTAATCCCTAAAAATCCTAACATATGATGACTCATATTATTATTACCTAATATAACTCCTAATTTTCCTAATTCCCCTTCTTCTTTTTTAATAATAATATCATCTAAATATACTGGTGTGAAGTTTACATTTTTGTTAGTAATTAACATAATATATTCCTTTATAAAATTAAGTTGATTATCTGTCTTATATTTATTAATTAAACCTTCTTCTATCTCGGTTTGATTTTTTTCTATATTTTTTTTACTTATACCAATAATATAACTGTCATATAATATATTTATGTTTAATGGTATATCATTTAAACTTAAAACCGGTGGTACCATATCAATAGGGACCATAAAAAAATAATAAGTATATGATACACCACCGATATATCTTATATAATCTTTATTCATAAAATCTTTTTCTTTTTGTTCTTCTTCTTCTTCGGTAATTGCTGATTTTTCTAGATAATATTCTGCATAATATTCTGGAACTATACTAATTAGGTCTGTATATTTTTTTTTATTATAAGAATAAACATTGAAATATAATTGTTCTATTATAGATTCATAACCCCTATTTTGAGGTATAAACTCTATATTAGGATTATAATTAGCTATATATTTAAGATTATTCAAATATAATTCTGGATTAGTTAAAAGAATATATTCTTTGCTAGTTTCATCGACTATCATTGATATATATTTAACATCTTTATTTACATGATCATTACCTTTATATTCATCATATTCATCGTATTGAACTTCTTCAATACATGGT
>Ga0315336_1007643_pt1 | contig 10179 bp, 11 predicted proteins | sample ASW5metaG_FD_204512 | JGI IMG/M metagenome (GOLD analysis project Ga0315336, IMG submission 204512) | Ammonia-oxidizing marine archaeal communities from Monterey Bay, California, United States - ASW #5 | ecosystem: Environmental > Aquatic > Marine > Intertidal zone | place: USA: California... | reverse complement strand
GATAAAGTCTCCCCCGTCTTGTAGGGCTACATGTTCACGGTACGGGCATTGCCCTGACGGGCCCTGAACATGGACACAAGTGATCTGAAAAGCTGCATAAGCGGCAATATGATAGTATTTTTGTCCGCCATTGATTTCCAACCATACATCCTGTGGGTCTGGCGATGTGTGCCATTTGCCGGGGCAAGCCGTTTCTGGACTTGCCATATCGTAGCAAACCGCATTGTAAATCGGGATGATAATAATTGGATAATCCGGACCCAATGCGTTCTTCACAGTATTAAAAACGGCCGACATGCTGCCCGAGGCTGTGCTCAACCACATATGGGTAGACACCTCGCCGTCAAATCCATCTTCTATCCAACCGCTAAGAATGGCTGCATTGATACTATTCCCTGATTCCAAGCTAATCCAACCCCTATTGGCGCTATTGACGATGTCGTCAACACCGTCATTATCAAAATCACAATCCCAACTTCCTTCCTCGTATTCTGGATCACTTGGTTCGGTGTTGGGAGGGTAAATACACCAGAGGTCTTCTTCTGATTCGTCTGAATCGTGAACCAGGTAATAATCCCCCGGATAAGAAGGAGGGTCTCCAGCTATTTTCTGTACACAATCATCATAATCGTCGACCAGAACTCCAGTTGGTGGCTCACAAGCGAAGACAAAGGGCATCAAATGAGTTCCAGCCCCAGCGGGAATACATTCTGCTCTGGCAAGGGCTTCAACATTAATATCGCCGAATCCCATTAAGCCTGCCAGAGCCGGAGCTTGAGTGATGGTCGTAACAACCTGGATGGTGTTCGTTCCTGGGAAAGTGGCTAACGAGATGTTTCCCTGATTTTCATCATCAGCAAATTTTACTGCTTCGGTAGCTGCTGCAGTGTAATCGGAAGGTTCAGGACTAGTGCCGCAAATATAAGTAGCCCCTCTTAAGGCACCTGCATCGGCTGAGGCCTGCGCTTCGCGACGGCGAAGCAGCAATACGCCGCCATCCAGCACTAGTGCCATCAATATGAGTAGAACAGTTAGGGCTATTGTGAAAATCACAATACTCTGGCCACGCTGGAATAAATTTTTCTGTTTTTGCTCTTTCATTTCAACACCCTTTTTTCCACAGCATTAGTCTAGCGCCTCAATTCATCAATGCGTATCAGAAATAAGTCCTATCAACATTCATTTTGCAACTATTGTCCCAAAATCCTATCGAAGATTAATATGTCCTGCTCTCCAGGGTGGCATTCGTGTAGATTTGGGGTTATTTTTCAGTAATTTCCTTGCAAATATGTTAGCTTGTCTATTCAATCAGTCGAATTTTATCAGATAATAGGGAAGAAACAAAGGAAATCGCTACCAAGATAATAGAAGGGGATTAGTGATTTGGATGGTAGATATGGACAGAATTTAACAAAAAATGCATTGGAGGTGAAGTCCCCACTGGTGTATAATCACGTCCGGAAGCTCACCGCTGGGGATTCGTCTAGTGGTAGGACGTCTGACTCTGAATCAGAAAGCCCTGGTTCGACCCCAGGATCCCCATCCTACTTTTTTGAGCTTTTTTCCCTCTAGGAATTGCTCGAAAATCAAAATTTGGAACCTTCCAGATTGGGAGGTTCTTGTTTTTGGGGTAGTTTTGGTGCAGTTTGGAGTGCAACAGGGGTCATTATTTCATCCATCACGTCAGCAGCTTTCTCTTGCATCCCGGGAACCAGGTGTCCATAAACGTCCAAGGTTATGCTTGGACGAGCATGTCCTAATCGCCTCGAAACAACAATTACTGGGATTCCATGTTTGAGCATCAATGATGCTGCAGTGTGTCTAAGGTCGTGAAATCGAATTGATTCCAACCCGCTTTTCTTTACTAAACCATTAAATCTTTTCTGAAGAACACTAGAGTAGTATGGCGTTCCTAGAGAGGTGGGAAACATCATGTTGTATTCCTCCCAGTCACCTTTTCGTTCAAGAGAATAGTTTGCTTGCTCGATCTGATGATTCCTCAGTAGGCTCAAGGTTCCGTCGCCTAGTTTTAGAGTGCGGTTACTGGCCTCAGTTTTCAGTCCTGACAATACAACCCCCCTGCCCTTTCTAAACTGGACTTGTCTTCGCACAGCCAATGTTTTGGCAAATGCGTCAAGGTCCGTCCATTTCAAACCAAGCAATTCTGATTGCCTCATGCCCGTGTTGATTGCCATGTGATAGAGAGCATGAATGTCCGGTTGCAACTCAGCTGCTGCCAAGAGAAAAGTTTGCACTTGGCCTTCGTTTAGAACTTTCATTTCTTTTGGGCGCAATTTAGGGGGATTTGTCATCGTTGCAGGATTCCGGGGGATTAATCCCAACTTGATTGCATGATTTAATGCTTGCCTTATGACAGCGTGCAAATGAACAACTGATCTCACACCCATTCCGTGAGCCAGTTTCTCATCATAGAGTCTCTGAATCTGTCGAGGTTTTAACTCAGCTACCCTTACTTTTCCTAACCTAGGAACGATATGTGTATTCACATCTCTAGCATAATGCTCAAAAGTTTTTCTTCTGATTGAGGCCTTTTTGCTAACTAACCAATCTTCAAGAAAATCTGCTAGTAAAATTTTTGCCCCCTCATACGTCAAGCCCATCTCTACCTGAAGCTTCATCTTGCCAAGCCAATCCAAGCATTCTTTTTGAGATTTTCCGTTATAGCTCAGCCGGTGTCCGTCAACAGATATTTGTGCTCTCCATTTCCCCCTTCTCCATTCATACACACTCCCCTCGTGGTTCATTCTTCTTTTTACCATTTCCTTACGCTCCTTTTGTGGAGCACCAAGGAAAGGCGACTCGATATCTTACGTTGACCTGAAATGTTAAGGTCCAAGATTACTTGACTCATTCTAGTACCGATCAGGCATCTGTGCAAATGCAGTAATCATTTCTTTTTATATTCTTCAATGAAATGCTGAAGGTCAGAGAGAGCAACTCTCCGCGTACCTTTGATCCAAATAGTTGGAATCTCTCCTCTTCGCATTAATTGATAAGCAAAGGTCTTGCTAACATTTAATGCTTTGGCTACCTGCGCTGCTTTCAGCAACTGGCCAAACTCGCTTGCCTCACTCATCGATTTGCCCCTCTTTCGTTTTGCTCAGCTCCAGAATTGCATCAAACCTATGTCCCCTATGCTTTCGGCCATACCTGAGCATTGCGAGCATCAAGTCCGGACCTAGAACATCAATGACGACACTATAGGTTGATGAGACCTTCGCCATCAACCATTCTGTCATTTTCTTTAGTTCTTTTTCTCTCGCGTCAGTAACTTGCATCCTAGCTCGTGCTGTAGATTGCACAAATTGTTGCCACCAGCCCAATAGAGTTGCCTTTTCATCCTGAAAATCAATGTAGTCTCGCAAGTGTTTAATAGCTGTCTCAGGCCACTCGCTGTGGTCTTTGGTGAGAACATCCCGAGCCACTGCGTTAGCCCTTTTCGCTCTCATCATCATTTCGATCCGCACTGGCCCTCTTTTGTCATACACCCGTAGTAATCGTTCGGAGCTCAATGATCCGACTCTGAGCGAAGTTGTTCCTTTTGTCCCGTCCTCTTTGGTCTCAAGGGGCTCAACTCCGTAGAACAGAGTTTTTCTCCTTAGGTGTGATCTGAATTGTCTTGCTTCTACCGCTAACTTTACGTCGTGTGGTGTAAATGCCACACCATCCCATGCAAAATCCAGCCTTGTCATATTTGCCTTTTCCAATTTCTCTACTTCCAGTAGAAAGGCTTGGATAAGTTTTGGAGGCAATGCTTCACAGGCTGAGCCTGGTAACTCAATATTGAAATAGGTTTCAGATACACCTTGTTGTCCAATGGGACGAGCATAAAGTTTGCTACCCAATAAAGCCGTGAAAAACATTTGAAATCCTTTACCACCACGACCAGAAGGGATCATTGGGCCCAAATAGTTTTCGAAATGTTGCTGCCATATTTCCAATCCCTCCTTCATGTTCTTCCAAATAGTGATCGAGAACCAATGAACTTGAAAATCTATACTCATTACTTACTCCTTTTTTCTATTTTTTCTTAAACTACACCTCCCTACTAGTACGGGGAGGTGATGCCGCCTCCGGCGGCCATCGTGCCACAAATCCGCTGCTCCGCATGTCCGCTGCGTTTTGTGGCCTACTTGACCGCGCTGGGCAACACCGATCCCCTTCTTAAACAGGGGAAAAACCATTTTTCGATATACAATCTTTCAATGCAGCGCTGGTTAATAGTCATCTTTTTGCTACTTCTTCTCGCTTACTTTGGCGGACGCCAAAGTAACACACCTGATCCAACGCCAACACCAACATTGACCAACACGGCCAATCCATCCTCCACAGCGACACCCAGCCCAACTCTCTCTTCAACTCCCACAGCTACCAACACGCCAAGTCCAACTGAAACGCCCTCTCCTACCAACACTCAGCCACCGCCTCCCACAAACACTTGGACGCCACACCCAACTCGAAATAATGGAAACGGCGAAGGCAACGGAGGAAGTTCAAATGGTGACGAATCCGGCAATGGAAACAATGAAGAAGAACCAACTGTCGAACTTTGTCCCGACGGAACGCCTGCACATCCGATCTATGGTTGTAGTGGCAGTTGAAATCAACACCCATCGACTCCCTCTAATTGCCCACATGGAATATGAATATCGACTTGAATATACGAACCATAATCAACCCACGGGTCAGGCGATAAGAAATCAAACCAGTAGATCGGAAGTCCAGTTTCTCCATAGTAAAGAAAGATAGCGTCACCATAATCCCTACAAGTCCAAATCAATCCGCTTTTTGGTGGGTATTCAATTCTGGTTCCTTGAAGAAGTTCTCTAGGACATGCGACCACTCGCCAGCCTTCGGCGATTGCCTGGTCAACTCGGTTGCCATCAGCAAAATATTCGCAATCGCTAAAGCAATTCGTTCCACCATAAGGAGGCCAATAATTGCTAAATCTTCCGACAATTCTTTTCGTTCCATATCCCTCAAAGACCTCTCCTAATACTGGTGTTGGCGTTAGCACTATTTCCACTTTTTCGAATTCTTGCACCTCGAGTGGAACGGTTTCTTCCGCGATCGGTACAGGTGGCGTAACCGTAATCTCCTGCTCAACTTGCCTAATTTCTGCCACTCCATTTGAACTAACTTCCGCTTCACTTTGAACCTGTGCAGCTGCTAATCTGTCGTCTCTCGATGCCCTCATTTCCGCATTGAAAGCAAGCGGACGATAAACCATGTAGTCGAAGACACCAAGCGCAAGTAGCGCAGCAAAGAACCACGCAAGCGCATCAAGTCTTACTCCTACCTCTGCTACGCTTTCGTTCAGGTACGGGTAAGCTTTCTGCTGCTTCTGCGAAGGTGTTAGCTGCTTCCAGTAAGAGGTCTGTTGGACTTTCTTCCACTTGTGATAAGCGGTTTCTTCTCCCGTGTAAGGCTCTGAAATCTTCACTTTTTTGCGCCAGCCATTCTGTGATATCCCACGCCATATCTCCCGGGTCTTGCCTCGAATAAATCCCATAAATTTCCGAAGGTTTCCACCAATAGAAATATCCACCGTCTTTAAATCCTTTCAGCTGCACATCCCATCTGTACACGATCAATGGAATGCCAATAGTGAAAAATGCAAATAGTGGTTGAGCCGTTACAACCTGCGCCCTACGAACTGGTGGAAAGAAACTAGGCAATATGTAAATGCAATCCATCTTTGCAGCGTAAGCAGCAATCATTTCAATTTGTGCTGAGGCTTTGAATTCCAGGCCTCCTTCATCCAAAACCACTATGGACTTTAGATGGCCACTCTCATTTACAAAATCCAAATCTGCCAAATTGTCTGCCCACATACATCGACCATTCGTAATCAAGCGATAGCCCTTCTCCATATATGCCTTAGACATGTAGAAAGCCAGCGATGTTTTGCCACCACCAAATTTGCCGGCAATCCAAAGCAAACGATAGCTTTCAACCGTTCTCAGAAACTGAGCAGCACCAATTAGCGCCACGAATTCACCTCATTCAGAAAGTAATAAACAAAGACCATTTCCACAATCACACGCAGCCCATCAATTACCAATTCCTGGCCCATCGCTAAGGTATGAATTCAATCAGCGACTTTATGGCCAGTCCTGTAAAAAGCAGTCCTGCCACCACCACCAAAGTTGGTGGAAAAAATATCTCTACAGTCATCTGCCTCACTCCTTCAAATAAATTTGAACGCCCTTCGCCAGTATCACGATCGCAATATCCAGCGGATTATCAAAGCGGCTGCCATCAAATTTGCAACACTATCTAAGTCCACATCCACACCAAATAAACTCAGCATTCCAAAGCTGATTTCACGAAAACATATTTCAAGCCCCGGAATTGTGATGTCAGAAAAAGACATACCTGTCAGTAGATTTAGCAGACTAAGCGGAATAACAATTTCGTCAATTCCGGCACAGGTTGCAGCCCCATAGCCAAACTCGGGAAGTTCTATGCCCAACTCATTTTCTTCTCCCCCAAATCCAACCCCATTCACCACAGAACAATATGTCGATGCAAGCGGAGTAGGTTCTGGTGTCTCCCCTGGCTCACCCCAGCCGATTAGATGCTCAACAGTAATATCAATAGTTCCCGAACAGCTGTAGCCATAATTGAAATAATGGCCATGCAAGCCAGAGCCATCTTTCACCTTCACGCCATCTTGATGCCATTCATAACCCGGAAAAATTGCATCAACAAATTCTTCCTGAGCATCTTCATCGACCCACACGTCATAGCCACTCATGCCCACATATTGGCCCCATGCCCCTGAATTGATATGTGGCAAACTGAGATACTGACCTGTTCCATCTTCATCTGAAGTGTTCGTGAAAATCCAGCCATTCATTCGATTAGTAATGCAATCCCCACTTTCTGAAATGTTGTAGGCCATACCAATCAAATTGCCTATAAAGTTGGCATCAATATCGAATTTGATGCTGTCCCAGGAAGCACCGCTGTGCGCCACATTCTGCGTTTCATCCACCTCAATAAGCCAAAGGCCATCGCCTTGAGGTGTTGGACTTGGCGTTGCCGTAGCCAATGGATCAGGTGTTGCAGTTGGGTATGCCTGCTCAGTCAATTGAATAATGCAATTGCCACAATTCGAGTTCCACAATAGCCCAGGGGTCGATGTTCCCCATCCACCGGGTAAGGCAGTTGGGCAGGTCAAATCATGCTCTGCCAATGGTGTACTGGTTGCATAAAGAGGCTGAAATGTGGGCGTTGCTGTTCCCTGTAAATTCGGACTTGCTTGTGCTGAATTAGTCCCGAGTGCTAGCAAGAGCAGAAGTGATAAGGATGAGAATAACAAAACCGCTTGCCAAGTTCGCATCAGGATATATCACCATCAGCCCCAGAGCAGCCACAATCGATGCTCCTAACATTTTCGCATTGAGAGCTGCAATAATCATTACGAATCCATAGTAGCCAAGCCATATCATCTAACCTCTCCGCACGAACATATTGAATATAGAAATCGTTACTGCTGCCAAAACCATCACTTGGATGTATGGCAGTATTCCAAAACTCGATAAGGCCGAAATCACATCATTCATGTTCAATATCTCCCAATATCTAAAAAGCGCATCGCCACAAATAAAAATGCCGAAATCACCAAGCCAATCTCAATAATTTCAATCATTCCAAAATCTGCCATCATCCCAACAAGTGTTCCCAAATCCATAGATCCTCCCGGAATGGGGAGAGCAATCGCCCTCCCCATCCTATGAGTGCTAAAGTCCTTTTAGCCGCGGAATTTCTTGTAGGCTCGGCCTACAAAATACAACGTGGCACCGAAGACAATAGCTGCACCCAAACCCAAATCGGTCAGAGCGCTTACTACTTCAAGAGCGGTCATTTAGTGGTTCACCTCCTTAATTGGATTTCGATCAGGCTTTGGGCTTAGTGATCAGCTCAGCCTGCATATCGACTACGGAGAGCACCAGACCGCCTTCCTGAAAGACGCGGCCTTCCACATTGGCCGAGACTTTCAGAGGCTCAATGCGGGGTAACTTAGCCAGGTCATAACCACCCTGGGGTGCGGAAAACTTGAAGGTGCCATGCTCGGACATAAAGGTGGCATACTGCGCACCTGATTTTTCACTGAGATAGACCTCGGTAACCAGGACTTTGTCGAATTGGACTTTCATTGTGAAGCTCCTTTTGCTGCTGATAGTGAGTTAAAAAGCAAGTGCTCTGGGGTTGCCAGAGCACTTAATGAAAGCGGCTTATGGATTAGAATTGCTTTAGCCATCTTCCAGGTCACTCTGGACTTTGGTTAGGGACTGTTCGCTGTTTGCGCAGTGGGCAGTCCCGTTTTTATTCAGTTGTTCGGCTCAATGATGGCCTCCCTTTCAGTTTGGGCTGTGTAAAGTTATCGGCAGGGCCATTATAGAACAAGTATTCTATTTTGTCAAATAAAGATGATCACGCTATATAAACGTATTAGAATGACTATTCCAATCATCGAAGTGGTGGCTAAATGAATGCACAAGAATTTGTTGCAAAATGGAAGCAAAGTGAGTTAAGGGAAAGAGCCTCTTCTCAGGAACATTTCATTGACATTTGTAATTTGTTAAACCAAGAAACACCAGCAAAGGCTGATCCAAAGGGTGACCACTTTACTTTTGAATATGGAACAAAGAAGCAGAGCGGCACAAAAGGGTGGGCAGATGTTTGGAAAAAAAACCATTTTGCTTGGGAGTATAAAGGGAAGCATAAGGATTTAGACAAAGCCTACAAACAGTTACTTCAGTATCGAGAGGCACTACAGAATCCACCCTTGCTTATTGTTTCTGATATTGAATCAATAGTAATACATACAAACTTCAACAATACGGTAAAGCAAATAACCACCTTTGCGCTAGACGATCTACTAAAACCTCAAAACCTTACAAAACTCAAGCAAGTTTTTACTAACCCAAATGTTTTTCGGATAGCCAAAACACCTGAGCAAGTCACTGAAGAGGCTGCAACTGAATTTGCTAAGTTAGCAGACCAGTTGAGGAAATGGGGTGACCCACAAGAAAATATTGCGCATTTCCTTATTCGATTACTGTTTTGCCTATTTGCTGAAGATTCAGACTTGTTGCCGAAAATGATTTTTTCTCAACTGGTGAGTGAGACGAAAAGAGAATACAAGGCGTTTGCAAATCAGCTTAGCAAGCTGTTTGAAGCCATGTCAAAGGGCGGGTTTTTTGGAGCAAATCGAATTCCACACTTTGATGGAGGATTATTTGAAGACCACACTGTTCTTGAGTTAGACAGTGAGGGAATCCAAACCTTACTAAGGCTCTCATATTTGGATTGGTCAAGTATTGAACCGGCAATATTGGGAACATTGTTTGAGCGCAGTCTTGATCCCTCAAAACGTGCACAGATTGGTGCGCATTACACAAAAAAAAGCGATATTGACCTTGTTATTGAACCGATCCTGATTGAGCCACTTCAAGAAAAATGGCAATCAATAAAATTCGAGGCAATCGCAATTGCCCAAACGCTGGAGCATACAAAAGAGACATCTAAGAGAGTTCAGCTTGAAAAGAACATTCTCAAACTGTTAAAGGATTTCTCAACTGAACTCGCAAATGTCACCATCCTTGACCCTGCTTGTGGAAGCGGGAATTTTCTATATGTCGCACTTAGAAGATTGTTAGATTTAGAAAAAGATGTCATCATGACTGCAGGCACCTATACTGGCCAAACATTTTTTCCTCAGGTATCTCCTGATCAATTGTTTGGAATCGAAATTAATCCGTATGCTTTCGAATTGGCCCAAGCAACAATATGGATTGGCTACATCCAGTGGCTAACTGAAAATGGTTTCGGCACATCTGCAGAACCAATTTTAAAACCCTTGAAGAATTTTAAAAGAATGGACGCGATATTAAGTCCTCCACCGCACAATAAACCTTTTTCTCCAATTTGGCCAAAAACAGATGTGATTGTGGGCAATCCGCCGTTTTTGGGAAGCAGAAGAATGCGACCGAGCCTTGGTGATGAATATTGTGATGCACTTGTAGCCACTTACGATGGCAGAATGCACGGCATGCCTGACCTCGTGTGCTATTGGTTTGAAAAAGCGAACGAGATGATTTCTAAAATGGAGACAAAACGTGCAGGGTTGCTTGCTACCCAAGCCAT
>Ga0315336_1007642_pt1 | contig 10182 bp, 12 predicted proteins | sample ASW5metaG_FD_204512 | JGI IMG/M metagenome (GOLD analysis project Ga0315336, IMG submission 204512) | Ammonia-oxidizing marine archaeal communities from Monterey Bay, California, United States - ASW #5 | ecosystem: Environmental > Aquatic > Marine > Intertidal zone | place: USA: California... | reverse complement strand
CCACATTGAAGATGCTTTAGCGGACACCATGGTTAATAATTTCTATTTTTCAAACTCTCCTCATTCTATTTAAATAGAAAATAACTAATTATGTTTAATAATGAAAAATATTCAACCATACGCCACGCAACTGATGGATTTTTTCCAAAAAAAGTACGACATTAAAAAGAAACCTGCAGTTTACTTTCAACAAGATACAAATAATAGCCAGAATCCTTTGGGAAAAACAGCGCACTACGATCCTAACAATCAGTCTATCACAATATATATTACCGGACGTCACGTAAAGGATTGTTTGCGATCATTAGCCCATGAATTGGTTCATCATTTACAAAATGAACGGGGAGATTTAACCGACGCAGCCCCAACCGTACCGGGATATGCCCAAAAAGACAAACATATGCGTAGTATGGAGCGAGAAGCCTATGAAAAAGGTAATATGTGCTTTAGAGATTGGGAAGATGCACTAAAAGCAATGAATAAAACTAGTTATAATACAGATGTGAACAAAGGAGATGTTAGAATGTCTATTAAAGAATGGAGAAATACAGAAATGGGAGAAATGCTAATGGAGAAGTGGGGATTTGCCCCCAAAGAAGGCTCATTCCTAGCAGAGGGAATGGGTTCTTACGATCTCTCTAACGCAGATTATGCCACGGGCGAGTTGGAAGAAACACCAGAAAATCTAGAAGAGGAAGAGTTAGGTGAAGCGGAAGCGATTCACCCGCAGTCCACTGAAGCAAAACAAGAAGTTCTAGATGAAAAGGAAGAACTAGAAGAACAAAAGCTTAGAACGACCATTAGAGATATCATTAAAGAACTGGCTAACGAGAAATAAGCATGAAAATCAATCTTGATGATCTTACAAGACGATTTTTATTAGGCGAAACAGCAACACGACCCTCAGTTAGAGCATATGTGGAGTCTGTTATTCGCATCATTGAAGAAGTACGTCCAAAAAGTCAACGAGAAAATAGACAATTAAGCGTAGCCAAACAACATCTCCAAGAAATTAAACGTTTAAATAGAAAACTTGAAGAAAAAATAACCCTCCTAGAAGAACAAGTGAAAATATTAGAAGAAGGAAAGTAAAATGGGCGGCGTAGCGGGACACTTAGCACATCTTTATGATAATCGTGACCTAACTTACAATAAAATGGCGGAAATCCTCCACAAAGCCGCTAATGGTGAACTTGTTGGTACCGAGAAGACTGATGGGTATAACATTTATCTCGGTTTTGTCGATGGCAAACCGCGCGCTGCACGAAATAAAGGCGATATGGCAAAAGGCGGCATGACTATGGAAGATTTAGCCAATCGTAAGTTTAAAGGAGGCGAAAAGTCAAAAAAAGCGTATGTGACTGCCTTTCAAGCGTACGAAAAAGCCTTAAATTCACTTTCTGACGAAGAAAAAATCCAAATATTTGGTCCAAGCGGCGAAATCTTTTATAATACTGAAATTCAAGGTCCAATTGCTCCTAATGTTGTTAACTATGATGAAAATATTCTTAGTATTCACCATATGGGACACAAAAGATATAATAAAGAAACAAACATGCTCGAAATGGTGGAAACGCAAGAACAGGCGCAACTTTTAAATGATCTGGTTGATCGTTTCGAGGAAGCAACAGCAAAAGAGCCTTTTAGTGTGAGAAAAACGGCATTTTTAGACTTAAATCGCATAACTGATGAGGAGTTTGTTCAAAATATCTTAAATCGTATTGAACAAACCGGTTTTTCCGGCGCTATGACCCTTAATGACTTCCTAGAAGCCAAACTTTTTCCTATGATTGAAAAAGACTTACCACAATTGGATCAAAACAGACACCAACTATTAGTTGATCGTATTCTTGGCAAAGAAGGAGCGCCGACCACCCCTCAGATAACGAAAGGCATGTCCCGCGAAGAAAAAGAGAAAGTATCTCAATATAAGAAAGGGGCTAAATTTATTTTAAAAAAACTCATTGAACCTATTGAGATGGCAATACACGATTTTACAGTAGAATTACTTCGCGGGCTAAAGAGTGCTTATATTTTAGACAATAAAGCAGAAATTAATCGTCTTAAAAAAGAAACAGAAGGGGCAATCCGGGCAATTCAAAGTTATGAAGGAGAAGGGAAAGAAGCCGCGCATAGTATTTTAGCGCGTCAATTGGAGAAATTAAAACATCATGATAACATTGATACGGTTGTTGAAGGGTTTGTTTTTCAACACGATGGACAATTATATAAATTTACCGGAAATTTTGCCCCAATGAACCAACTTTTGGGTCTATTTCGTTATGGACGAGGAAAGGTACCCCATATGGTAAAAGAAGCGCTTGAAGATCAAAACGAAGCCAATTATGATAAAGAAATAGTGGCTATTTTACCCGGTAAGTTTAAACCAGCACATCGTGGGCATTTAGACATGATTAAACACTACTTGCAACATGCAGATCGAGTGGTTGTTTTGATTAGCCCAAAAGACAAAGATGGCATCACGGCTGATATATCCGAAAGACTCTTACAATTATATATTAAAGATGCTGGATTACAAAATGTTGATATTGAGATCTCCCAATATCCTTCTCCGGTTCAAGCAGCAATGGAATATGGCAATAGTCCAGAAATGGAAGGCACAAAAATAATATTAGGCGCCTCTTCTAAAGGTGGAGATGCTGCCGAAAGATTTGCTGGAGACGTCCAGAAATATACCGTAGGAGCCGAAGTTTTAAATCCGCTTGATTACGCGTACGATCCCGTGGGTGATGTTATTAGCGCGACCGACTTCCGAAGTGCTATAAAAAACAATGAAGATATTGATAGATTTATTCCTGCTGCTTCAAAGGATAAAGCAGCTGCTATAGTCGACATGGTAAAAGAGAAAATACAGGAGAATACCCAGACTTTTCTGGGTATCTTTCGTGGGTTAGTTGATGAAACATTAGAAGAAATTAGCAAAGCAGGCAAAGAACGAGTATCTAAAAAAATACCCGTTCTCAAGGACGAAGGATATCCCACCGATCAAGCAATTGCAATTGCTCACTCTATGGAAGAAAAAGGAAAGTTAGAAGAAACAGAAGAAAAAATCTATTTTCCTGCAAAATATCTTAAAACCACCAATAATGAATATGTCAAAGAACCTAAATGGAGAGAGTTCACTCAAAAATCAGAAAAAGAAAAGCGAGATTGGGCTACAACTATAAGTTTAGAAGAACCGGTTGAAGTGACAGTATACGTCGATGGAACGTTTGGATTTAATGATGGTCATCACCGAGTGATGGCAGGAAAAATACTGGATAAAGAAATACCCATTAATATTGCACAACGACAAATGGTGGTTAAATACCCAGAAGCATGGGAAAAATGGAAGGAAGTAATTGTTGGTGGGAAAAGAGATCCAAAAACAATCAACCCAGAGGGTTATCTTATTAAAACTGCAGCCAATATTGACTATCTGACAAAGGACAAAGAAGAAATAGAAGAAATTTCTGGTGTTGGAGCAGTCGCCGGTTATTCTTTGCCACTAGGCGCCAAACCAAAGAGGCAGAAGCAAAAAAGAAAGATAGGTGAAGAAGAAGTTAATGAAGTGCTAAACTATTTATTACAGAAACTTGGGGTGTGACTAATGATTAATCGCGATGAATATTTGCTTGAAATAAAAGAAGAAAAACGTTTACGAAAGGCTCTCCGGAGACTTTTAGAAAATTATTTTAACGAAAAACAAGAAAAAGTCCGCTTGGACGAAGAAAAACTACGCCATATTATTCGTACTTTTATTCTAGAAGATATTAGTGCTGACGTGGCTACACAGCAACCCCAACGCACTACTGGTATTAATGTTCTTGAAACATTATTAAAAAATATTATAGCCATTGTAGAAGATGGTTATAAAGAGCTTACGACTTCTAAGGAACAACGAGATTCTTTTAGGGCTCATATACTAAATGCGGTAGAGAATTCTTTAAAGCCCATTAATGTGGACCTGAAGGCAGAAAAAAGCCAAGAAGAAGAATTAGAAGAGGAAGTAGAATTTGATATTGATGTAGAGGAAGAAAAATTCATTCCAGCACGAGAACAAGATGAAGAAGAAGCACCTGAAGAAGAGGATGAAGAAACGTTTGCTTCTATTGGCGGAATGAATGTGACTGGAAGAAATTTTGCATCAATTACGTTTAACAAGATTGAAAATCAAATTTTGGATGCATATGAAAGTTTAGGAGACGAGGAAGATCGAAGCATTTTTGAAGATTATTTACTTACAAATCTTAAACTTTATTTTGATCGATTTGAAGAAGAATTGCAGCCTACGGTACCGGAGCCTGAATCTCCTGATTATAACCCTGAAAAAGATGCAGAAATTGATGCTGGTGAGTTAAGTCTATAAGATAAGAAAAACAATAGAAGCTAGTTAAGTGTTAAAATTATATCATTTTTTTTCTATAATTTTAAATTATGGCTTGGAAAAATAAAAAAAAGAAATATTCAAAATATCAAGATTATAGTGTTGTAAACAAATTAAAATCAGAAAAAAAAATATCTGTCGAGACACTAAACCAAATAAATCATTTATCATTAGAGGATCTAATTGCAATCAAATTAGAATTAGCCACTAGATATACTTGCGGCAAATATTATGGTATGCCCATATGGAAAACAACCAGACATACGGTAGTGGACGCTCTTCTAAAAACCGGCTTAAGCATTGCAAAAACAAAAAAAGAAGCTGCTAGGTTTTTAGGACTTGACTATATGGACTTTAATAGATATATTAAGAAATATAAAACTGAATCATTTTTCGAAAATGGGGGCGAAACGGCTTCGACAGAGAAAGGAAAAAATTAACGTGCAAGACTGTGTAAGTATCACAGTAAAATTACTTAAATTTTATAATTGCCAACGATAACGTTGAATTTGATTACGCCTTAGCGGCGTAATCGGAAGTTTTTAGTAACTTTCTTAACAAATACTAAACATTTCCAGTTTTAAGAAAAACTGGTGGTACGCGTACGCAGGTGCGAGTTTGTTGGAGTACATATAACCAACTAATCTTGTGAATGACGTGATTTTAGATATTTTTTGGACTCGGGTTCGACTCCCGACGCCTCCACTAAAAACATACGAAAGCAACTATTTATTGAGAGGGAGATAATAACAATGAGCGAAGAAACAGTAGAAGAAACAACTGAAGGAAACTGGGATTTACCAAATGACCCACCAGATGATTTTGATTTTGTAGAGGCTTATGATGATGAACCATCTTTAGATGAAAGAATGTTGGAAGAGAACACTGCGCTTAGTGCAATTAATTGTGCTTTCGTGGGTATCGGCGGCGGTGGCGGAAAATTAGCCAAAGCATTTTTAGATCTTGGATACAATAAGACCATCCTTATTAATACAACAGAAAAAGATCAGCCGGATGGCGTTAACCCAGAAAATTTTATTTTAGTTCCGGGCGCTGATGGCGTTGGCAAAGATGTTAAATTAGGTAAAGAGATATTATCAAACAACAGTACATTAGTTGAGGATGCTCTTAGAACACGAGTGGGCAAAGTTGATTGGGTCTTTATTTTAGCAGGTGCTGGAGGCGGCACAGGAAGCGCTAGCTATGTTTTACATAAATCTATAAGTCGCTATTTATCTTCTATTGGCGCAAGCGGCAAAATTGTATATATTGTTAGCACTCCGACTGCGCAAGAACTTTTGAATCCAACAATCAAGTCTAATTGCGAGATGATGCTAAAAGATATAAACAAACATACACACATAGTAATAGATAATGAAAAACAGTTGCAATTGTTGCGTGGTAAAGTTGGGATGTTAAATATGTACCCCGCAGCAAATAAAAACTTTGCAAAATTGCTAGCACAGGTTTTTAAGCTAGCAGATGAAGCATCTCCAATTCAGGCTTTCGACTCAAAAGATTTAGAAAAATGTTTAACAACAAATGGTCGTATCCTATTGGGAAGTACTATAGTTCGCGATCCCTCTAAGACAGATTTAGGGGCAACTGTTTTTCAAGGTTGTTTAAAATCATCACCTTGCCCTGCACCATCAAACAAATCAAAAACAGGAGCGCTCCTTTTGATAACAACTACAGAAATGGCTGATGACCCAACAATAAGTAATCGGCTAGAAGCAGCCTTTTCATATGTTGGTGGCAGATCCGATACTTTATTTTCTGGTGTGTATGTAAGAGAGAAATTACCGGGTCTGATTGCATTAACTTTATTAGGCGGAATGAGTTAATTATAACAACTAGAGGTATTATTAATGAAAGCAAAAAAAACTAAAATTTGGAAAGATCATGGATTTTTTGAAACTTACGAAGAGGCGAAAGTCCAGTTGGGTGAAGCAAAAAATAAATTTGATTTATGCAAAATTAGATTGATTAAAGAAAAAAAGAAAAGAGGGTGGTTTAAAATTAAAGTTTGGACTGCACCTACTCAAAAACAAGGTGGGAAGAAAAAAACTAAAAATGCCAATTGACGTGATTATTATTAAAACTAATATTTGTGAAGGGTGTATCTGTTATATTCGCGAAGTTCTTTCATATGTTCGCTGGCATGCTCTATTAAACTATTTTTAATAAATTGTATTAATGCATGGTAGTTAACCCCCACCACTAGAGAATACATATCCCGATATACTGAATGTAACAATCCTATTAATTCTCCTTTGCTATTAAGTATCATAGAACCACTAGATCCCGGCGCCGCGTTAAAAGTGTAAAAGCTTTTAAAGCCAGATGAGCCAAAATATCTTCCTTCAAAAATGGGTACTACATTTTTGTAATGAATGCCATAGGGAGAAGCAATGTTGTATACTTTGTCTCCTTCTTTTGGCGCTTCATCCGAAAGAGGCACTTCTTCAATTCCACTTACAAGATCCTCTGCAAAAATCATACATGCGTCAATAACATGATTAACTTTTATAATCCGAGTATTAAACCATCTTCCATCTAATGTTTCAACTTTTAATACATCATACGCCTCTACGTTTGGCAATAAGTCTTCTTTGCTTGTAACACAAACATGTGCCGCTGTCATAATAAATGCGCCCTTGTGGGTAAGTTTGATAACGAAACCGGATCCTACTGACGTCATCTTTCCTTTTTCTATCTTTTTTTTGGCGATTTTTTTCAAGATAACTGTCTTTTTAATAAAAACATATCCTTTTCTTGGCAAGATCTCATGAGCGGAAAGGTGTTGGCGCCCACCAGAGCATGATAGTAGCGTTAAGCTTAAGACCAACATAAAGATTGTTTTAGCCATGGATTTTTCCTCCTATTAAAAATCACTCCTTATAGTAAATAAGCAATAAAAAAACAATTCTCCCTTTCACATTAAATATTTATGATAAACTAGTTATTTATAGGTGGCTACAAGGTCAAGCATTAGAGAGTTGTATGGCTAAAAAAATTTATGTATTAGATACTAGCGTGTGTTTGACGGACGCTGGCTGTCTTACCTCTTTCGAAAATAACGATATCATTCTCCCTTTAAAAGTATTAGAAGAAATTGACAATCATAAAAAACGCCAAGACAGCGTAGGAGCGCAAGCGCGCGAAACTATTCGCACCTTAGATGGTTTACGAGAAAAGGGAAGTTTATACAAAGGAATAAGATTAGGCAAAGGTAAGGGTGTTATTTACGTAAAATTATGTCATAAAGAGACATTACCAGAGGATTTGGATACATCTATTCCTGATAATGAAATTATTGGAGTGGCATTGAACCAAAAAGAGGAAAATCCTCGAAAAAAAGTAATTGTAGTGACGCGAGATATTAATATGCGTGTTAAATGTGATTCTTTGGGATTGATTACTGAAGACTTTCAATCTAATCAAGTAGTTCAAGACACACGCCATATATACACGGGATATAGAGAATATTTAATAGATGAACCCATCTTAGATCGTTTTTATTTAGGAGAAGATATCTTTATTGATAAAGAAGATGTATCACTTTATCCAAATCAATTTTTAATGCTTGTTTCAAATCAAAATGAAAAGAAAACTGCGTTAGCAAAATTTAAATCCTATAACGATCCTCTTATTCGTATCAATAGCAAACATAGTAAAGGATTGTGGGGCGTACGCCCGCGGAATAAAGAGCAAATATTTGCTTTAGATTTACTTGAAGACGAAAATATAAACGTGGTGACACTAGTTGGCAAAGCGGGGTGTGGAAAAACGCTTCTAGCGATAGCGGCTGGGCTGTATCAAGTGGTAGAGCAAGAAAAATACCGTACATTGGTGGTTTCGCGCCCGATTCAGCCCATGGGTAGAGATATTGGGTTTTTGCCGGGCACGATGGAAGAAAAGATGGCGCCGTGGGTTGCACCCATTAACGATAATCTACAATTTTTAATGGGAAACGATAAAGAAACGCTGCAGATGTATATGGATAACGGAACGATTGAAGTCGAAGCATTAACTTATATCAGAGGAAGATCTATATCTAATGCGTTTATTATTATTGACGAGGCACAAAACCTCACAGCCCACGAGTTGAAAACTATTTTAACGCGCGTCGGCGAAAATACAAAAATCATTTTAACTGGCGACATCGAGCAAATTGATAATGTGTATCTAAATGAAACCTCTAATGGCTTGACCCACGCCGTGGAAAAATTTAAAACTCATGTAGTATCAGGACATATTACACTGGTAAAGGGTGAAAGATCCAAGGTTGCAACCATTGCTTCTAAAATTCTTTAATAAATAATATTATTTATGGTAATGTTTCGAAAAAGGAGAAATACTTATGCAAGTAGAAAATGATAATCCTGAAATTTTGTTACCCGTGGTGCAGGATTCTGAAATAAAAACTTGGTTGGTGAATTATGTAGGAGACAAATTGTCTCCGGCGGACGGCGATGTTAATGTTGAAATGATTGTTGAGGTTATGGCGTCTGAGTTTCCTGAGTTGTTGTTGCCAATTGCTGAAGAAAATTTTGTTCGAGGATATCAACAAGCAGCACAGGATATAAAACAGTGGGAAGTAACTTATGAAAATGATTCCCACGAAAACGACCTTGAGGCACAAGAAGAGGAGTGATAAAGTATGTAAAAAATTCAGTTTTGAATTTTGAGGAAAGCAAAGATGAGTATATTTTATACGATATTCCTGTCTTTAAGCTGCAACCCTTTAAACATAAAATTGATCTTACTTCTTTATTAAAGAAAATAGAATCTTTGATTCCGTATCCATTGTTAAGTAATGTAGATATTATATATGTAAGTGATATAGAAGATTTTAATAAAAATCAAAGATCTTTTAACGCGATGTATGCTGACGGCGCCATATATCTCTCCCCAGATCAAGACAATAAAATGGATTTATTAGATGATATAGTCCATGAGATTGCGCACTCGCTAGAACAGCATGATCAAGAATATATATATGGAGATCTGACACTTGAGGAAGAGTTTTTAAGCAAACGCAGGGCATTGTATCATTTAATAAACAAACCTACTTTAAATAGGTATTTTTATGATAATCCTCTTTATAATCATACGTTTGATAATCACCTTTATCATGTTCTTTCTTATGACTATTTACGGGATTTGTCAGCAGGGCTTTTTTATTCTCCATATGCCATTACCTCTTTGCGGGAATACTGGGCAAATGGCTTTGAAAACTATTTATTGGGAGATAGAATGGCACTACGAGATATAAGTCCCATTTTGTATAATAAAGTAGAATATTTAATTAATTCAGCAGAGGAAATAAAACGATGAAAATAACAGTTGAAAAAAAGGATGATAAAGTGTGTGTTAATGTAACTCTCACGCCACGCCTGCGAGACGAAGATCTACAATATGTTGATACGGCTACTGTAAAACGCTATCTGGAACAACAAAACTATGATATGGAACACCATCTATTATTGAAGGCTCCCGCTAAGCCAGTTCATAATTCACTCGGTACATATCGATTATCGGGCGAGTGGATCTTTATTGATAAACATTATTGTGCTCCCCCTCCGGAGACAACGGTGAATAAAGTTGAAAAAGTGCTTGAAAATAAAAAAAATATAAATGACAATAAAAAAAGTATGCATAAAAAAATAACACGAAAAAAACGACAAACAAAAAGCATATAAATTATAAAAAGAGGGTCTATGACTCACGTATCATTCTCGGAACTTAAGCAATGGGTCGAATGCCCATGGAAACATAAATTAAACTATATT
>Ga0315336_1007641_pt1 | contig 10182 bp, 7 predicted proteins | sample ASW5metaG_FD_204512 | JGI IMG/M metagenome (GOLD analysis project Ga0315336, IMG submission 204512) | Ammonia-oxidizing marine archaeal communities from Monterey Bay, California, United States - ASW #5 | ecosystem: Environmental > Aquatic > Marine > Intertidal zone | place: USA: California... | reverse complement strand
ATGCTGATGCTTCTAACTGGCGGCCCGTTTCGTCACGTTGGACCTGCGAGGGGACGCGATAGGGGTCCCGGTCGTGCAAGCTGCGGATCGATTTGTCGGAAGCCATCACCGAACTGCCGGCGATCCAGCGGTATTCACCGCGTGGCGGTGAGATCTTGTACATGCGAATGGCCACGCCGTTGGTGTCCAATGTGGCTTCGTCCAGGATGTCCACTGCGTCTCCGACCGACAGCCGGCGTTGTTCGACATCACGCGTCGTACCGAACTGACTGCCCACGCGAACCACGATGTTCTTGGCATTCAAAGAGCCGCGTCGCCCGGATCCGCTGCGATCCACGTATTCAGCGCGGATCCAGCTGAAACTGCCCGCCGGAGGATCGATCATGTACCAGCCGCCGAGGTCCTTGCGGCGGACATGCACGCGCGTCCCGCGTTTCAGTTTGCTCGTCGGGTAGAACCGAGGGCCGGGGCCGCTGCGGACGTAGGTTTCAGCGACAGTGACGGTGGCCTCAAACGGAAGTTTGGGAGTTTGCGCGCGCAAGCCGGTCTGCGCTGTGAGCGTCAGGATCAGAACAACCACAGGGCGGCACATGGCAAATCTCCTGTCCGTAGGGAATCGACACCTGAGAAACCGAACCGCGTTGGGGACGTGGTTGGATCGGTTCAGGCCCTTGTTGGCCGGGATCGAAACCTGTTTGAGTTGTGTGTGTGAGGGGCGAAATGGACCGTTGGGGGGCGGGGTCATAGTGAAAACTCCGCTTCCACTCAAGACCGATCTGTGGCGGGCATGTCGGATTTCTGAGGCTTGGTCCGCTGACGGGAACCGGTCACGCCCGCGTGCAATGCCCGACGCTAATCGGCATCACGCCAGCGCGGCACCAGGCACTGCTCGACTCCCAACTGGTCGCAGATTCGGCTCACCACGAAATCCACAAGTTGGCTGACTGTTTGCGGTTGATGATAGAAACCGGGCATCGCCGGCAGCACGACCGCTCCGGCTTGCGACACACGCGACATGTTGTCCAGTTCCACCGTCCCCAGTGGACTTTCCCGCGGGACGACGACCAGTTTGCGACGTTCCTTCAGGTGCACCGTTGCCGCTCGGTGGATGAGGTTGTTGGAGATACCGTGGGCCAGACAGGCCAGGGTCCCCATCGAACACGGGCAAATGACCATGCCAGCGGTCGGAAACGAGCCGCTGGCGATTGGGGCGGTCAGGTCGTCGACGTGATGACAAACGATCGACGCCTCAGAACGGCCGCCTGGCAAATCCGGCAGTGGAAAGCCAGGGTCCGCGTCAAGTAATCGCTGGCTGTCGACGTTGTGCAGGTCGACAGTCACGCCCAATTCCAAACGGATCACTTTCGCCGCGGCCCGGCTGACCACCAGGTGGATCACGCGTGGTTCGCCGGACAGGGCCTGCAACAAGCGGGAGGCGTAAACGGCGCCACTGGCTCCGGTGATGGCCAGCACCAGGTCATTCATCGGACGATCTCCGCAGGGGCCGTTTCCAGAATCTTCGAGGCCCCATTATTGATCGGTTTGCGACCGCAATACAGGGTGGCGATCCCGCAGGTCAGCGGAGTCCAGTCTACCGATTCCAGGCCGTGTTGTTGCATCACGTCGGCGAGTTCTTGTCCGAAGGGAAATCCGCTGACGGTCTCTGGCAGGTAGCTGTAAGCCGCGTGCTGGTTACGGGCCAGGAATTGACCGATACGCGGCAATATGTGTTTGAAGTACCACAGGTAGAGTCCCCGCAGCAGTCGATTGCCGGGCAGCGAAAACTCGAGCACCAGGACATGGCCGCCCGGTTGGCACACGCGAATCATTTCCCTCAGACCGGCACCGGTGTCGCACAAGTTTCTGAGTCCAAACGAGACGGAGACGATCTGGAAACAGTCATCTGAAAACGGCATGTGCAGTGTGTCGGCTTCGAGGAACACCGGTGGGGAACCGTTTGGAGTCCGCTTCAGACTGCGTGTCTTGCCGTCAGCGATGGTCAGCATTTGCCGGGTAAAATCGGTTCCCACGATGCGTGCCGAGGTCGGCGCACGTTTCCAGAATGCCAGAGCCAGGTCACCGGTGCCGGTGCAGACGTCAAGAATCGGAGCCTCCCCGCGCAAGGGAACCTTGCGGACGGCGCGCCATCTCCAGTAGTAGTCTGTTCCCGCGGACAAGAAGTGATTCAGGAAGTCATAACGGCGGGAGATTTCCCCAAACATGGTTCGGACACGTTGCCGCGACTTATCCGGCTTCATGATCGGTCTCTTTAACCTGGTCGCCGGCTGCGATGCCCAACTCGGTCGCACGCTGGCTGACCCGCTGGCGAATCGCGGCGGACATCTGCAGTCGCGCTGGCCAGGGGCGCGGATGGCCTTCGGCGACGCATTTGCTGGTGGCGTCGATCCCCATGTGGTGTCCCACAGCCTGCACGGGAGCGGCGTGATCATCAAAGTCCGCGGGGCCTTCGGAGAAAATCACGTCCCGGCCGGGATGTGCGTGGGTTCCCACTCGCGACCACACCGCGTCTTGATCGTGGACATCGACATCGTGATCGACGACGACGATGATCTTGGAACACATCAGACGACCGACACCCCAGACGGTCTGCATCACTTTGCGAGCGTGCCGCGGATACTGCTTTCGCATACTCAAGAACACATAATTACGACCCATCCCGTAATGGGGCAGGTGCATGTCCACCAGTTCCGGAATCAACAGTTGCAGCACCGGCAGCATCATGTGCTGCACTGCCTGATGCAGGCAGTCGAGCTCGGAACCGGGTTGGCCCGGGAGCATTCCCAGGTAGACGGGATTGGCGCGGTGAGTCACGGCGGTGACGTGCATGATCGGGGCCTCGGTGGGGCCACCGTAGAAACCGGTCATGCACCCCAGGCGGTCCGAGGTTTCCGGAGCCGCATCCACATCGATAAAGCCCTCGATCACGATGTCGGCGTTGGTGGGCACTTGCAAGTCATTGGTCCGGCAGTTGACCAGTTGGATCGGCTGGCGTTTCAAGAACCCACCGAACAGGCACTCATCCGTGTGTGGTGGCACAGGGGCTTCGGCTACCAGCAGATGCAGCGGATCACCGCCCAGGGCGATGGCCAGCGGCATCTGCTTGTTCTGGCTCTGGTAGCTTGTGTAGTTGGCATGTCCATCCTGGTGCGGATTCCAGTGCACAGCCAGTGTGTTGTGTGAGCGGACCTGCAGTGGATAGCGGCCCACATCGCGAACACCGTCGACGGGGTTCAGCGTGAAGCACTGACCGCCGTGGATCGATGGGCCACTGTCCTCGGGCCAGTATTGGGTCAGCGGCAGCCTGCCCAGATCGACGTCGCTACCCATATGGACCACCTGTTGGCAGTCGCCGGATTTGGCAATCCGCGGTGGCATGTGCAGCAACTGGTTGACCCGCGGGATCCACTGCAGTTTTTCGGCCCAGCCTTCGGGGATTTCGGGCGCCAGCAATTCGGCGATGCGCTGGGTGACTTCCTGAAGGGAGTCCACAGCCAGGATCTGCAGTACGCGGCGCGGTGCTCCCAGGAGGTTGTACACCGCCGCCATGCGGCTGCCCTGGACATTGTCGAACAGCACGGCCGGTCCACCACCCGGAATTCCGGAAACACGGGACACGATTTCACTGAGTTCCAGTTTCGGATCGACGGGAGCCGAAATGCGGATCAGATCACCCGCGTCTTCGAGTCGCGAAAGATAGTCTGCCAGAGGGGTATCGCTCATGGGGCTATTGCGGTTGCATTGCGGAGAACGTCCTCGGTCGACCTGCCGGATCACACCCATCCGAGAATCGAGCCCTGGTGGTGGGTCGACCAGGATGTGGGTGAGTATAGCAGGAATCTCTGGTTGCGGCTGCCGACTACAACAAACCGACAGCGGAGGTGAGCGCATCTGCTGGGCTGCAGAGACACACGCGTGTCCGTCGAGTAAACTGCCTCAGGCGGAGCCCGTCTGCCGGCAGGTTGCCGGTGGATTGTGTGTCCAGAAACAGATGGCTGTCGGTCATGTTGCAACGGTACTTACTCGTCTGGTTGATTCTGCTGTCTCTGCTGGCATTCGGCTGGGACGCGTGGTTTCAGCCAATTTGGTCTGAGTGGTTCGCGGCCGCACCCAATCCGTTTGTGGCCACGAAGGCCTGGCTGCCTCACCTGTTCGCACTCACCATGTTCGCTGTGGGCTGCATGCTTCCCCGAGACGAGATTCGTCGTGTTCTCGACCGCTGGCCCACGGTGCTCGGTGGGACGGCAGTTCAGTATGCGGCCATGCCGCTCCTGGCCTATGGAATTGGTCACGCTCTGCGGCTACAAGGCGACATGCTGCTGGGAGTGATTCTGGTGGGGTGTGTTCCGGGTGCGATGGCATCGAATGTCCTGACACTGACGGCGCGCGGCAATGTCAGTTATTCGGTCAGTCTGACAACGTCGGCCACGTTGCTGTCGCCGTTGATCGTTCCCCTGGCTCTGTACCTGGCTGTGCGTGTGGAGGGCATCGACCGCCTGGCACTGGCCAGGGACGCGTTTGTGGTCGTGTTGATTCAGGTGGCTGGCCCGGTCCTTTTGGGACACATCTTGTCCGTCAGGCTGCCGCGTCTGGAACAGCTGATGCGCCGCGTGGGACCTGTGATTGCCAACCTCACGATCTTGTGGATCATCGCCGTCGTGGTGCACCTGAACGCCGGCAATCTCTCTGACGCTATCGATCAAATCGGTGGTGGCGCTGTACTGAACAGCCTGCGGCTGAGCGGGCTTTCGCCGGCCGATGCTTCGGCGGGGGGGGTGAGCCAGGCACCGCTGCTGCTCCTGGCTCTGCTGTCAGTCAATCTGATCGGATACGTGGTCGGTTGGGCCAGTGGCCGCTGGATGCGGCTGCCAACGGGCATGCGCAAAGCACTGGTGCTTGAAATCGGCATGCAGAATGCCGGACTGGGAGCCACCATGTCCCAACAGCTGTTTGCTGGTCGGGAACTGGTCGCGCTGCCGCCGGCACTGTATACGTTCGGGTGCATGATGACCGGTACGCTTCTGGCTCAACTCTGGAGCCTGCGGCGTTTTGACGACGGGCAGCCACCGCCGCTCATGCTCTCGGGAACCCAGCCATCGCGACCAACGGACTCCTGAGACATGGGGCCGCGTGTGCTGCGGGGTTGCCCGTGTGGGCTGCGTTCATTCTGAGTGGAAACACGTGTGTGGGCTACCAGCGTTCCGCGGAGCATGAGAGGGTCAGCTGGGGAGTGGGGCTGCGCGGGCGGATGGGATGCGCGGGCTAGGAATCCAGTTGTTCGCGCAGTTCGTCGCGTTCCTTGCGGGTGACTTCCAGATCGAACATGAGGTACTTGATGTCGAGTCGCAATTGCGACAGGGCTTCTTGAACCAGGGCCAGGATACGGCGTCGGCGTTTGACCGAGTCCACAACTCGGTTGTAGGCGGCGTCCAGGTCGGCAGTGACCCCAGGAGAGAGCTCGGCGATCTGCTGCCCCAACTCGATCAACTCGCGCGGCAGTTCTTCAGACGGTGCGTTGGGGCGGCGTGGCGTACTTGTCATGGTTTGGCATTCCTTGAGAGATTGCGCCATTGCATGAACAGATTTTGTGCCGGATTGAAAGATTCCACAAGGGGGTGTCTATAACATGTGATTGTGTTGGAAGTTACGGTGTTTCTTTGTTTGTGGCCGCCATTTGCGGCCTGTTGTCTGTAGGCGACGTCTTGTCTTGGCGAGTTTACGAAATTCCTCTAGTATTCGGCACTTACGGCTGTCCGTGATCAGGTCACCCATGTTGCCGCTGAGCAACATCCGCAGAGGCCTCGCGCGCTGCATTATCAACACGGTCGGTCGATTTTTTGGCGGGAACTCGGTTGTGAGTTCCTGATGCAGGGGTTGTGTCGCAGGCTGTTGAGGTAGGCAGGCAAGGACGCCTGAGACGATTGTTTTCCCCAAGGACCGGGGGCGACTGAGGGCATTGAGTGCGATTCGACGAACGCTTCCCTGGCTGATCGGGCCGGCGTTGATCTGGGGATTGGGGCCGCTGGTCGGTTCGATCGTCGCCGAGGACGGTTTGTACCGTGCCGGGTTCGACGATCCCCAGCCAAGTTGGAGAGTGCGTTTTGATCGTGGCCGCGTGCGGCTCACCGCCCACGTCCGACAGACCGAGTCGGTGCATTCGGGACAGAGATCGGAACGCCTGACACTGGTCGGAGGCAACGCGCATTCACAAGTCGTGATCGAGCACGATTTGCCGGCAGCACGGGTGATCGGCGATCTGAGTCTGTCACTGTGGATGAAGTCCAATCATCCGGGAGCTGTCATCTGGTTGCGGATCCTGTTTCCCGGGCAACGCGATCCCCGGACGGGTGAGGTTTTGACGACCTGGCTCAAGGGTGATGTGTACAAACGCACGGGCGATTGGCAACGTCTGGGCTGCCAGACCACCGACCGGCGGATACGTGAGCAGATTCAGTGGTTGCGGCGCCGGCTGGGCAATCCGGCAATCAAAGCCGAGGGTCTGTACGTCGATCAGGTCATGTTGACGACTCACGCCGAGCGTGCCACGTTGGACGTGGTCTTGGACGAGATGGAATTCGGACCGATTGTCAGTCCGCAGCGGATCGAGGAGATCAGCCGGTCGGTAGCCGAAAGTGACACTTCGCCGGTGAGTTTTGAATTGGGGCGGTTGAGGATTGGCGGTCGTCCCATTTTTCTCAGGCTGCTGCCGGACCATTCGGAAGCTGCCAGTGTGTTGCGCGACGCGGGAGCCAACGTCGTCTGGGTTTCCGACTGGAATGCCGAGCATCGGTTGCGGGCCTTGCGCGAAAAACAGATGTGGGCCGTCGCGGTTCCGCCTCAGGCGGTCGAATCCGGTGGCCATGTGCTGGATGCCAATCGTGCCAGCCTCGTACCGTTTACGCGCGACACACGGTCGATACTGGGGTGGTACATGGGGACACGGATTCCGGTGCAAAGTCAGGATGAACTGGTGGTCTGGGCCAAGCAAATCCGCAGCGCAGATCGGCAATACCAGCGTCCGTTGTTGGGGGACGTGACCGGTGGTGAACGCGTATTTTCACGTCACGTTTCCATGCTGGGCATCAGCCGCCACATGCTGCACACGAGTTTTGACTTTCGTCAATTGCGGCTCTGGCTGACCCGCAAGCGGCAGTCGGCGCTGCCGGGAACCTACATCTGGAACTGGGTTCAGACCGAGGCCGCCTCGAACAATGCCTTGTGGCGCAAACGGGCCAATTGCACTCCGATTGTCGTCGAGCCGGAACAGATTCGTCTCCAGGTCTACACGGCGCTCGCTGCTGGCTGTCGGGGCATTGGCTACTGGAAAACGAGTCCGTTGGACGCGCGTGATCCGGGCGCGTCCGAGCGGAGGCTGATCATCACGCAGCTCAACATGGAATTGCAGTTACTCGAGGATTGGCTGGCGACGGGCAGATTGATGGGACACGTGCCGTTCACGGTGGATGGTGGCCGGCCGATGTCGGGTGTCCGCAAACGCTTTGATGCCAATCTGGCGGCCAGGCGGCATCGGTCGAATGCGCGGCTTGAAGTTGTGGCGGATGCTCCAGTCCCCACGGGGCCGGAGCAACATCTGGAAGCGGCCATGATCGGTAGTGCCCGCGGGTTGCTGCTGTTGCCCGTGTTCTATCAACAGGGAGCTCAGTTTGTTCCCGGAAATATGGTGGCCCGGGATGCGACCATCATCGTCCCCGGCGTGGCAGAGACCGCAACGGCATTTCAGGTCACCACCACGGGAATCCACACTCTGGAGTCGGAGCGAACGACGGGCGGAATGCAGGTCGTCTTGCGTCATTTCGACCAGACCGCGGCCATTATTCTGACCTCGAACCATGCCGAGAAACTGGCGCTGCAACGCCGGGCCGCAGAGATGGCACGCAACAGCGCCCGCGTTTCCATCGATCTTGCGCGGGCCAAGAGAGTCCGGGTACAGGCGGTGACGCGTCGGTTGGACGAACTGACGGTAGCGCCGCCAGACACTCCGCGGATGATGTATCAAGCGGGCATCTTGCTCGATCGAGCCGAAGGAGCGTTCCAGCGAGGTGACTATGACACCGCGCGAAGACTGAGCTGTACGATGATGCAGTTATTGAGGATGTTGCAGCGTGCGCACTGGGAACGCACCGTGTGGAGATTCGAGTCGCCGGTCGTCAGCCCGCACACGGTCTGTTTCCAGACGTTGCCCGACCACTGGGAATTGCTGCGCGAAATCGGGACCAGTACCCTGGTCAGCGACGCCAACCTGTTGCCGTCCGGAGATTTCGAAGGTCTGGAGAGTATGTTGGTGGCCGGGTGGCAGCATGCCCAAAATCGGGTGACGGGCATTCACGCGGGTGCCCAATTGCATTCCAACGCCAAGCAAGGTCAGTATGCTCTGCGATTGTTTGCCCAGTATGATTCCGGAACGCGGCCACCGAAACTGGTTGCTCAGAGCCCGGTCACGGTCACCAGCCCTCCGTTTGAAACGCGGGCGGGGCAGATCCTGCACATCAGCGGATGGGTCCGCCTGCTCTCGGTCGGTTCGGACAGTCTTGACGGCGCGATGTTCTACGACAGTATTGGCGGCCCGGCGGGGGCACTGCGGTGGCGTGAACGCTGTGGATGGAAGCGGTTTGAGCTGATTCGTGAGGTCGTTCAGACGGGCCCTGTGACTCTGACCATCACGTTGACCGGTACCGGGGAAGTCCAACTCGACGACCTGCAGGTGATCTATCACGATCCACGTCGATCTGACAGATCGATACCTCCGGTGACACCGGCCACGGAACCGAGGAAATGGCCGTTTATTGAGCGGCTGCCAGGCTTCGGAGCAGCCCTGCGACGCGACAGTTCTGCAGATTAAACCTGCATGCGGGGCAACCTGTGGGATTCCGGATCAGCGCTGGTTGACAGGCTTGAATGCCACGCACATTCTTGCGAACATGTCGCCCGCTCACGTGTTTCACATCCCTGTCACGTGCACGCGCAACTCGGCACGCCGCTGTTTCGCGTGCCGTGTGTAGCGCGGTCGGGCTGGCATGCTGCGGGCGACTCGCCCAGCCATACGTCACCAACCGGGCTCTGCCGACGCTGATCCTCTGTTTCCACCAGGTTAGAAAGAACTGACTGATGCCGATTGCAACCCCCGCCCAGTACCAGGCGATGCTGGACGCGGCACAAGATGGTGGATATGCCTATCCCGCGATCAACATCACATCGCTGGTCACCATCAACGCCGCGCTCAAGGCCTTTGCTGACGAGGGCTCCGACGGCATCATTCAGATTTCGACGGGCGGCGGACAGTTCGCGTCGGGATTGAACAACCAGGATGCCGTGCTGGGAGCCGTCGTGCTGGCCGAGGCGACTCACCTACTGGCCGCGAGATATGATGTGCTCATCGCTCTGCACACCGATCACTGTCAGCCGCAGAAAGTTGATGGTTTTCTGCGGCCACTGATTGACGAGACGGCACGCCGGCGGGCCGCCGGACGGGGCAACCTGTTCCAGTCTCACATGTTGGATGCCTCGGAACTGCCGTTGACGGAGAACATGCAATTGTCTCGTGAACTTCTGGAGCGTTGCGCCGAGAACGAGATCATTCTCGAGGTGGAGGCGGGCGTTGTGGGCGGCGAGGAAGATGGAGTGGATCATTCCGATCAACCTGCGGAAAAACTCTACACGACGCCCGATGACATGCTGTATGTGTACGAGTCGCTGCAGGGCAGCGGTCGCTATATGTTTGCCGCGACATTTGGGAACGTCCACGGCAGCTACAAGCCGGGAGCCGTAAAATTGAGACCTGAAATTCTGAAACAGGGGCAGGATGCGGTCATGGCCAAGTACGGACCGGAGTCCGAGTTCGACCTGGTCTTTCACGGCGGCTCGGGAACGCCCGAGGATCAGTTACGGGCTACGCTGGACTACGGCGTGGTGAAAATGAATATCGATACCGATACCCAGTACGCCTTTACGCGTCCCGTCGTCGATCATCTGCTGAGGAATTACGACGGGGTGTTGAAGATCGAAGGTGAAGTGGGCAACAAGAAGGTCTACGATCCTCGCAGCTATTTGAAACTGGCCGAAGCCGGTGTGGCTGAGCGTCTGGCCAGTGCCTGCCGGGATCTGTTGTCCAGCGGAAAGACGATCTGCGGCAGAGACTGACGCTCA
>Ga0315336_1007639_pt1 | contig 10183 bp, 7 predicted proteins | sample ASW5metaG_FD_204512 | JGI IMG/M metagenome (GOLD analysis project Ga0315336, IMG submission 204512) | Ammonia-oxidizing marine archaeal communities from Monterey Bay, California, United States - ASW #5 | ecosystem: Environmental > Aquatic > Marine > Intertidal zone | place: USA: California... | reverse complement strand
TGCAACCGGATGCCCACCACGAAGAGTTGCCGGGCCGAAACGGTGGATTCTTGATCTGTCGATGCTTATTCCGGTATCCCTACACAAAGGACTGCAGCCTGACCTTGCGGGGTAACACTCAGGCTGAGGAAGTGGGTGCCGGGCGGTACGTCCTCGTTGGTGACCGCTTGAACCGGACATGCAGGATCGCGAGTCTGGTAATTCAGGACCCGGGGTAGTCGGCCGTGCTCAAAAGCCAGAAGACTGGCGATCAATTCGACACTGCCACTTCCGGCCCCCAGGTTGCCGAAGTTGCTTTTTGGAGCGATCAGCGGTATTTGGGAACCGGCTGGCCCGAGAGCTTCTTCGAGTGCTGCGGTTTCTTGAACATCGCTGTCGGTCGTACCGAGTCCATGTGCGTTGATATGCCCGAGATCGGTGACATTGATCCTTGCCTCTCGTAGGGCTGCCTTGATCGCGGTGGCGAGTGCTGCCTGGCAGTTCCCTTCGAGCTTGCGGTTGGCAACGAGACTGCTGCCGGTCCCGAGCACTTCGGCATAGATTTTGGCGCCGCGGTCACGAGCGGTATCCATTTCTTCGAGCACGAGCATACCGGCTCCCTCGCCCGCGACCATCCCGGTACGTGCCTTATCAAATGGGCGACTTGCTTCGGCTGGGGTCGAAGTTTCATCGGCCATTTGTTCCGTTTGCAGGGCGTGCAGTGCCTGCATTGGCAGGATTCGGGTTCCCGTAGCGCCAGTAACCATGCAATCGGCATGTCCGCGTCGGATGGTACGAAACGCCTCCCCCATGGCAAGGTTGGACGAAGACTCGCGCATGGTGAGTGAATTGTTTGGCCCGCGGAGGTCATTCAAGATCGCGATGTGGCTGGCTGGCATATTCGGCAGGTACTTGAGCATCCAGAGCGGGGCCATTTCCCCCAGCCCTTCACTGCCCCAGCGGCTGAACTGGAAATCTCCTTTTTCTCCGACACATTTTTCCATGCTGTCGACGTAGTCGGCTGGCATTGTGAGCATGTAATCGCTTCCCAAGACAATACCTGCCCGCTCAGGAACTGGGGTAGACTCAGCCAGGCCAGCACTGGCAAAGGCGTGTTGGGCAGCTGCAACGGCCATTTGTGTCTCGCGACACATGAGTTTGAGACCTTTGCGAATTGCCTTTTTTCGGTCGGCTGGCAGGGGGCCAAAGTTGTCGATTTTCCCCGTGAATTCACGCGCCTCTCCCGCAAACTTCAGGGGGGTTTCGACCACTGACAACTTCTCGCATGGTACGACGCCACTTTGACCTGCGGCCAGCGCCGACCAAAAGGTTGGCGGGGAATTGCCTAGCGGGCTGACAAGCCCAAGGCCGGTGACGACGACACGGCGGGGAGATAGGCGATCGGGCAACATAACCGTGGCAGCTTAACCGAAAACGGGTTTGAGGTGAGGGCGACCGTCGGAGGTCGATTGTTGATTCCCGCACATACAGTCTACCGTTTTACCCATTTCCCTAGTACCGCCCGTGGAACGAAGGGGTAGTCACCGTTGCCGTGCGTGAGGTGGTAGCAGTGGCAGTTGCCGGGGTGAGATTTCCTTTACATTCGACGATCAAGAGGGCATCGGATCGTGCGGGTGAGTTAAAGATCGGCACTGCGTTGGTCAACAGATTCCCTCGATTCTTGGGGTCAGGTGCTGCGACGACACCCATCGAGAGGACGAGGACTTTTTCGGTTGGCCAACGGAAGCGCTCGTGTAAATTGGCCGTTGTCATTTGAGGAACTTCGATCTCGACACGTTGATTTGGCGTTACCACCGATGGAATATCGAGCTTCACAGGCAACATTTTTTCCACCTGGTTGAGTCGCAGTTTCACGATCGCATCGGCGCTGGCGAGGTCCATCGAGAGCAGCGGGCTGAACTCCATCGCGAACCCTTCTTCGAGCTTACCCATTTCTGGCTGATAACCGGGCCATGACTGGGCGGTTGGTACAATGCCTTTCACGTAGGTCCGGGGGCGCATCGTCGAAAGCACGATTGACTGCCCGTTCACGATCAATTGATTTGGCGAGTTGTGTTCCCGGTGGTCGGTACGCCGCTCCATTTCTGCAAGCAACAATGCCGCATCCTCCTTCGCAACCAGCCACCCTTGCACACCTGGTGACTGTACAGGAATGGGAGTCATGAAGGGAAGTGCGCGAGTCCGCCAGTTTGGGTTTCGGATCGTGACCAAGCGGAGCGAGAACGCGCACTGGTCTGCTCGGGTGTTGACGAAACGGTCGATAATATCCGCGCACATCGCCTGCATTTCTGGTGTGTGGTAGACGCTTAGCGTTTCGCGCGTGGCAGTCAAAAGTCCGACCGGTTCGGTATGCCAGGCTTCATATCCCGTTTCGCGCAAGATCCAATCCACAATCGACTGCTCGGGGCGCGTGGCACCGACCGATCTCAAGGTATAGGGGCGGATATCGTATGCACGGAAAACTTGGCCCGCTGTTTGTGGCAGCGTGGCCGATTTCTCGGTTACACGGGCTCGCTGAGGAGCTGTGGCAATCGGGGCGAGATTGCCTGAACCGCTGCCGCGGGCTCCAGCCGCACGGGTTGCTGCCAGCGGTGTGATCCTGCTTGCCGCAGACGAGTTCGCGACATTGCGACGCCCTTTCGATACCGCATCTCCATAGCGGTTCTGGGTGGTGCCGGCCGGTTGCCAATTGGTGTCTTGACCTTCAGCGACGTGGGCAGAAAAAATCAGGCCTGCCATTGCAGACATGAAACAACGCGAAAAGTTGATGCAGCGCATCCGTCAGCCTCCTTGCCGAGTGCGGACCGGTAGCGAGAGAGTTGGGCGGGGAGTATAGGAGTGGCAGCGATTCGGGGCAAGGCGTTTAACGGTACCTTGCTAGCAGCCAGGTGTTGGCCCCGCAGTTTCCCGCAACGTGGTGACTCAAGTTCCAGTTTTGATGATCCGCCAGCATTGATGGATCCGCAGGTTGCGAAAATCTTCCGGGATGGTCTGGCGGGTGATATTGTGGATGGTAACTCCGCGGAGATTGCCTTCATCAAGCTTGAATCGTCGTGAGTTCGTGGAGAAAAAAATCACACCTCCCTCGGCGGTGTGGATGAGAACTCGTTTCAGTAATGCCACGTAATCACGCTGGATATCCCAATCTGCAGCGAGTTTTTTACTGTTCGAATACGTTGGCGGGTCGACGACGACCAAATCAAAGGGACGACCTGGTGAAAGGTCCCCGAGATATCGCATGACGTCGCTCTGAATCTGTCGATGTTCCTTCCCCTCAAAACTGTTCAGGTGGAGATTTTCTGAAGCCCAAGTGAGATAGGTTGAGGAAAGATCGACCGAGGTCGTTTGGGCTGCTCCACCGGCCGCTGCGTAGACACTAAAAGTTCCCGTGTAGGCGAATAAATTCAAGAAGTTCGCACCTTGTGCTGCGTCGCGAACCAGGGACCTCGTAATACGGTGGTCCAGGAACAGGCCCGTATCCAAGTAGTCCGAGAGATTGACGTGAAACTTCAATCCCCCTTCTTGCACGACCCGTGTTGTCCGCTCATTGCCGAGGTGCTTGTATTGGGAGTGGCCACGTTGGCGCGCACGATGCTTGACAAACACGAGTTCACGTGGGGTTTGCAGGGCGTGGGCTGCCGTCCGTACCATTTGGTCGAGCCAGTCGGCATGTTCGGCAGTCGTCCGTTCATGGGGACGCTCAAATTCGGCAATGTGTAGCGCCTCTTCATAAAGATCCACAACCAGCGGTATTTCAGGGATATCGCGTTCATAAAGCCGAAAACAGGTGATTCCCCGCCTGGCCGGCCAGCGGCGCAAGTGGCGTGCCCGCTTGCGAAGGCGGTTGGCAAATTCGGTAGCCTGTCGCTCGGCCTCGGGATGGAGTCCGCCAAAGGCCTGCCCTGAGCGAACAGATGGCTTCAGGGGGTCTTGGTGATCGGGTCGAGGTGGCCGGGGCCCAAAGAACTGATAGTATGTGCAGGCGATTCGCCCGTTGTACAGTTTGCGGCGGCGATCTGCTTGCTGCCCGACCAAAGTTTCCAGGTCAGCGCGGGCCGAAAGAATGAAATGCGACCAGGTTTTTAACCTCCGCAGGACTTTGGGGATCGATTGATACAGGGCCGTAATTTCCGCGTCCTCGCCGAGCCGCTCTCCGTAAGGGGGATTACAGATCAAGCAGCCGTACTGGCGCTGGGACGACAGGTCAAGAAACTCCCGCTGCTGAAAGTGGATGTCCCTCGCTACGGATGCCTGCTCGGCATGATAGCGTGCCAATTCAAGCGATTCTGGATTGGTGTCGGTACCGATGATGCGTTCTGGTAGGGAGGGTAGTGCCAGGTCATGGGCTTCCTGGCGGGCGGTTTTCCATTGGCTGGCAGCAATGGCTGGCCAATGTTCCGCGGCGAATTGACGGAGTGCACCCGGGGCGATTCGGCGACCCAGAAGAGCCGCTTCGATCGCAACGGTACCCGTTCCACAAAACGGATCGATCAACGGGCGGTCAGGATTCCAGAAACTCAACTGTACCAAACCGGCAGCCAGAGTTTCGCGTATTTGGGCTGGTCCCACCAGGGTTCGATAGCCACGTCGGTGCAGTCCTTGCCCCGATGTGTCGATGGAGATGGTTGCTTCGTCATTGAGAATGTTTACTTCTACTGGAACCGGATTGCCTGTTTCAGGCAGATCGGTCCAGCCACGATCAGAAGTAAGTCGCTCGACAATCGCTTTCTTAACCGTACGTTGACAGGCTGGCACACTGGAGAGCTGAGATTTGTGTGCCCGCCCTCGCACCGGAATTGCCGCCGTTGGGGTAATCCAGGTCTCCCAGGGTATTTCACGAACCGTATCGAACAGCACATCGAAATCGATCGCCTGAAATCGGGCCAGCTGTAGGAGTACGCGGTCGGCCGAACGTAACCAAAGGTTGCTGCGACAGATGGCTGCCGAGTCGGCCTCGAAAAGAATGCGTCCTGGGCGCATGACTTGTGCGGTATAACCGAGGTCGCCAAGTTCGCGCACCACGACAGCTTCAAGACCAAAAGCGGCAGTCGCAACGAGTTCCAGAGGAGTCGAGTTTTCCAACGAAGGTAACCTGGCGATCAAAGCAGCTGGATGTCGGGGACTAACGTCCAAGATTGTCGCAGATCCGACCCAGTTGGGCGACGGCCCGTCTTAGCGGAGCCGCTTCAGCAGGCCGAAAACCACCACAAAAGGCCACAGCATCGCAAACGTCGAGGGCTCGGGAATCGCCGCCATATTTTCCAGGCTGCTTCCGGTACCAGGAGTGAGGGTTCCAAAGTTCGCCTTCCAGGTACCGTAGTCCACCTGGTCGACCGTTGCGGGGGTTACGTCGTTTGGCAGCGGCGTGTTAGTACCGAGGTGGTCGCGCCATACCGTATAGTCGGCTGCATCGACTGCCCCGTCCCCGTTGTAGTCACCGGTTGGTCCGGTCGCGCTGAACTCGTGGGGAAATTGGGTACCACCTGATGGGATAAAGGCAATCGAATCGTTACGAAAGTTCGTTTGAAAAATTGCCTCGATCTGGTCTGAAGAAAGCTGCTCGGAGGTTCCGCTGGGATCCATAAGATTTGGCAAACCGCTGCCCGGGTGTTTGAGCCCCAGGTTGTGCCCGATTTCATGTGCGACAACGCTGGCAATGACGTCACGACCGTTTTGGAAGCCGAGCAGGTTTTCACCGACGAATTGAGTGATGCCGTTGTCACCAATATTCGCCATCCCATTGACGTTGTTTTCAGAAGTAAATCCAAATCCAGCTGCAATCTTCACGAAGAACATGTTGAGGATGGTTGGATCGGAATTGAGGGTGCCACCTTCGGCTGCGGCGTTATCCATGATTTGGTCGAGGTCGGACGAGGGGCGGGTGCCACCGTAGCCCTCGTAAGCAAAGGTATCGTTGTAGCGAATGACAGTTGGTAAAAATTCGATATCGATGCCGGCTTGTGCCCAGACCGAGTCGATCAGCGACTCGATGTTTGCTTGCTGTGTGGCGTTGCCAAAGAGCGTGGCCGTTTGCACCCCGTCGTCAAGGGCGGTTTCGATGAGTTGTACCTGGACTTGATGAGTGATCGGTAACGCGGGATCGACCGTGAGCGGTGAGGCACGAGACCCAAAAAACCCGATCCACAACAGCGATGTCATCGCGCAGCGGCGACCGAGACGACCGGTCGTAGTCATGAAATCCTCATCTCTTCTTTTTCCGTTGGCCAGCCGCGATCCTCGCCATACTTGAATCGCTGCCCCTGTCAGCCGATCCAGTTGCTGGCATATTTATTTTATCGATCATCGCAGGAATATGAAATCAAGAGTTGCCCGCTGGAAGATTCCGAAACCCAAGCAGAGGACTAGGATTTTCAGTGGAGTTGCCCGATCCTGCTTGAAGGGATCGGGGATGGGTCCGAATCGCGCCCGAGCCGGTCGGATAAGGACATTTGCAGCTGTGGCTGGCGCGATTTCCGGGTGGGTGGGGAATTACGCCACTTTACCAGCGATGATCGAAGCATTGTGGCCGCCGAAGCCGAAGCTGTTGCTCATCACAACGTTCAATTCGCGTTGTCTGGGTTCGTTGGGTGTATAGTCGAGATCACAGGCTGGATCGGGCGTCTGGTAATTGATGGTTGGCGGGCAGAGCCGGTTTTCGAGTGCTTTCATACAGAGGATTAATTCCACACCACCGCTAGCTCCCAAGAGATGCCCCAGCTGACTTTTTGTACTAGAAACCGAGATACGATACGCGCCATCGCCAAACACGGTCTTGATAGCCAGGGTTTCGGCTTTATCGCCCAGAGGCGTACTTGTGCCATGCGCGTTAATGTAATCGATCTGGTCGGGATTGAGTCGGGCATCGTGGAGCGCGCTCGCCATGGCCTTGGCGGCGCCGGTACCCTGGTCATCGGGTTGGGTGATGTGTCTGCCGTCGGCACTGGCCCCGTAACCCAAGATTTCGGCATAAATTCGAGCGTTGCGGGCTTGGGCATGTTCGAATTCTTCAAAAACCAACAGGCCGGCACCTTCAGCGAGAACGAATCCGTCGCGATCGGCGTCAAACGGGCGACTGGCTCCGGCGGGATCGCCGTGCCTTTCCGACAAGGCTTTCATATTGGCAAACCCCGAGAGTCCCATGGGAGTACACGCTGCCTCACTTCCACCGGTGATCATAATGTCCGCGTCATTGTATTGAATTGACTTCAGGGCATCGCCCATTGCATTGGTTGCGCTGGCACAAGCGGTTGAAACGGCATAATTTGGACCACGCAGCCCATAGCGAATCGAAACATGTCCACTCGCTGCGTTCACCATCAGCTTTGGAATGGTAAAGGCAGAAACTTTGTCAGGGCCTTTGGTGAGAAGGCGGCCGTGTTGCGTTTCGATCTCGTTCAGCCCGCCAATGCCGGAGCCCAGAATCACACCGCATCGAAAAGGATCTTCTTTGTCAAAATCGATGCCCGAGTCTGTGACGGCGTCGATCCCGGCTACCAAGGCAAATTGTGTGAAACGGTCAATTCGTTTGACATCTTTCCGTTCGACGTACCCGTCCGTTGACCAATCGGGAATGTCGCCACCGAAGTTGACTTTATGACCGGTGGTATCGAAGACCGTCAGCTCGTGTACACCGCTACAGCCGGCCAAGATTTGTTCCCACAACTCGGCAACTTCCCGGCCAAGTGCGGTGACAGCACCGATACCCGTAACGACAACACGTCGCTTCATAAGAATTTGAGCCGAAGCGTCGGAAGATCTCAGGGTCGAAAGGGCGAACTGCTCTGCTGCTTCGACGCTTCAATCCCCTGCGCTTTCCTAACCGCCGCTATTCTGTTCAATGTATTCGACTGCCTGACCCACCGTTTGGATCTTCTCAGCAGCATCATCCGGAATGTTGATGTCGAACTCCTCTTCCAGTTCCATGACCAGTTCGACGGTATCCAAGGAGTCGGCACCTAAGTCGTTGGCAAACGAAGTGTCCCCGCTGATTTTTTCCTTATCGGCGCCCAATTGCTCAGCGACGATATCCGTTACACGTTCCATTACTGAGGCCACCTGTAGGTTCTCCTGCTTTGCACTCATTTGGATCAAGTCAGTTGGATGGTGCCCGCCACTTGCCGACACCATGGATTTTTGCCTAACGATCGTTTCGCGGCAATGACGCTGTTGCCAACTCGCGACCGGGCCCAGATTTGGTCAAATCTTGTAACCCCTCAAGGTAGAGCATTTCCATAAAGGAGGGTAAGGTATAACCGTTTTTCAGCAGGCTGTCTAGGCTAGTTAGGTTAAGATAGCTCGGCTTCTCATGATCGCGTAGGTCACCCTGTTGAGCATGTTCACCCTCGACCGGTTATCTCACCTGCTTGCCATGACAATTGCCCTCTGGCTGAGCCATACCCACAGGCCCCCATGCCCCGGCGTCCCTTTAAGCGGTCAATCCCCCATCAAGTGTTAATACCTGGCCTGTTATGTACGAGGCCGAATCGCTGGCTAAATAGAGCACCGCATCGGATATTTCTCCACAATCGCCCAGACGTCTGGCAGGCACACGTTTCTTGACTTCATCCAGCACGGCAGGACCCAGTGTGTCGGTCATTTCTGTCGCAACAAACCCGGGGCAAATCGCATTGACCGTCACTTTGCGACTTGCCAGCTCGCGGGCCACGGTTTGGGTAAAGCCGATAATTCCCGCCTTGGAAGCCGAGTAATTGGCTTGGCCGGGGTTGCCCATCCGTCCCGAGACACTCGAAATGTTAATGATTCGACCTGTTCTTGCCCGCATCATCAGCTGCGACGCGGCCCGACTGAACAGAAAAACCGACCGCAAGTTGGTTGAAAGGACATCGTCCCATTCCTCATCGCTCATCCGCGGTAACAAAGTATCTCGCGTGATACCTGCGTTGTTGACAAGAATATCGAGCCGTTCCCATTTTTCGATGAACGCATCGAAAAGCTTTCCAACCCCATCAGTATCGACCACGTTGCAGGTATACACTTCAGCGGTTCCCCCCTGCTGGGTGATTACTGCAGCCGTCTCCTGCAGTTTTTCCAGATTGCGGGCAACACATGCAACGGTAGCACCGGCTGCTCCCAAAGTGATCGCGATCGACCTGCCAATGCCACGCGATGCCCCAGTAACCATTGCCCTCTTGCCAGAAAGATCAACCCGAATACGACGGTTCGTTTCGTCAGACATACATATATCCACCGTTATGCATGGACCACTTGCACTATGCAACCTGGTTGACTATGCGACCCGGTTGACCATACGACCCGGGCACACAGTACCTAAAAGACCCCCGTACAGGGGCGAACAGACTGTCCCATTTCGTTTCTGTCGTTGCGAACCACCTACGCCGCAATGTTTTCACACGGAATCTTGCGGGCAATTCGCCTTAAAAGACCCCGTAATACTCGACCAGGACCAATCTCATAGAAGGCTTGAATTCCCCAGTCTTCGAGCAGCCACCGCATCGAGTCCTCCCAGCGTACCGGACTGACCACCTGTTCGACAAGCAGGCGACGGATTTCTTCTGGATCGGTGTGCGGTTGCGCATCCACATTCGAAACAACCGGAATCCGTGGATAATGCAGCTCGATTTCATTCAGCACAGTAGCGAGCCGATCGACGGCCGACTGCATGACCGGCGTGTGGAAGGCACCTGCAACCGGAAGCGGAACGACTCTAACAGCACCTGCCGCTTCGGCCATTGTGGCGATTCGCTCGCAGGCCGCGGTTTCTCCCGATACCACTACGTTGCTCGGGCAAAGCAAATTCGCGACTTGCAACGTCTGATCACCACGACACATCTCACACAACGATTCGACTTTCGAAAGTTCCAGACCCAAAATAGTGACCATGCCGCTGGGGCAATTGTCGGCAGCAGTTTGCATCGCCTGACCGCGTTCCTGTACCACCCGCAGACCGTCGGTGAAATCCATCACGTCCGCAAATACCAACGCCGTGTATTCCCCCAGACTTAAGCCTGCTGCGGCCGAGCACTGGGCGACCAATTCGGGGCGGTCTCGCTTCAACTGCTCCAATGCAGCCAGGCTCGCCACAAACAAAGCTGGCTGGCTATGCACGGTCGAATCAAGGGCGTCGGCGGGACCCTCGGCACATAATCGCAACAGGTCGTATCCGAGGACCTCTGCCGCGTGGTCAAATAGTTCCCGAGCCGAC
>Ga0315336_1007638_pt1 | contig 10186 bp, 8 predicted proteins | sample ASW5metaG_FD_204512 | JGI IMG/M metagenome (GOLD analysis project Ga0315336, IMG submission 204512) | Ammonia-oxidizing marine archaeal communities from Monterey Bay, California, United States - ASW #5 | ecosystem: Environmental > Aquatic > Marine > Intertidal zone | place: USA: California... | reverse complement strand
TAGTTGAACAGGAAGTTTATGATCTTGGGCTAACATTTGAAGATAGCGTGAGGGCTCCACCCCTTCAGCCTGGTAGCCCATTTTCAAAGCTTCCTCCACCAACATACCACTACCAGAACCAATATCGAGCAAACGACCGTGGGGTTGAAAATTTTTCAAAGACTTTAAAAAGTTCCTTTGCATTACTTTTCGCTCTTGCCTACCTTGTTCGTATATTTTATCCACAAGTTGTTCATAAAATGACAATACCTCACCCACATCATGGCATTGCATAAAACCACATTTTTAACATCGATAGATGCTTGCCGTGAATCCATAATGATCATCAGTGATGGAAAAATCTTTTGAAGCCAAATTTGAAGGAAGGTTTGAAGGTTTAACCTGAGTAAGGTTTTCACAATCGCAGATCCAACAAGAAAAAACTTTATCGATGCTCATAAATTAGATAACTTTATTAGTCAGACTTATTAGGATTATGAATATTTTAGGGTTTTACAATCCCAAAAAGGGGGTTAAATACTTATAGTCCAACAAATCGGCAATTCTCCGGTTAAACAAATGAGTCCGGTCCAATTAACAATCCATATATGGCATTATTTTGATCGCACAAAAGGCCGAAAGAGATTGCAGTATTTATTTTTACTATCCAAAGGCAATACTCACCATTCACTTTGAACCATAAGACAATGACACAAATCGGTATATTTAACTTATTCGGCAAGGTAAGTTAAAATAGATATTGACGAGTATCTTGAAGCAAATTGTTTTTCTGGATCAATCTAATAATTATTGCGAATCACCAGTCGAATTTACGGTGCCTGTTGAGCGCCATAAAACAGCAGTCACAGCCAGTAACCACCATGCATGACGAAAGTTCATAACGTCTGTGACCAACGCTGAAACACTAATAGCAATCAAAGAAGCCGTCACCCCTATGGTGAGGCCTCGGTTTCCCTTACATTTTCGCGCCAAATAACATCCATAGCCCACAATGCCCCATAGTAAAAGAAGACCAATAGTACCAGGTAATCCAAGCTGGGAAAGGGTGCCCAAAGGCGTTGAATGCGGATCAGTGCCTTTATAGCCATCGGAGTCGGAGAAAAAAGGAATGATCAATCCTTTTCTGTCTAATCCAGCAGAATACCTTACCATTGCTCCGGGACCAATACCCCAAGGAAACGATTCTTTTATTGCAAATATATTTGTCTGAAAGATCACATAATATTTTGTTGGCACCAATTGATACGAGTTCCAGTGAAAAACAGGACTTGGATCACCAGCAATAAATTCTTTCAGCAATTTTTTATCTGTTGGAGGTTTTGTCGTGGTGAGAAAATGAGTATTAAAAAAATAGAAGACGCTCAGGCTTAAAACAGTCACCCATACCAATATATTTTGTTTCCGGTTTATTTTTTGCGTAGTTGAAAAGTGCCAAACCAGTAGTAACCCTATTATCAGGCAAATTAAGGTTTTGGATAAAGTCAACAAAAAACCGCAAAGCATAATTCCAGCCATCAAGTAGTCTCTTCGACTCATCTCCTTTTTGTCCCAGCAATCTGCACACTTGATAATTATGCCAATCATAAGAATGTTAGCAAGCATGCCGCAGGAATGTGTAAAGGCCCGTGCTCTTCCAAAGATATCTCCGAAATAGGGGAGGTAATCAATATTATCCATCAAAGGGTTATCAATTCCCGCAGCTTTCAAGCACCATCCTAATATTCCTATCAAAGCCGCTATCACGCATCCCAGCGTTATAAGATTGGGGAGTCTTTTAAGCAATTGCTGGCTGATCGCTAATCGGACTACAAAATACATAAGGGTTAAATACAAGATGCCGACTAATTCAACTGCAATCGAAACACTCAATCCGGAATGCAAACCGGAAAAAACATTAACACCCAACCAGGCCAATACGCCAACGTCAAGAAAGCTAAACCAAAACTTGTGTCGATTGCGAAAAAAATATAATGTCGTAAGAATAAAAAGAGGTATGAAAATAACTTCAGGAGGTTGAAATTTTTCCCGAATCCATGGCAAAACCCAGACGGTTTGGAAGGGGATCGCTATAAAATAAGCCATTAATAAAACTTGTATAGCTCGCTCAAGTTTGCCAGGTTCAGCTTCTCCTCTAATTACAGAATTGTCCATTTCCCCTCAACTGACTTTATATCTTGCAATTACCACTCATAATTAAGGCGTATACAGCTTATCATATTTACATTGACCCAAATCCTAACATATCCACTTGGATCAGTTTTCGGGAGGCAGGTCACTTTTTGATGAGGGGATATATATAAAATAGTTCTGCAATAATTGAATGTTAAGCTTTTGATGATCGTTTTAATTGAGTTTTGATGAAGAGTTAAACCCCAAGAAATATCTCTGGTGTAGAGCGATATGGTTTGGTTTGAAAATAAAATCCGATATGTTTTTTAATGGGCCGCTAAAGTTGTTTATTGGGAAGATTCACCAGTAGCCCTAATAAAGAGTGAAATACCCAATTAAGATTTGGGAATCTGAGAGGGTCAAATGTTAAAGATATAGCTGCAAAACTAATGATTACTGAAACCACAAAAACCCCATCCATGCTTCTAAGTGAAGGTGTTCGTATTTGATTAAAGTAAACAGCCGCAAATAGTGCCCCTCCAAAATAAGCAAAGGAGAATAAACTACCCCATTCAACCAGATATTGACCCGACCTTCCTCAAGAGAATAGATGCAGTAACTTGGGCTCAAAAGACAGAAACCAAAATCAAACAGAGCATGTACTTTCCTGACAGATTAATTGCATCAGAGAAGTACACCCTCGGTGACCTATTGGACAGATATAACAGAGGTCCTCCCAGAGAAAAAAGCCAAGGGTCAGCTAGGTCAGCTTTGATGGTGGATGAATCAACTCGCTGTCCAGATTAATTTGACGACGTACAAAACAAAGTATATAGTGCGATGCGTTTCATTTTTTTGGAAATCAACCGTAATGAAAATATCATGGCAGATATAATACTTTTTAATCCCTCTAATGGTCTTTTGATAGACAAAGTCGATAACTGGCTACCCTGGTCGCTGTTATACGTCTGCACCAGGCTACACAAAGATTATTCTATAAAACTAATAGACGGTCGGTTCGATTCTAATTGGCATAATATATTAGACGAAGAGCTGAACGAAGATACCTTGTGCGTGGGCACAACTTCTCTGACAGGCTTGCAATTGAAATTTGGTGAGGATTTCTTGCGCGAAGTTAAAAAAAGGCAGCCAGCGGTAAAGACAGTGGTAGGCGGGGTCCATGTTACTCCAACTGCAGATGATTCTATTAGGGAGCCTTTTATAGATTTTATTGTAAGAGGCGACGGAGAGGAAATTTTTTACAATTTAGTGACAGCTATTGATCAAGGCAAGTCTTTTGCGGACGTCAAGGGGATTAACTATAAAACCGATAGCGGGACACCGGTAGAAAATCCTTCAGAGGCTTTCGTGAACCTTGATAAAACCTACGGAACTTCTGAATACCTCCCACTTCATCTGGTAAATATGGAGAGGTATATCACGGAGGAAGATGGGCGAAAAAGTTTTATTCTTTTTTCATCGAGAGGCTGCCCGTTTCCATGTACTTATTGCCATAATACTAACGATCACAACAAAGGTAAGTGGAGAGCATTATCCGCCCCGAATACCATTGAATTTATGCGTATGCTTACGGAGAGGTACGGTATAACCTATTTTAAATTTCAGGATGATAATTTTTGGGTGGACAAGCATAGGGTTGAAGAGTTTGTTTCATTGATAGAAGAAAACAAATTGGATATCCAGTGGGCTGTCTGTGGGGCGACTATACTAAACCTTAAGACCATTGGCCCAGAAATGGCTCGTCGGCTGAAAGAAAGTGGGTTGAAGTATATACTTTCAGGAATTGAAACAGTATCACCTCGAATACAAAAGGTGGCGGGCAAAGTAATAAAAATAGATGATATTTATCGAGTCGATAAAGTTATGTCGGATGCAAAGATAAAGATGATCTACAGTTTTATGAGCGGTTTTCCTACGGAGACAAATAGCGACTTGAGTATGAATGTTGAGGCTATGTTTAAGATCAAAAAACAAAGTCCCGGGGTCGACATTGGAAGCGTAAAGCCGTTGGTTTATTATCCTGGCACCGCACTTTATAACTGGGCGTTGGAAAATGGTTTTAAACCCCCTAGGACCTTCAAGGAGTGGAGTCAGTATAGCTGGAGCAACTATAATAAGCTGAATTACCCTTGGCTAGACGAAAAAAAGAAGAAGCTGTATCAAAATTTATACTTTTCAACAATGCTGATGAATCCAGAGTATGAATATATCAAAAGTTTTATATGGAAATACTTTTGTATTGCTATCGGGCCGTTTGCGCGGTGGAGAGTTAAGAGACTCAATTTTAAACTCTCGCCTGTCCTTTTCCTTTTCAATACCATCAAAAAAGCAAATCTGATCTAGTTTAAACATGGGTCAGCAGTTAGTATTTTAACGTCTTCGGCGACAACACACTCAGCAGGTTTTAGCAAACTCACCTTTACTCAAAATTTAGTTTTCTGCCGCTTAGGTTGAAGATGGGGAAGGTCTCATGAAGGATTATGTCCAAGCCTACAAGTGGTTTCAATCCCGGCTCATAATGGAACACAAATATTTGGGTGCGAAGCCCCAGTTTCAATAACGGCTATCACGGCTCCAAGAAACAAATAAATATTTTTCTATCTATCGGTTAAAGCATTTCTTCTTTTTTAAATACAATGAGTAGGGAATCGAAAAGATTAAGAGGCACTGTAAACTTTCCTAAAATTTTTGGAACTGGAAGGCAAATTAATGAAGGCAGAATTTTATTCAAACGTATTGTCAGGTAGTCCAAGCTAAAGTACCAGCCAGGCCTGGAAACTTTCAAGGGCTTTAAACCTGATTTTGTAAGGGCGCGAGTTAGGGTTTTTAAATCAAAATAGCCGATATGGGCTGTTCGGTAGTGCCACCAATTAAAACCCATAATTCTTGCGAAAAAAGACCCTACATCCGGGGTGGTAACAAGACCTACTCCCGTGTCGCTTAACATAGTATTGACTTGAGATAAAATATGCATCGGGTTGGGAAAGTGCTCAATAACATCCACCAAGGTAATAATGTCGTAGGGAGGATTAAGCTTTACATGAGGAAACGCTCCCAATTGAACGGGTAGTTTATGCTCTTGAGCCAAACCGTGAAGATAACGTGAAGGCTCCACCCCTTCAGCCTGATACCCCATTTTCAAAGCTTCCTCCACCAGCATGCCACTGCCAGCACCAATATCCAGAAGTCGACCGCAGGGTTGAAAATTTTGCAAAGACTTTAATAAATCCCTTGCCATTTTTGTCCGCTCGGGCCTACCTTGTTCGTATAAGCTATCCTCAAGTTCCTCATAAAATGGCAGTACTTCTCCCATATCATGGCATTGCATAAAACCACATTTTTGGCACTGATAGATGCTTGCCGTGAATCCATAATGATCATCAGTGATAGTAAAGTCTTTTGCGGTTACACTTGAAGGAATATTTGCTACTTTTACCTGGGTAACGTTTTCGCATTCGCAGATCCAACAAGAAGAATTTCTATCAAAACTCATATACAGAGAACTTGATTGGTAGGCCCTTTCAGACTTTTTAAGAATCACAAGTGTTTCAGTGGTTTAATAATCTAAAAAGGATTTAAGAAGCTGCTGTTTAGCAAATCGGCAGCCGCTAAGTTAAATAATATATAGGGTTCAATTAACGGGCAGTTGCATCCTATTATTTTAGTTGCATAAGAAAACCGAAAGCGTTAGCAGTAATTATTTTGCTGCCCAAACTTAATACTTATTATTCTTCTTGAACGGTAAGATAAGTAATTAGAAGGAGGATGCTAACTTATCCGCCAAAACAAGTCAACAATTATTGATTTATATCCTGAAGCCAATGATTTTTCTAGACGAACCAAAGATTTAATTAAAATCAACAGTTGAATAGAAGGAATCTTTTGAGTGCCATAAAATAGCAGTCACCGCCAGTAACCACCATCCATGACGAAAGTGCATAACGTCTGTGACGAACGCTGAAACACTAATAGCAATTAAAGAGGCCGACACTCCTATAGAGAGGGCTTGGTTGCCCTTACTTTATCGCGCTAAATAACATCCATAGCCCACAATGCTCCATAGTAAAAGAAGAGTAATAGTACCAGGTAATCTAAGCTGAGCAAGGGTCCCCAAGTGGGTCGAATGTGAGTCACTACCTAAATAAATATTTTTGTAATCGGGATGCATAGGAATGGTCAATCCCTTTCTATCTAATTCAGCAGAATATCTTCTCATCGCTCTGAGACCAATACCCCAGAGAAACGATTTTTTTATCGCAAATAAGTTTGCCTGAACTAACACATAATAGTTTGTTGGGATCAATTGGTATGAGCGCCAACGAGCAATAGGGCTTGTATCACGCGGTAGAAAAATTTAGAGTAATTTTTTGTTTGTAGGGGGAGTTGTCATGGTGAGAAAATGGGTGTTGAAGACATAAAACAAACTTAGCCCTAAAACAGTTACCCAAACAAATATACTTCGTTTCAAGTTTGCTTTCTGCGTAGTTGAGAAATGCCAAGCTAGCAGTAATCCAATTATAAGGCAAACAACGGTTTTGGATAAAGTCAGCAAAAAGCCGAAAAACATGATTCCAATCATCAAACAGTCTCTTTGACTCACAACTTTTTTATAAAAACAATCAGAAAACTTAATAATTATCCCAATCATAAGAATGTTCGCAAGCATGCCACAGCTGTGCGTAAAAGCGGTTGCTCTTCCATAGATGTCCCCGAAGTAAGGGAAATAATCAATCTTATCTATCAAAAGGTTATCAATTCCCGCAGCTTTTAAGCACCATCCTAATATTCCAAGCAAACTTGCTATCACACATCCCAGTGTTATGAGATCGGTTAGTTTTGCAAGCAATTGCTGACTGGTCGTTAATCGCACTACAAAATACATCAGGACTAAATACAAAGCACCGACTAATTCAAGCATGGTCGAAACAGTCAATCCAGAGTACAAACTAGAAAAAATATTTACACCCAGCCAAGTCAATACGCCAATATCTAGAAAACTAAACCATAGCTTATGTCGATTGTGAAAAAAATATACGACGGTAAGAAAAAAAGTGGTATAAACACAACTTCAGGAGGTTGAAATCTTTCCTGAAACACTGGCAAAATCCAGACGGATTGGAAGGGGGTCGCTATAAAATAAGCCATTAGTAAAACTTGTATAGCCCGCTCGAGCTTACCAGGTTCAGTTTCTCCTCTAGGTAAAAAGTTGTTCATTTTCATAAACCTATTTTATATTTTTCAATTACTATTCTTATTTTCATTTTAAACAATATCAGGAGTGACTCAAGGCTTTTATCATTCAATACAATTTAAAAAAGCTTAAATAAAAGTTTAAGTTTTTGGGGTATTAGATCTTATAGTATTTATGAAAATTAATAGTTAAAAAGCGTATAGAGTGATTCAAAGGCTCCATAATTTTAGGGAAATGCTCCCGATTAAACACAAATACTAGTTAGAAAACTTAGCATTGGGTACAAATATTTCTGACTTTCATAACGGTTTTAGAGCCTACTCTCGTAAAGTCTTAGAAGAGGTTCCTTTTGGAAACTTTAGTGAAACATTTGTTTTTGATTCTGATATTTTAGTCCAAATTGCTTTACGTGATTTTACGATAGTTGAGGTTTTTCGTACTGCTCGTTACCGACAAGAAAACTCGCAGATGTCGTTTACAAAGGGAGCTGAATATGGTTTAAGTATTCTTCGCCTAGTAGCTCAGGTTAAGCTTCACCAATGGAGGGTTTGGCCTAACCAAGTTTTTGATCTGCTTAATGTGCGTAACAAAGACTAACCTACCCAAAAAAAATAAAACAATCTGTTTCTGCAATAATGAATCCCTCTTCTGGTGTTAATATTCAAAAAGTTAAAGCTTTTTGGGAAGCTAATCCACTTTGGACTGGAGAATCTAAGTATACCCCTGGGACAAAGGAATTTTTTGAAGAGCATAGGAAAATTGTTTTGGAAGACTGCTTTGCTGGCAAACTGGATGAAAGAGCAATTCCTAAAAACCTAGGAAAAAAAAGAGTACTAGATCTTGGCTGTGGGCTTGGGTTCTGGTCTATAGAGCTTTTCCTGAGAGGATGTAAGAACATTGTAGCAGTCGACTTAACTGAAAGCAGCCTTTCTCTAACAAAAAAAAGGTGCTCCAATTATGGAGTCAAAGCTAAATTATCCGTTCAGAATGCTGAAGAACTTGGGTTAGACGATGAAACTTTCTCACATGTGAATTGTCATGGTGTAATTCATCACACTCCTGAAACGGATGCGTGTATCAAGGAGATTCATCGAGTGCTAGAAAAAAATGGAACTGCTTGTATCTCGGTTTACTTTTTAAATATATTTTTGAGACTTTGGCCTTTAATAAACTTTTTTGGGAAAATCATTACATTCTTCGGAGCAGGCTTAAGGGGAAGAGGCCGGGAAAGGATATATGAGGTGCGTGATTGTGATGAATTAGTGCGACTATATGATGGCATAGACAACCCTATCGGGAAATACTATACCATGGATGAATTCAAAACAATGCTAGAGCCTTATTTTAAAATTGAAGAAGTATATCTTCATTATTTTCCAGCACGAACCCTTCCTTTTAAGTTGCCAAAGTCAGTGCACAGGTTTTTGGATCGCCATTCGGGATTTCTGGTATATGCTAATTTAAAAAAACGATAAAATTTATAAGGGGCTTTTGAAAATTCGACTGGGGAAATTAGCTGGCTAATGCGATTTCGTTTATAGTATCTTTATTGAACGTACTAAGTCCATAGCCTATTACCTTCTAAATACGTTTGTTTCAGTGGTAAGATGCGCTTTTATTTTGAAGCTTTGATTTCTACACGCATAGTTTATCTTCCTTGATTTAAAAGCAAGTCTTGCATAATTCATAAAGAAGTATAAAGGAACCATTTCTTGAGCCAACTTAAACTCGGCCAGTTAAAAAAAGATAGTTTTGTTTATGGTATAGGTATTGGCTTTTCTAAAGGTCTGGGGGTTATCCTACTCCCAGTTTATACGCGCCTTTTTACTCCTGCTGAGTACGGTTTAATTGAAATATTGACCTTGATAAATGTTTTTCTATCATTATTCTTGAATATTGGGCTAACTGAGGCCCAATCTTTTTATTTTTTTAAATATAAAAAAGAAGGTGGAAAGCATAAACAGGCCCAACTAGTAACGGCTATTCTTCAATGGCACCTCACAGTCGGACTTTTAATTACTTTTTTGGCTGTTGGCATCTCTCCTTTATTAAATGCTTGGCTGTTTGAATCTAGGTTAGACTGGTCCCTTTTCGCCGCAGCATTTGCGGGTAGCCTTTTCTTCCAGATTACTGGACAAAGTGCGCATGTCTTTCAACTTCTTTTTCGCCCTTGGCTCTATCTGAGCATAACATTCTTACAAAGTCTCGCTTCTACGGCAATAGCAATTGGACTTATTGTGTGGTTGGATATGTCGTTCTACGGGTACTTTCTAGGTTTCAGTTTAGGGTCATTATTTGCTGGGGTAGTAGGTTGGTGGCTGGCCCGCGAATATATTACTTGGTCGACATCGAGTATAAAACTATGGCCTAGCATCTTAAAATTTGGGTTACCCCTGATACCTGCCAACTTATTCTTTTTTTTCATGGAATCATCAGATCGCTGGATTCTAGGTTTCTATCATGGAGGAGTTGCCTTAGGAGTTTACGCAGTAGGTATTAAATGTTCTATGGCTATAAATTTATTATTGGAACCATTTAACAACGCCTGCGGACCGGTTGCATTTAAATCTTTACATGAACCTGAAAGAGAACAGTTTTTTTCTTCTATAGTCCGCATTTATACTGGAATTGGAGCAGCTGCCGTCGTATTGCTAACAGCTATTTCTCCGATCTTGGTTAAATGGGTAACTACTCCAGCTTATTTTGGTGCCAATTATGTTATTGGTCTTCTTGCATGGAAGCACCTATTTTGTGGATTCTTTTTATTTAGTGCCTTGGGAATTTATAAAAAAGAAAAAACTAAACTATTGGCTATACTTTACGGTTTTGTAGCTATGGTTAATATCACTTTACAATATTTATTAG
>Ga0315336_1007636_pt1 | contig 10186 bp, 10 predicted proteins | sample ASW5metaG_FD_204512 | JGI IMG/M metagenome (GOLD analysis project Ga0315336, IMG submission 204512) | Ammonia-oxidizing marine archaeal communities from Monterey Bay, California, United States - ASW #5 | ecosystem: Environmental > Aquatic > Marine > Intertidal zone | place: USA: California... | reverse complement strand
CGTGAGCACGGGCGTGCCTTCCCGCCAGCGCGCCAACGCTGGTCTTGATCAGAATTCGGATTCCTTGCAGATCATCTTCCGGGAAGGCACGCCCGCCCGGGATCCACAGGTTCTGATCATTGCTCGCTCTTTCTGACCTCTACCAACTCGGCGCACAACTGGGTGAGGGTGCTCACTGAATTCTGGGTGAGTTGTTCCAAATTTGGGTCAGGGTACAGTTTGTGAAGCTCTTCATCGGAGAAGTTGGCAAGCATGGCCTTACCGGTCGACGTGCAGTGTGCAGGCATGGTCCTACCCAGGCGCGATACCACCCGCACGGCGGACGGGCTCTCGAGCGCCGCGATGAAGCGGACCGACGTGCCATCCAGCATCCCGATATGCACTGTTTCCTGCAGCGCATCGCTGAGCTGGCGCAGAATCGGAGCTGCGATGCGCGGTATATCCATTCTGGCGAAAACAGCGAACGCCACCCCGGTCAAGGCCGGTCCGGGCAGATAAGCCTTGCTGATCGGATCCTGGCGGACGAAACCGCGATACTGAAGCATCGATAACAGCCGATGCGCAGTCGACGATGCCACGTCTAGATAGACGCTTGCCTCGGTAAGACGGACCTCTGATCGTTCACCCAGGAGTAGAAGTAGGCGAAGAGCGTTGTCGACAGCCTTGATCGGATACTGAGGCGGTTTAGCGGTACCGAGTTGATCCATTTGTCGCGTTTGCGCCGGTCTCTGCATGGCAGAAAGGGTACCTCCCCTGAGGAACGAGTGAGGCCTGCCGCGCAATTGGTGACTCTTGCGCGATCGGAAGCCCGGGTACCTGGAGTCAAGTATCGTCAGCGCCGCCCGGATCGTTCCGCTCAGCCTCGGGTGCATTCGCGTTCGGCGAAGGCTACCTGGCCACCCAGGACGCCTCCCCTTGATAGCGGGCTCGCGGGCGGTTGGGTCATCGGCTTAACGGTCTCGATCATGCGAAACGCGCTCGTGAACTCCACGTCGAGCAGCGCGAGTTCTTCGGTATGCTCTCGCATGAGTGTCGCCAAAGCTCGCAGCATGGTGCCGCGCTGCCGCGGCGTCCGGAGTGCCCAGTCACGTTGGGCAGCATGCGCAGTCGCCACCGAGCAATGATCAGAACCTGTGGATGAGCCTCGGCGAGGTGGCGTGAAAGTGGGCGCACCTTCCCGAGGATGATCATCACGGAAACAGGATCTCGATCAAGACCGGCGTTGGCGCGCTGGTTGGGAAGGTACGCCCATGCTCACGGTAGTTCACGACGCGGAATCAGCCAACGAGAACGGCAGCGGTGCTGGTCGGTCGTTGTTGGATGAGATCGTCCGCGACGGTGCGCGGCAGATGTTGGCGGCGGCACTGCAGGCTGAAGTAGCCGCCTACGTCGACGCCCATGCCGGTGAGGTCGACGACAACGGTCGGCGTCTGGTGGTCCGCAACGGCTATCACCACGAACGTGACATCCTCACCGCCGCGGGTGCGGTCACGGTGACCGCCCCGCGGGTCAACGACAAGCGCATCGACGCCGTTACCGGTGAGCGGCAACGGTTTTCCTCGGCGATCCTGCCGGCGTGGGCACGCAAGTCCCCGCAGATGACCGAGGTGCTGCCACTGCTGTACCTGCACGGGCTCTCGACGAGTGACTTCGGTCCGGCGCTGGAGCAGTTTCTCGGCTCGAGTGCCGGACTGTCGGCCACGACGATCACCCGGCTCACCAGCCAATGGCAGGACGAAGCGAAGACTTTCGGCGAGCGTGACCTCTCGGGCACCGATTACGTCTACCTGTGGGTCGACGGCATCCACCTCAAGGTCCGCCTCGAGCAGGAGAAGCTCTGCCTGCTGGTGATGATCGGGGTCCGCTCCGATGGCCGCAAGGAACTCGTCGCCCTGGCCGACGGATACCGAGAATCGACCGAGTCGTGGGCCGATCTGCTGCGGGGCTGCCGCCGCGGGATGACCGCGCCGGTGCTGGCCGTCGGCGACGGTGCACTGGGCTTCTGGAAGGCGATGCGCGAGGTCTTCCCGGCTACCCGCGAGCAACGCTGCTGGTTCCACAAACAGGCCAATGTCCTTTCCTGCCTGCCTAAATCGGCGCACCCGGCAGCATCAGCGGCGATCAAAGAGATCTACAACGCCGAGGACATCGACCACGCGCAGGTCGCCATCAAGGCCTTCGAGATCGACTACGGCGCCAAGTACCCCAAAGCGGTCGCCAAGATCGTCGACGACGCCGACGTGCTCCTGGAATTCTACAAATACCCAGCCGAACACTGGATCCATTTGAGAACCACGAACCCGATCGAATCAACGTTTGCCACCGTCCGCTTGCGGACCAAGGTCACCAAGGGCCCGGGATCCCGGGCGGCCGGAATTGCCATGGCCTACAAGCTCATCGACGCCGCGCAAGCCCGCTGGCGGGCAGTCAACGCACCCCACCTGGTCGCCCTCGTCCGTGCCGGCGCCGTCTTCCACAAAGGCAAGCTACTCGAACGCCCCGCCGACATCACACCGCCCGAGCCGGGCGAAACAACCGAAACCGAGGTCGCCTGAAACACCCCGATCCACAGGTATTGACAATATCTCGGCGCGGGGACTTTTGCAGACCCTGCACATCGGGGGGATAGGGGTCGACGACGTCGAGTTGGTGCGTATCGAAAGCCCTGGCGTCGACGTGCCCGAAGAGCGGCTGGAAGCAGCGGCCAGTGTCAAAGGCGCTGACCTGTTTCCCGACGTGGCCGGCCACCAGAGGGACATCCTGGATAGCGGCAACGTTGATGCGCTGTTCACCTGGTTGCCCTGGGCGGCGGAGTTAGAAGATCTCAGCGGAGCGCGGGTGCTCGCCGATCTCGGCGATGACCAACGAAGCCGGTATGCCAGTGTCTGGACGGTCAGCGCTCAGCTGGTTGACGAGCGACCCGACCTGGTGCAACGACTCGTCGACGCGGCGGTCCAAGCCAGCCGTTGGGCACAGGCCCATCCCGAGGAAACCGTTGGCATCCATGCCGCCAACCTCGGGGTCGCGCCCTCGGCGATCGGACGCGGTTTCGGCGCTGATTTCGCCCAACATCTGATCCCACGGCTTGACGACTCGGCACTGGCCGTTGTCGACCAAACTCAACAGTTCCTCCTCGACCACAATCTCCTCGACCATCCGGTGGACCTCACGCAGTGGGCGGCACCGCAATTCCTCACTCAATCCACGACTGGAGACCAGCAATGACCCTGACCGATGACACCGCCACGGCACAGAACAATAGGAATGGCGACCCCATCGAGGTGGCGCGCGAGCTGACGCGAAAGTGGCAAGCTACCGTCGTCGAGCGCGACAAGGCTGGTGGTTCGGCGACAGAAGAGCGTGAGGATCTACGCGCCAGTGGGCTGCTCTCGGTGACCGTTCCCCGGCACCTGGGCGGTTGGGGAGCCGACTGGCCTACCGCTCTGGAAGTGGTGCGTGAGATCGCCAAGGTCGATGGATCGCTGGGCCACTTGTTCGGATACCACCTCAGCACCCCAGCCGTTATTGATCTGTGGGGTTCACCCGAGCAAAGTGAACGCCTACTTCGTCAACTGGCCGAAAACAACTGGTGGACCGGGAACGCCTCCAGCGAGAACAACAGCCACATCCTCGAATGGAAGGTAACTGCCACCCCGACCGACGACGGCGGGTACCTTCTCAACGGTATCAAGCACTTCAGCAGTGGAGCCAAGGGCTCAGATCTGCTCTTGGTGTTCGGCGTGATACCGGAGGGTTCCCCACAGCAAGGCGCCATCGTTGCCGCGGCCATTCCCACCACCAGAGAAGGCGTTCAAACAAACGACGACTGGCAGGCGCTAGGGATGCGGCGCACCGACAGCGGCACCACCGAATTCCACAACGTCGTAGTCCGTCCCGACGAGGTGCTGGGCAAACCCAATGCCGTTGTCGAGGCGTTCCTGGCGTCCGGGCGCGGCAGCCTATTCGGCCCGATCGTGCAGTTGGTGTTCGCAACGGTGTATCTGGGGATCGCGCGTGGTGCGCTCGAAACAGCGCGCGAGTACACCCGAACGCAGGCACGCCCCTGGACGCCGGCTGGGGTTACTCAAGCCGTCGAGGATCCGTACACCATTCGCAGCTACGGCGAATTCGGTATCGAACTACAGGCTGGCGATGCTGCAGCACGTGAGGCTGCGCAGCTGCTACAGACCGCGTGGGACAAAGGTGACGCATTAACTCCACAAGAACGCGGCGAACTCACGGTACAGGTAGCCGGAGTCAAAGCCATAGCCACCAAAGCGGGCCTGGACGTGACCAGCCGAATTTTCGAGGTCATCGGTGCCCGGGGAACCCACCCAAACTATGGATTCGACCGGTTCTGGCGCAACATCCGCACCCACACGCTGCACGATCCCGTCTCTTACAAGATCGCTGAAGTCGGAAACTACGTCCTTAACCAGCGCTACCCGATACCCGGTTTCACTTCCTGACTCCAGGACCGCGCTGCCGGGCACGCGTTAATGCCTGAGAACGGTGGGTCCGTCTGACACAATGGTGGCCGACGGACCCACCCGTTCTCAGGGCAACACTGCCATGTTGGGTGAGTACAGGACAACGCGAGTACTGCAAACCTCCAGATGACAATGATCGTCCAAGTCCGGCGCCGTCTCGTCTCTAGCGACCGTTTTCGAAGAATGGGAGCGCGATTTGGTAGGGGGAACGGGGATCCGATCTCACCGAGAAGCGCGCGCACTCGACAACCGATGACCGCGACAACCGACCCGGACGCAGAACCCGCGTGGTCGCCCCGCGAGAGCGAGCTACTGGGGGTGGCATTGGGTGTCCTGCAGGAGCATGGGTACCACGGCTTAACAGTGGAGGCCGTGGCGGTCGCCGCTCATGCCAGTAAAGCTACCGTCTATCGACGCTGGCCCTCGAAATCTGAGCTGATACTGGCGGCCGTCAGCGAAGGCACCCGTCAGAACGCTGTTGCACCCAACACCGGCACCCTGCGCGGCGACTTGTTGTGTCTTGGCCAGATTATCTGCGAACAGGGCCGAGAACATGCCGGAACCATCCGAGCGGTGCTCGTCGAGATGTCCTGCAATCCCGCGCTCAACAACGTTATGCAAGACCGGTTCCTTCATGAACACAGAGCTCTGGTCTGGCACGTCCTGCAGCAGGCGATCCGTCGCGGCGAGATCGGCGCGGCGGCGGTCAACGACGAGCTTTACGATCTGTTGCCGGGCTACCTGATCTTCCGGTGCATCTTTTCCGACCGACCCCCGACCCCTCCCACCATCGAAGCTCTGGTCGACAAAGCGCTGCTCCCGAGACTCATCTCAGCAACTGAATAACTCCCCTCGACATCGGGGTCACGGTCAGGGACTGGGACCGTCAAGTTTTCTGGGTCTGTCCGGGGGACTGTAAATTTTCCGGTGTAACTCCTGAGTAAGAAGGAGACCACTGTGACCGATGTGATGAATGATGAGCAGCCCGTCGAGCTCGATGCGGTGCCGCTGGAGCCGGCGGCGTTGCGGGAGGCGACCAACGACGAGCTGGTGGCGCAGCTGGCCGCGCGGGCCCGCGCGGAGGGGTTGCAGCTGACCGGTGAGGGCGGGTTGCTCTCCCAGTTGACCAAAAGGGTGGTGGAGTCCGCGCTCGAAGGTGAGCTCGATGATCACCTGGGCTACGGCAAGCATGACGCCACCGGGCGTGACGGCGGCAATTCCCGCAACGGCCGTCGCGGCAAGACCGTGTTGACCGAAGCAGGACCCGTCGCGCTGGAGGTGCCTCGCGACCGGGATGGTTCCTTCGAGCCACAGCTGGTCAAGAAGCGTCAGCGGCGCCTGACCGGGCTCGATGATCTGGTGATCTCGTTGTCGGCCCGAGGATTAACCCACGGCGAGATCTGCGCGCACCTGGGCGAGGTGTACGGGGCGAGCGTGTCCAAGCAGACCATCTCGACGATCACCGACCGGGTGATCGAGGGCATGGCGGAATGGCAGTCCCGTCCCTTGGATGCCGTGTACCCGGTGATCTTCATTGACGCTGTGAACGTCAAGATTCGCGACGGCAACGTCGCGAACCGGCCGATCTACCTGGCGCTGGCGGTGACCGTGGAGGGCACCCGCGACATCCTGGGGTTGTGGGCTGGTGAGCACGGCGACGGGGAGGGGGCGAAGTTCTGGGCCCGGGTCTTGTCCGAGATCAAGAATAGGGGTACCCAGGACGTCTGCATGGTGGTCTGCGATGGACTCAAGGGCCTGCCCGCAGCGATCGAAACCGTGTGGCCGCAGGCGATCACCCAAACGTGCGTCGTGCATCTGCTGCGCAATAGCTTCAGCTACGCCTCCAAGCGGCACTGGCCGGCGATCGCCAAGGACCTCAAACCGATCTACACCGCGCCGAGTGAATCGGCCGCGTTGGAGGCGTTCGTGGCGTTCACCGACACTTGGGGTGATCGGTACCCGGCGATCACCAAGCTGTGGGATGGCGCGTGGGCCGAATTCGTGCCGTTCCTGCAGTTCGACAACAGTATTCGCAGCGTGGTCTGCACGACCAATGCCATTGAAAGCATAAATGCCCGGATCCGTAGAGCGGTCAACGCGCGGGGCCACTTTCCCACCGAGGCCGCCGCGCTGAAGTGCGTGTACCTGGCGGTCATGAGCCTCGACCCCACCGGACGTGGCCGCAAACGGTGGACCAACCGCTGGAAAGAAGCGTTGAATGCCTTCGACATCACCTTCGACGGACGCCTGTCCGCCGGACGAAAGTAGAACCACCACAACCAGTTACACCGTTAAGTTGACAGACCCCTGTCCGGTGTCAGTCGAGTCGTGTCGCAATGTATCGGGCGTATGTTGATGCCGATGCTCTCGCGTGGGCTTCGAGTGTCTGCGGGCTGTAGCCGAGTGTTTCGGCCAGGATCGCGATTGGCGTGGTCTGGGTGAGTTCATTGAGTGTGCCAAGGCGTGCTTCGAGGGCAGCGAGAACAGGTCGCAGATGGTTACGAAGGTGCGTCGGAGTGACGTGAGTTCCGGGTCCATACCCGCGAAATACCCAGGGCGAGTTGGGATGTGCAGCAGTTTGACCGTTGTAGTTGACTGCCGCGAGTAGTCGGATGGGCTCATCGAGCGGCGGCGGGATATCGATGGGCATGCCAGCCAGGTTGACGCTCACGGAGTCCGCTGTGATGGTCACCTGCTCCCAGGTCAGGGCAGCGATATCCTCGACGCGCTGAGCGAAAACGATGATCAAGATCGCGGCGAACCGGTCACGGGGATGCAGGGTCTGTTGATGTACGACGTGCTCGATAACGGCGTTCTGCTCGGTGATCGGTAGCCGTGGTGCGGTACCGCGCCGGTGCGGGGTCACCTCGAGATCCGCGGGGATCAGTTTGGTTTTGATGGCCCAACGGACGAATCGCAGAATGTGCTCCCGGGTAGTTGGTCCGGTGGACTGCCACAGGTCAATGTGCGCCTGGGTGACGTTCTCGACATAGGTGTCGTGTTCGGTGGTGAGCCAGTTGCAGAACTCGATCGTCACGGTCGTGGTCTGCTTGGCGCGCAGAAATGCTGAGTCGGTGACGGCGTCCATCGAGCGGAGCCGTCTTTCCAAGCCCCAGCGGATAAAACGGGCAATCACCTTGCGGTGCTCGTCCGTCAGGATGCGCTGTTGCGCGGTCGCCGCCCAGCCCAGGAACCGCGCTAACCGTTCGTCGCGCGCCGGCAGCGACTGATGAGCCACGAGGAGGCCGCGAACATAATTGGTTGTCCGGCCCGCCGGAAGCAGGTCAACAAGCTCATGGGTGAGCGTCGGATGGCACGCAAGTTCGCGCAGGACGCGTTCGACATGGCGTTGGCGGATCCAGGTCAGGCCGCTATTGGGGCGTTGCATTCCGGTGAGCGCATCAATGATGACCTGCAACTGCGAGGCGACCACGCCGGTGTCGGGGTTGGTCAGGAAGCGAGTAGCAGTCTCGCCGAGGACGCAGCGTTGACATTTGCCGCCGCTATAGAGTTCGGCCTCGTCCCCGCAGGCAACGCAGTCGACGTTGAGCGTGATCCCGGTGCATCGGCGGCACGCGGGCCGAGCATCAATGATCCCGGGGAGAACGCCCTGGTGGCCGCAAGCGCAGATCCCGGTGACACGTTTGGCGGCCTGGTAGCAATACCCGCAGACCGATTCGCCCGGCCAGTTCGCGACCACCATGTAGTGCCCGCCGCACCGGTCGCAGGGCACCGGCCACCGCTCGGGGTCGTCAGGTTTGCGCGGGCGGGCCATCGTCGTCCTGGACGATCCGAATCCGTTTGGCGACGGGGTTTCCCGGTTTCAGGCCGAGGTCACTGGGCCGTGGTGCGTTGGCAGTTTTCGCGGCTTGCATCTCGACGTACGGCTCGAACAGGTCGTTGGGCGTGCAGTCGAAGATGTCGCACAGGGCAGCGAACGTCCTTGACGGAATGCGTTGGGGTTCACCGGTAACCAGGCGATAGACCTGGGCGTCGGAGAGGTTGATTCCGCGCGATTTGAGCAGCGGTCGCAGCTCGGTGGACTTCCACAGGTTGTGGGCGGCCATCATCCGGCGCAGATGCCAGTGGAAGCCGATGCGGCGCTGTTCAGCCATCGGGCTGATCTTCCTCCATTCGGATGCGTCGAGCGATCATCTGTTGGATCGTCTTTTGTTTGAAGTCTGACGACACCGAGGTGTACAGCGAGGTGGTCGATGCAAATGAGTGCCCGAGCTGTTCCTGCACGAACAGTGGGTCGTAGCCAGCCTCCAGAAGGTGGGTGGTGAAGGAGTGCCGCAGTGCGTGCAGACTCAATTCTGGTGGCAGCCCGGCTCGTTTGCGAAATGCGGTGAAGGAGCGGCCCAGCGCACCGAGCGTCAATCTGGAACCACGCTCGCTGGGCCACAGCGCGGGGGAGCGGTCCGCGGTGGCGAACAGCTGGCGTCCCTCGCTGCACCAATATTCCAAAAGCTCGACAACCCAAGAGAATTCAGGCGATGTGAGCACCGTCCGCCGACGTGGCCCGGACCCTTTCGTGCCTTTGGCCCAGCGCACGGTCAGCGCGCCGTAGTTTCCAAAGCGGGGTACGTGTGGGTTGGGCCCGAAGTCCGTCAGGTCCAGCATGACCAGTTCGCGGCGGCGCAGCCCATAGGCGTAGCCGACCTTGAATGCGATCGAATCCCGCAGGGCCGTCACCCACCGCTTGGACGCTGTGCGGTGCGCTTCGTCGACAAAATCATCTACGACGTCAAATAGGTGCTGCAACTCGGCCTTGGTGAACGCTCGGCGGCCCGGTGGAACAGCATCATCGGTTGTGTGTTGCGGAGTGTTCCACTCGAAGCATATCTGCGACGGAACATCGCCAAACTGCTTCTCGCAGAATGCAACCCAGCCGTATCTACTGTCGCAGACGTACGAGCAAAACATCGAAATCGTATTGCTGTAGGTCCGCAACGTAGATAGCGCAATCGGTCTTTCCTGCGATCGGAATTCGGCCAGGAATTGGTCCACGTCAATTGGGCGCCACCGCCACGGATACTCGTTGGTGAACTCAACGAACCGGGCAATCAGTCGACCGCGCGTCATGATCGTGTCGACGGCCAAGCCTCGGGCCAGCATCTGCGCCCGCCAGCCATCGACCATCGCATTGAACACGGTCTCATCGGCACGCAGGAGCGAAACATCGTCGGCACGCAGGATGTGGGGAATGAACCCGGGCAGTTCCTCAGCCATGACGATGGTCGAACGATCTCGGCAACCGGCTTGGCGACGACTTGAGTTGCGATCCGAATAGTCTTGCCCTCGAACGCAATTCGTCACTGTGACGCAATAACCCCGGTCCACGCAGTGGCGGGGGCGGTGCCGCAAAACAACTCACACCGACCGGATGCCAGTGGTCGCTCGTTGAAGCTCGCAACGTCGTCACCTAACATCCGAATCAATCATTAAGTGATTGAAACTTACGTCGAGCTGGCCCGTTGCGCAAGACCCAAGGTCGATCAGGGGCGCTGCAGCGGCGACCGACACCCGTCACAACCAGGACAATCGAGCCAGTCGTCCAGGGGTGCAAGTGTCGTCTGCCAGGGGGATGGGACCAGTGTGAGCTGATTTTGCCAGGGTGATGGGACCACCTGGATTGCCAGTTATGGGACCACCGGCGCGTCGCGTCGGTGGTCTCTTCATCTGTTCGTTTGATC
>Ga0315336_1007635_pt1 | contig 10187 bp, 7 predicted proteins | sample ASW5metaG_FD_204512 | JGI IMG/M metagenome (GOLD analysis project Ga0315336, IMG submission 204512) | Ammonia-oxidizing marine archaeal communities from Monterey Bay, California, United States - ASW #5 | ecosystem: Environmental > Aquatic > Marine > Intertidal zone | place: USA: California... | reverse complement strand
GGTACCGCCTCCGAACGTTTGACAGCTCTCTGGCAATCCAGAACCTTGCGCACGTCGTCCGAACGCGTATCGGCTGGGATGCGTTACCGGATCAACATGATCCACCCCCCCGCAGTCAGCGTCGGTTTATTGTAGATTTTGCTGATGAGACCATGCTGGGACTTGACCCAACCCCGACGAGTGCGGTTCATGCGGTGCTGGAGTCCTCGACGGGACAGACGACCGATCCGATTGTGCAGCGACTTCCCGATGGTCAGAGTTGGCGGGTGTCGTTCGTTCTCAGCCCAGCCGGAGATCACCCGGCGGATATGCGGTTGTACTTGACTGAGGCCGACCGCCGTGTGAGTGAAACCTGGAACTATGTCTGGTACCCCGATCACATCAACTGACCTGCCTGCGGCTGCCGTACGGATTCCATTGCTTCGACTGCGACGCTGGGTGTTTACCGGCTTGGTCGTGGCGACGGTGCTCAGTGGACTTGGGGGTATGTTCGACATCATGCTGGCCAGTGGTTTCACGGTGCTGGAGGGTGTGATTCTGTTTCTATTTACTGCGACCTTCGGTTGGATTGCGGCCGCGTTCTGGAATGCCATCATCGGATGGGTACTGTGTCTGTTCAACCGCGATCCCCTGTCGCTGGCGCGCATGCCTCGTACCGAGTTACCGGACACACCGCTCACCAGCACCACGGCACTGGTGATGCCAATCAACTGCGAGGATCCCCAGCAGGTGACGGCTGGTATCGCAGCTATGGTGCGGTCGGTGATTCGTACCGGCCAGGGTGCCCAGTTCGATCTCTTTCTCTTGAGTGACACGCGTGACCCAGTTCTCGCGCGCGAGGAAGAAGCTGCGTGGGCCGCCTTGCGGCAAACCATCTCTGGTCCAGTGACGCTCACTTATCGTCGCCGGCCGGTGAACCATGGTCGCAAGGCTGGCAACATCGCCGACTTTTGTCGTGAGTGGGGAGCCCATTACGACTTCATGGTGGTCTTGGATGCCGACAGCATCATGACCGGAGCGACGCTCGTCCGGTTGGTGCGGCAGATGGAAGCGAACCCGCAGGCGGGATTGGTGCAAACTGTGCCGATTCCCGCGCGCCGACGCACCCTGTTCGGACGGCTTATTCAGTTTGCTGCAAGTCTCTACAGTCCCATGCTCGCGACGGGTCAAAGTTTCTGGCAGGGTGACGCCGCAAATTACTGGGGGCATAATGCCATCGTCCGCGTGCAGGCGTTTACGGACTGCTGCCGGTTACCCGTGTTGTCGGGTGCGCCGCCGTTTGGCGGAAGCATTCTCAGTCACGACTTTGTTGAGGCTGCGTTGTTGCGTCAAGGCGGCTGGCACGTATACCTGGTGTCCGCGCTGGGCGGCAGCTACGAAGACGTCCCGAGCAATCTAGTCGAATATGTCAAGCGTGACCGACGATGGATGCAAGGCAGTCTACAGCATCTCCGATTACTGCCGCGCCGCGGTCTGCACATGGTCAGTCGTTGTCACTTTGTGCTGGGAGCGATGGGCTACGTGTCCTCGCTTCTCTGGTTTCTGATGTTGCTGGCGAGTACGGCCTATGTGCTCTTACCCGCACAGGCAGCTGGACCGAGCACAGATGCAGGTGCACTCTTGCCGTCGTTGATTGTTTGGAGACCTAATCAGATGTTGTCACTGTTGGCCGTCACCTTCGTCCTGTTGTTTCTGCCGAAACTGTTGGCGCTTAGCCTCGCGCTGGGTCGTCAATCCGCCGCGTATGGAGGGCCGGTGCGCTTGGTCTGCAGTGCGCTGCTGGAGATCGTGTTTGCCGTCATTCTTGCGCCGGTCATGATGCTGTATCACACACGCGGAGTGCTCAGCGTGTTAACTGGACACACAATTACCTGGGACCCACAAGTGCGTGACGATTACACGCTCGGCTGGAGACGCGCGTGGACGACGACGTGGGGGGTTTCACTCATAGGATTGGTGTGGGCGAGCGCGACGTGGTTCTCAAGCCCGATCTTTTTTGTGTGGCTCACGCCGATCTTTACTGGTCTGCTGTGTGCTGTTCCACTTACGCGCTGGTCCAGCAGTCAGGCGTTGGGTGACTGGATGCGTCGTTGTGGTTTGTTGCTGGTACCGTTTGAGATTGAACCACCTGCTGAACTGCCAATGGCACGCTGAATATATGAAAAAACCTAACAATTCAGCAATATTCTCCTAAAAATAAATTCTTGTTTTTTCTCGTTAAGAGGAGCAGTATTTAATTGTATAAGAGGAACAATTACATCCAGGCTTTACGAGGAGACGAAAAAATGTTTCCAAGATGGAAGATCAATTTAAAGCTACTAGTGCCATCAAAAGAGCGTTTCTGGGGTCACAAGAAAATCGTCTTAGCTGGTGCAACCTTAGCATCGGTTACGTCGATCCTACTAAACGTCCCAGGGACCGAAGCCAACTCTTCTAGTGTTCAGCAAAACCCTGAAATCGTATCTTCGGCCATTACTAAATATGCGAAGAAATTTGTACTTGCACAGGCAGGGAGTGATGTAAATCTCACCATGATGCAGCAACACCGTTCTCATAGTTCTCACCGTTCCCATAGTTCCCATAGATCTCATAGTTCTCATCGTTCTGGCGGTTGGGCGTAACTTAGCCGTGACACAAGAAAATCCGTCGCCCGCTTCGCTCTCATGGGTGAAGCTGGGGGAGGAGTGCCTACAGTTAGTCATTAACACACAACTTTATTCGCCAGAGGTGATCTTTAGGACGGCTTATTTATTTACGGGTCGCTGCTATTTATTTTTGTCTAGTGATTCAAAAGGAAACATCCTGGCCAGTTTTCGTTTGAAGCAAAAGTCTTCGGATCTTGAAGATGTCGTTGGGGAGTTCGGAAATGAACTGATCAATCAACGGGTACGAGTTGAGCTTGCGAGAGAGACAGCTAGCATTCGAGAGCTCATAGTAACTCAAGCATTTGCAGAGGCTGATTTCGACGATGCCGCATCGAATACTAAGTAAACGCATCTACCTTGAGGAATGTTTAGGGGTTACAGCGCAACACTTTGACGATCTTTGCGTGACAAGCTGGACTAACGAAGCCGACCATATTCTGCTAGAGATTGAACCGCGAAAGAATGCACCGCCTGGTACTCTCGACGAATTTTTGAATTACGTGCTCGCAGCGTCGCTTGAGGCGCGTTTAAGTTAGTTGATCCTATGCCGACGGTCTCGTTCAATCAACCAGCTCATTTTATCCAGGCTACCCAGAGTAGCTACTCATTTTTGCCATTCCGCTTCATAGACATCGATGATAAGCGAGTTGTAGTCAATGAAGTTGGCGAATACCTGTTTTTGTCACCTGAAGATTTTGAGCGGTTCGTGTCTCGGAAGCTGAATCGCGCCGACGGAGTCTACAAAGATCTTCAAAGTAAACATTTTCTCTTCGATTCTGAACCAGAAGTTCCGGTGAAACTCCTAGCAACGAAATATCGCACGAAACGTGGTTTCCTGGCAGGCTTCACGGGTTTGCACATCTTTGTAGTTACTCTACGCTGTGACCATTCGTGTCACTACTGTCAGGTGTCTCGGGTCAGCCCCGATAAGGCACTTTTCGATATGTCTCAAGAAGCGGCCTCAAAGGCAATCGACCTTGCTCTTAAGTCACCTAGTGAAAATATAAAAATTGAATTCCAAGGCGGAGAACCCTTGCTCAACCTGCCTCTTATTGAATTCATTATTAACGAAACAAAGAGTAGGACTTCTGAAAAATCACGGGATATCCAATTTGTAATAACCTCTAATCTCGCCACACTAAACGATGAAACCCTCGAGTTTCTCAAGAAGCACGACATTCTCTTGTCAACTTCCCTCGACGGACCTGACTTTATACACAATGCGAATCGTCCTCGACCAGGCAACGACAGCTATGAGTTGACGCGATTAGGAATTGCACGTGCGCGTGAAGCTCTAGGGTATGACAAGGTCGATGCGCTGATGACCACAAGTCAGCTCAGCTTGGGTTATCCGACGGAGATCGTGGATGAGTATGTGTCGGCAGGATTCTCTAATATCTCAATCAGACCAATTAGTCCGTATGGATTTGCAACCCGCAGTCTTGCAAAAACTGGCTATGAAACGGAAGCGTTTCTTGATTTCTATAAGAAAGCGCTGGCGCACATAATCGAACTGAATCGAAGCGGCACTTACTTTATTGAAATGTACGCGAAACTACTTCTAACGAAGATATTAACTCCTTACCCCACTGGATATGTCGACTTACAATCTCCTTGTGGGGCTGGTATTGGAGCGGCGGTCTACAACTACGATGGAGATGTATATGTTAGCGATGAAGCCAGAATGCTTGCAGAAATGGGAGACCGCAGTTTTAGGCTTGGGAGTGTACATAAGGACACTTATGAGGAACTTTTTGGTGGAGAGTTATTGCGAACCCTCGTGGGATCGTCGTGTGTTGAGTCACTTCCTGGATGTGCAGATTGCGCGTTTCAGACTTATTGTGGCTGTGATCCTATAGAGAACCATGCTACGCAGGGCAACATTTTCGGTCATCGCCCAACAAGTAATTTCTGCAATAGGAATATGGAAATTATTAAGCATTTGTTGAGACTTTACGAAGGAGGGGACGAGTTCATCAGAAATCTATTCTGGTCGTGGGTGCAAAACACGCATATGAACGAACTTATACCTCCTCTAGTGACTCGAGGCCAGTGAATGAGACTTCATGCTCGCGGGACAGCCACGGCCCTGCACGAGCCAGTTATTGGTAGGATTACGACGATTCCTGCTGAACCGGGAGAGTTGACTGAAGATTCGATTATCTACACCAAGGATGGAAACTTTCCGTTCCCTCCCACTACTGGACACGTTGGGATGTTATGCACCAAAACCCTGCGCGGTTTACCACCGGCAGAGATTACCTTGCCCACTGTGGTTGGGGTTAAAGGTCTCGACTATCTCACCGATGGTGATGTCGTGGCGATGCGACCAGATGGCAGCGTTAACGTTTTGTACAGAAAAAACTCACGACACAATACGATCTTAACCACCGAACGATGTAATAGTCTTTGCTTAATGTGTTCTCAGCCACCCAAGGAAATAGACGATTCCTACCACATTGCAGAGATTTTGAAATTACTCGAGCTCATAGATAAAGATTGCGTCGAACTAGGAATCAGTGGCGGTGAACCTACACTCCTTGGTGAAAACTTTCTTCGAATCATAGACAAGAGCGAAAAACAACTGCCGTCGACAGCACTTCATGTGTTAACTAACGGGCGATTGTTTGCAAAACGTTCTTTTGCTACTTCCCTTGGATCCTTAGAGCATCATGATCTAATGCTTGGCATTCCGCTATACTCGGATATCGATTCCGAACATGACTATGTTGTTCAAGCTCGTGGAGCTTTTGACGAGACAATACTAGGACTGTATAACCTAGCAGAGGCTGGCGTTCGAATAGAAATACGTGTAGTTCTTCACGCGCTAACGTATAAACGACTTCCCCAGCTTGCAAATTTCATTTATCGCAATCTACCCTTCGCTTCGCACGTGGCGCTCATGGGACTCGAGATGTTCGGTTTCGTGCATCAGAACCTCTCCAAGCTGTGGATCGATCCGGCCGAATATAAAACTGAATTGTCCGCAGCCGTTAGGAGTTTAGCGCTTCGCAACATGAAAGTATCAATCTATAATCACCAACTCTGCACGGTTCCGAAAGAACTATGGCCCTTTACGCGTAAGTCGATATCCGATTGGAAGAATGTCTATTTAGACGTATGTGACGACTGCGGAGTGCGTGAACTGTGCGGCGGCTTCTTTCAATCTGCAACCAAAACCCATAGTAGTCATATCGCTCCTTTAGAACCAATCGACGACGACGACGCGTTTCGCCTGCGAGAATTTACAGGAGCTTGAGGACGATGCGCTTCGTGCTCTCGCGTGATTCAGGCGTCTCAAAATCTGAAGTAGATGAAATCCCGAACTCCGGAAGCACTAGTCAGCCCAAGGGTGACCACGAACCAATTCACAACTGCGAGTTCAGCCACGATTTCTCGCGTTGTCTCTGGGATCCGATCAATAAGCCGCAGAGCCGCCTGAGAGTAATCGAGAGCGACGGCCGATGCTAGAAGGGTGACTACAACAATAGTAGTTGGCTGAACAAAAAGAGGAGCGATCGCAGAATATGGTGTATCGGTGTCTAAGTAAAACACTCGTGCTAAGACGAGACTTATATCAGCGAAATCCGACAAACGAAACAGTATCCACGCGAAGGTCACACCCGCGAACGTCAAGCACCTTTGCACTGTAATACGAAGAACTCCAGGAAATCCAGGTGGTATAGGGGGAAGGTAGCGCCTGACTTTTTCTTCGATTAAGTAAACCAAACCGTGAAAGCCTCCCCACGCAAGAAAGTTTAGAGATGCCCCATGCCACAGTCCACTCAAGAGGAAGACAACCAAGACTTGAGCTAGACGTGTGGTCGACCGAGTCGAATGCCCGCCTAGAGGTATATAGACGTAATCTCTAAACCACGTTGAAAGAGTAATGTGCCAGCGCCTCCAGAAGTCTCTTATCGAGGTGGCGAGGTAGGGTCGTGCGAAGTTTGAATTTAGACGTACGCCAAAGAGTCGTGCGATGCCGATTGCGATATTGGTATAACCATAGAAGTCAAAATAGATCTGGAACGAGTAGAGGCTGAAGACGATCAGAAACGAGCCACCCGATTGGTGCTCAGGTGCATAGAGGACCTCGTCAACAATCAGCGCAACGTTATCTGCTATAACAAGTTTGCAAAAGAATCCCCACAACAAATATTTGACACCAATGTAGCTTCTTTCAATAGAAGCTCCGACCAGTTGCTCTAATTGCGGTATAAGGTTTTTAGCTCTCTCAATTGGCCCCGCGAGGATCTGTGGGAAAAATGCAAGGTAGAGCGCAACAGTAATGAAATTATTATTAATTCTTACGGCTCCACGAAAAATGTCTGCAATATAACTAATCGCTTGAAAAGTGTAGAAGGAGATCCCGATCGGCAAGATAACATCTAGCAAACCTAAATCAGTGACTCCAATTTGGTTTACCAGGCCGGCCGTGAAGTTATAGTACTTGAATCCTACAAGCGGTAACACGATCAAGGTCACCACAAACGCGAGTAAAACAGGTGAGCGACGCCGATTCAATACCTGCGAACCAACAAACGTAACAGTGGTCACAAGGAGTAGTAGTACTAGGTGGGGCCAGTATGAATAGGCATAGAAGAGATAACTAGATATGAGTAGTAGGACGCACCGGAACCGTTGAGCTCCAAGATGAAAAAGGGTCAGGACAACGGCCAAAAACACGATGAAGTCAAACGAATTGAAAGCCAATCTATTAAGTCGTCATCGGGGATAGGGCATAGAGTAGACGGCGTCAACAAGGCCGAACTGACCAGCGAAAAGTATCAGTGAACCATCCGGAGAAATACTGGGATCCCATTCATCTCCTTTGGTCGCCGTTAACTGAATCGTGATGTTCGTTTTGAGGTTCAAAAGAAAGAGGTCCCAGTTATTATCGGCATGTGCCGCGTATACCAGATGTGAACCATTTGGTGAAAACTGAGGATCCCATTCGTCAAACGGCGTTTTGGTGAGGCGACGTTCTGAAGCCGTAGAGAAATCGTAGCTAAAAAGGTCATACTGGTTATTGATCCTCGAGATGTAAACTAGCTGTCTCTCATCGGGCGAGAAAACTGGCCGCCAGCTTTCCGATCGTCCATCTGTTATTGGCTTAACCACACCTGAAAGCAAATCGCGTACTACGATCTGTGGATTGGTATAGTTATTTGAACGCTCATCATGACTCCAGGCGGCGTAGGTGACCTGCGAGTTTGTCGGCGAGAATGTTGGAATTGCCCCAAACTCAAAGTCTCCGACAGTCAGTTCCCGTTTGTTAGCGCCACTGAGATCCATAATCACGACCTCAGTCTCGAAAGACTCGGCTAATCCTTCAGTGAATATAATTCGTGAAGCATCACGGGATAATGAAGGGTGGGATTGATCTACGGAGTCGGCGGTCAGTTGCTTTGGTTTATTAAAACTGGAGTCAGCAAGAAAAAGCTCCATATTCCCATCGCGGAAGGACTGATAGGTGATTTGCATTCCGTCGTTGGAGAACATTGGATATCGATCTCCAACCAGTTGACGGCTTAGCATTCGAGCCGTGCTTGGTTCTTGTCGCGACTCGATATAGTTTCCTATCGCGTCGGCAACAACCTGATGTCCAGCAATGGTCATGTGTTCATCACGGTCAAAAAAAATTTTTTTATTAGCGTCAATAAAGTCAGGCAGAAGATCAACAAAGGCGACATTTAAATCAGCGGTCATTCCTTCGAGCAGATCGTTTGGCCTACGCATATCGAGTGCCGTAGAATCGATTGAGAATTCACGCGTGACTTCTTCTAAGGCATCGGCGTCAATTTGTTCTCTGGTAGGAAGTAGTGCAACGAGGAGTTGGGCACCATGCGACGCTGTAGCGTTATTCAACAGTGTTAGGTATCGTTTGAAATCGGCAATATCTTGTTTCTTATAAGGTGAGCTCTCCGTGTAGAACACGTTGTAGTAGGTGTTATCGAGAGGGTTCGAATAAAACGGTTCGGTCCATCTACCAAGAGGGAGTTCAATATCATCTTGAAAGCGGAGGTCGGTCAACAAGAGTCGCACAAAGGCAGAATGGGCCATAACGCGATCTGTGAAGCTGGCACGGCGAGGCTCAACATTCATGAAGTCATTGAAGCTACCTACCAGGAGAATTACGAGATTCGGTTCGTAGACGTATCCGTAATTTGCGTACAGGTTATATTCGTTCCCAAGCCCGAGACCGCTAATGCCTGAATTGAGGACTATCTTGTCTGGAAATCGTGCGTTAAGTCGTGTCGTGAAAAGTTCCTCAAATTCAACTTGAGCGCCTTGAGTAAAAGAGTCACCAATTACAAGCCAGTCTGTTGTTTTAACAATCCGGGTAGGATCGTGGCCATTACTTATGCGGAGGCCCTGGGTATTAGTCCTGTAGGTGGCTTCGTATTCACTGTCTACGAATCGTTCGTCCAACAGCGGCTTATTTAGGTAGTAGCCATCTTCAATGGTGTAAAGATTCTTAATGACATAGTTCGGGTATCCGAATAACAAGATGGTTTCGGCATGTACGAAAATCGAGAGAAGAGCGAAGGCGTTAAAGAGGTAAGCGGTCAGCAGTTTAAGTCTTGGTTGAGAACAGGACAGTTGAATTGATAGGACTGCGATTGTGGGTGCCAGGATGGTAATGACAACGCTCTTAGTCAGTAAGAAGACAATTACTGGGTTGACGACCAGCAAGGTCGCAAGACAGAGAATTAGCCGTTTCTCAATAGCAACCGATGGCCTCTCACCATGGCTTATTGCATTCATGTAATTAGGTGAGCTGATGCGTTATCGTCAGCATTCGAGGTGGTGTTCGAACCTAGAAGATTCAGGGCATCTCCCCTTTTCTTTCTTTTGTGCGAACCCAATCCTACCGCTGGCTGCTAGGAGGGTCAATGTCACGGTCGAGCGTGATTCATAGCCCTTTGCGGTGTTTAGCGACGAAAACATCAAACATAGCAGGGCACTCAAGTGAAAACTTCACAATTCACTATGCTATAAGTCCTGCTTGCTCTGAATGAGTGCATCTAAAAGATGCCTTGTTCTGTCCTAAGCAACCCCACTTACACTGCAGGCTCACGAGGCGCGCTTTTTCGCAACACGATCCAGTGGACGCATTTCTTCTGGTCGTCATAGATCCGCTCGCAGTCGTCGCAGCGCACGCACTCGGCAACGGAGATGCGGGGTCCATCAATGGCTCCCCATTCGCACGCGTGTTCGCAAATCTTGCAGGTGTTGCATTCACGCCAGCGTTTGATGCGAAAGACGGTCAACTGGGATAGCACGCCGAGTGCCGCCCCGACGGAACAGAAATATCGACAGTAGAGGTTGCGGACAAACACGGTGGCAAGTAACAGGAGCGTCAACAGCGTCCACATCACCGTGGTGCCGTTCAAAGTGAACATCCAGAACGGTTCCACATACCGATAAATGAGAAAGTCACCGCTTGTAAAGTAGTACACCAACACGGCGACGAGAATGACGTACTTCAAATAGATCGCCCGCCGATCGAACCAGGCTGGTGGCTCGATGCGCCACCGG
>Ga0315336_1007634_pt1 | contig 10188 bp, 7 predicted proteins | sample ASW5metaG_FD_204512 | JGI IMG/M metagenome (GOLD analysis project Ga0315336, IMG submission 204512) | Ammonia-oxidizing marine archaeal communities from Monterey Bay, California, United States - ASW #5 | ecosystem: Environmental > Aquatic > Marine > Intertidal zone | place: USA: California... | reverse complement strand
GGTTCGATTGCACGCCGCCGATGGTGACCAGGGTATCTGCGTTAGAGGCGATGGCATCTGGAACGATATATTCGAGCTTGCGAATTTTATTGCCGCCGAAGGCAAGGCCGGAATTACAGTCCTCGCGTTTGGCATAAATTTCGATGTCGGCGCTGAGGTGATCGGACAGTCGACTCAGTTTCTCGATCGGCGTCGGGCCGAAGGTGAGCGGGTAGCGCTCAAATTTTACCAACATCGTGCCACCTAATGATTGAGCCATGATCCATGTCAATTTGACCTACTTGTCGTGAGGAGGAGTTTTGTTCGCCCGAGATCAAGATATAATACGTATCATAGCCTTGTCTTTGTGTTGGGTAACAAACAACGTGCTCCTGTGTAAGGCGTGTGCATGGCCCGAGCACCCCCCACCCACTACAAGCTATAGAGTGTAAAATAATTAGTTATATCATGTGTACTTGTGAATTATGAGTTTCCCACTTCGTAAAACGGCATGAGAACACCTTGTCTATTGGGCATCACATGGAAATCGTTTACCCCTTGGCCACCATTCCATTCTACCCTTCCTGGTTTTTAACTTAGTTGTTCGAGACGCGTCTTGTTCTCCTTTGTTTTCAACTCTCTAAGCTAGATAGGAATCGGCACTTTGAAATGTTTCTGAAGTTTTTGTAGAGCTGTAATCTAATGTATATTTTTCAGTTGAATAGTTCCAAAACAAATTATCAGTACTGTTTTACAAACATTGTACAGTCCTATAGAAAATGATTATTGCTTAGAATTCGTTAGATTCCATCAACTAAAATCAAATCAGTATCTGCTGCTGACTCACGTACTGCTCGTGCTGCTGTGTACTTATCTGATTCATAAAATTTTCGCGCTTTTTCAATGCTCTCAAACTCAATGACAACTGCAGTCCCCGAATTACTCCCTTCTCTTACTTCGGGGTTGGGATTGCGGACGAGAACTATACCACCATATTCAGAAATCACTGGTCCAGACATTTCCACAAACTTTTTAATTCCCTCTTTATCATGCACCCGAATACGCGCGACTAGATAACCTTTTGCCATTATTATAACTCTTCAGAAGATTTATAAACAATTTATTTTATTAATCTTGTTACGTCACTCCCACTCAATCGTTCCAATCTAAATTATCGAATAAAATTAATGGGTTGAAAATTTCTAGAAGTGTTTTAGAAGTTGGAGGGTGAAAAACAATCATGCCTCTTTTTCCCATTCTCCAATGATAACAATAAGTTGGCCATGGGCTCACCTAGAACGCTTTCGCCGACCCTTCCCGGTACTTGTTAGATGGCACGAACCCGGTCATCTCGGGCGCTCGCGCGGCGGGGACCCAGAGCTCTCGGTCGGGGTGCATGCCGGCGCCGAATACGGCTGAGACGGCCGAACGCCGCATTCTGTTCAGCAAGCGTGTGTCCGCACTGCCGATTGCCGGGTGCGTGCCGCCATTATCCGCCACGGCTTTGTCCCAGCTTGCCTTGCGGGCGGACAGTGTCGAGTCATTGTCGAGCGGTGGGCAATTTATTTCGTTGCTGTTCAAGTCAACGACGATGTCGTCGCCGTCCTCGATATAGGCAATCGGACCCCCGAGCGCTGCTTCCGGACCGACATGGCCGATCACTAGCCCGACAGAACCGCCAGAGAAGCGTGCGTCGGTCATTAGGCCCACGACGATCTCTTTCTCGCGGCACAAGGTGGTGATACGCGAGGTGGAGTCGAGCATTTCCGGCATACCCGGGGCGCCGCTTGGGCCTTCGTAGCGGACGATGATCATATCGTTGTTTTTGAAGACCTCCGATTGGTTCTCCAGTGTGTTGAGCAGTTCGGCTTCGCTGTTGAAGACCCGTGCTTTGCCAGTGAAGACGTTGTTCTCGAGCCCACCTTCGACACCGGCGAGTTTCAGCACAGCACTGAACTCCGGCGACAAATTTCCACCGAGTACGCGGAGGCCGCCCGTCGGCTTGAAGGGGTTCTCGACCGAGTAAATGACCTCACCATCTGGCGCCGGTGGGTCGAGGCGCGCGACCTGTTCCGTTAAGGTTTCGCCTGTGCAGGTCATGGCGCCGCCGTTTAGCAGTCCGGCTTCGAGTAGTTCTTTGACGATAACCTGAATGCCGCCCTTCTCGTCGATGTCGACCATCGAATATTGCCCGAACGGCCGCGCGTCGATCAGAACTGGCACCACGTATTGCGAAAGGTGGTTGAACTCCTCCGGCGACATGATGTCTTTCGTGAAGCTGCTAAAGCCGGCGGCACGGGCGATCTCTGGACCGTGCAGGAGGACGTTGGTCGAGCCACCGACGGCCATGGCGATGATCATCGCATTGCGGATCGAATCGCGATTGACAATCTTACGAGGTGAAAGGTCCTTGGCTATCAGCGCATCTAGGTAAGATATCAACTCGCCCGGGTACTGTTCGATACGCCGCAGGTCGTCCGATGGCGGCGAGACCATGTGCAGTGGCTCCATACCAACGACGGCGATGAAGGTCTGCATCGTGTTGTAGGTGAACATGCCCCCGCAGCTGCCATAACCTGGGCACGCTTCGCAGGCGACGCGTTTCTTCATCTCCTCATCGGAGCTCCCGGCGACCTGGAATCCGGTTATGATGTCGATCGGCTCTTTGGTGACGGAGTCGAGACCCGGGCGGATCGGTCCGTCCGACATAATTATCGCCGGTCGGTCGTGCTCCAGTAGGGCGGCCAGCGTGCCGACAGGTGGCTTGTCACAAGCGACGACGGCAACGGTACCTTCCAGTCCGCTGGCGCTGAGATGTTCGGTTATCGTATCGTTGGTGACTTCGCGGCCGATTAGCGAATAGCGCATCTCGCGCGTGCCGTTGCGCATGCCATCGGAGGTCGCGACAGAATATTCTGGTTGCACTAAGCGGACGCGCATCTGCCCGTCGCTCTGTCCAATGCGGCTGCGCAGACAGTCGTGAATTACCTCGACCTTGCGCTGTACACCCAGATAACACTGGGAATCGCCCTTGTTGCCCACGACGCCGACCGACGGTTCGTGAATGAGTTCGATATCGGTGCCCAGTTCCCGCGCTATGCCGACCGTCTGCGCGTTGCGCCCGGGGTTGTTGTCGAAAAGCACGGTTCTAATTTTTTGCACGCCTAATACTCCGCAAGAATTGCTCTTCAAATTTGAAATCAAAGTTAATTTCTAGAAATCATTCCCACTCAATCGTTCCCATTAAATCAGGGGATCTAACTCTTTGAATTTAAATGGTTATTTTTCTACCCAAATCTTTATGAAGTTACTTTGACGTTGAGAGGAAATTTTTGATCGATAATTTTATGTTGGAAGTTGGAATTTTGAATCGACTAGCCTCTTGTTTCAAACGGTAAATATTAATTCTTGATGGTAATCGTAGATCTTGGTGTTTGACCTTACAAGCATCCAAAATTGCGTCTCTCCTATCTCTCTATCTTATCTCCTGATACCGCAGTCTGTAAGCTTACTCTTATGCCGTGGGAGACCTCTGCCATCGTCACGATCCGCTTTTCTAGTGTGTAACTCTTTTATAGAGAAAAAGTGCAGTCAATACAGCAAACACTATGGTTCCGCCAATAAGGTGCCCAGCTTGGGTGACTGTCATTGTTCCAAGTGTGATACACATAACGGCGAAACACACAATGCATCCGTTGAGAACTGACTGCTGTGACTTTGTATCCTCTACCCTTCCTGCAAAAAAGATAATAGAGGCTATTGCGAAGAGTAGTGAACCGATGAGATGCCGGATTGTGACTGCTACATCAAATGCGTCACCCTTAGCGTAAGGAAATTCATTTTCAGTGATACCTTCAGGATCAATGTGCATCCTTAAGCTAAGCAACGTTAGCACAACCGCACAACCGGTTAATGTTCTTTTGTAAGACAATATATTCTTCATAGTCTGTATCTCCGTGGTGTTAACTAATCAAAATTGTATCTATACGCAACGCTCCACTATACCTGCATCTAGTTGTGTTCTCTTTAAGGAATAGGTGCCTGCTTCCTCTCAAAGAGGGTCGCATCCCTGGTGGATATCATTCTTTACAAGCATCCCTGATTTTTGACCTAAGTCTAACTGCTCGAATGCATGATTTCGGGGTTTTCTGCGGGTCTGAATTTTTGTTTGACGTTAGTTAAGAGTTCTAAAAATTCTATAACCCATGGTTTTTACGGATAACAATTTACAGATATCACTCCCACTCGATGGTGCCGGGCGGCTTTGAGGTGACATCGTAGACCACGCGGTTGATGCCCCGCACTTCGTTGATAATGCGGCTCGCGGCCCGATCGAGGAACGCGTGCTCAAATCGATACGATTCGGCCGTCATTCCATCGGTCGACGTCACGGCCCGGAGGGCGCAAGCTTGTTCGTATGTGCGCTTGTCGCCCATGACCCCGACCGTTTTGACCGGCAACAGAACCGCGAAGGCCTGCCAAATCTCGTCATACAACCCGGCCGCGCGAATCTCGTCGAGGAAGATGGCGTCGGCCTGACGCAGCAGCCTGATCTGGTCGGCGCCGATCGGGCCTGGGATTCGAATGGCCAGGCCGGGGCCGGGGAACGGGTGGCGCCCGACGATGTGCTCCGGCAACCCCAGCGTGCGGCCGAGCACCCTCACCTCGTCCTTGAACAACTCGCGCAGCGGCTCCACCAAGGCGAGCTTCATGCGGTCGGGCAGCCCGCCGACATTATGGTGCGATTTGATCGTGGCGCTGGGACCACCGGCCGGCGCAATCGACTCGACAACATCGGGGTAAAGCGTCCCCTGGGCCAGAAACTCCGCACCGCCGACGCGCTCAGCCTCGGCCTCGAAGACATCGACAAACGTGGCGCCGATGATCGTGCGTTTCTCCTCGGGATCACCAATGCCGACCAGCCGCTCGAGGAAGAGTTCTCCCGCGTCGCGGTGGACGAGTGGGATATTGAAACGGTCGCGAAAGACACTCACCACCTCGTCGGCCTCCCCGGCGCGCAACAGGCCAGTATCTACAAACACGCAGACGAGTTGTTCGCCAATCGCCTCGAATAGGAGCATCGCGGCGACCGCCGAATCCACCCCCCCGGAGAGCCCGCAGATAACGCGGCCCCGACCCACGGTTTCGCGCACCCGAGCAATCGCGATCTCGCGAAAGGCAGCCATCGACCACTCGCCGGTGCAGCCGGCGATGCGATGCGTGAAGTTGCGCAGCAGCGCCGCGCCGTCCGGCGTGTGGACGACCTCGGGGTGAAACTGAACGCCGTAGAAACCGCGTTTCTCATCGGCGATGGCGGCGAACGGGGCGTTCTCGCTCATCGCGACCACCCGGAACCCCGCAGGTAGCGCGACCACCCGATCGCCGTGGCTCATCCACACCTGGTGGCGCTCGCCAGGCGCCCAAACACCGTCGAACAACGCGCAACGTTCGACCACCTCGACGATCGCGCGGCCAAATTCCCGCTGCTCGTCGACCTCGACGAAACCGCCGAGATCAGCGCACATCGTTTGTTCGCCATAACAGATGCCAAGAACGGGCAGGCTCGCCGCGTAGAGTTCGGCCGGTGCGCGGGGCGTGTCGTCCTCGACCGCGGAAGCGGGTCCGCCTGAGAGGATCACGGCGCGCGGCGCAAACGAGGAGAGCGCTTCCGCTGCCTTGTCGTACGGCACGATCTCGCAGTAAACACCACTCTCGCGCACCCGACGCGCGATGAGCTGAGTGACTTGCGAGCCAAAATCGATGATCAGAACGCGCTGGCCACGTCCGGGTTTACGCATGGCGGCCAGACTCAGTCATGGGTAGCCGCCTCGGGGGGGGGGCCACAAACCGGCGAGCGAGCGCTCGTGGCGGGGTCAGCTTGCGAGGTTCTTCTTGTACGCCCGGACCGCCTTCTTCAGCGCCTTGTATTCGCTGCATCCGAACGTGCATATCCCATCAAGCCGCTTTAGGTGTTCCTCGGCCTTGGCAAGATCGCCCAATTCAAGATAGGCCTCGCCAATATATTCGTGTGCGCCCTTGTGCTTGGGGTTGATCTCGAGCGCCCGTGTGTAGTGCATCAGCGCCTGATCGTAGTCGCCGCTCTTGCGGTAACTGTAGCCGAGCATATTCTCCGCATCGGCGTCGGTCGGATCGGCGACCGTCGCCTTGGTAAAATGCTTGATCGCCTTGGCCCAATTGCCAGCGTCGGCTGCCATGTTGCCATCGCGCCAATCGGATGACGCGGTGACTTTGTCGTCGTCCTTGTCGTTACTGGTGCCCGCCGCTAGCGCCAGCTGCACGCCCTCTAACGGGCCATACGGGCTGAGCAGCCCTAGACCGAACACCGCTAGCGCCAGTGCCACTAGCCCCATGCGCTTCATCGCAAGTGTCTCCATCTACCCATCAATCGCGCGTGCCGGACCAACAAGAGGCCCAGGAGGGGCTACATCCATATGCCACGGCAGCCGTCAAAGGCTCATGAACAGCCCGTGCGCCGCCGGTAATCAACACCGGATGGGCTATTCGCCCGTGAGCCTTTCTTTGCGTCGCGTCGCCGCTCGAGTCATCGCTGTCATGCCGACCAGCGCCAGCACGGTGAGCAGGACCAGAATGATAAGTCCAATCGCCGCGACGTACGACCATTCCAGTTCGAAGAACGTCATCTTGTAGACGAACACCGAGATCGTTTCGGTGGCGACGCCGGGTCCGCCGCGGGTCATGATCCACATCACGTCGAACAGCTTAAAGGCCTCGACGGCACGAATGACGATCGCGATGGCCATCACGATCTTCATCTTGGGCAGCACGATGCGAACGAATAACTGGCCCCAGTTGGCGCCCAGCAGCGACGCCGCCCGCATTTGGTCCACTGGTACGCCAAGCATTCCGGCGAGGAGGATCAAGAACATCAGCGGCGTCCATTGCCAGATGTCGGCCAGCATGACCGCTATCATCGCGAGCACGGGATCGCCAAGCCATATCCAGTGTGCCTCCAACCCGGTCACGTAGCGGACCAGCTGGTTGATGGGTCCGGCCGCCTGGAACAGCATGAAGAACATGTACCCGGTCACCGCCGGCACGACCATCATCGGCAACAACAGGATTGAATAGAACAGCGGCTTGCCCGGGAAGGAGCGAACGAACAGCATGGCAAGGCCAAGCCCGATCATGAACTCGACTGGCACGACCACCAGCATGATCAGGAGCGTGCGCCAAATCGACCCCCACAACGAGGCGTCGCGGAAGGCATCGCCGAAATTCACGAACCAGTTCCACGAGTCGAAGGCATGGAGCCAGCTCACGCCGTCGAGGGGGCCCCAAAAACTAAACGCCAAGTAGAAGATCATGAAGGTCGGAAACGCGAAAATGAACGTGAGTGTGAGCACGAGGGGGCTGATCATATAGACCCCAAGTCGGCGGCCACGTGCCTGCAGGGATGTCAGCGGCTTTTGCCCCGCCCCGCCTGCGTCGGCCGTCATATTAGGTGTCGCCATGGCCAAGGCCCCCGAAAATTGTGTTAATCGGCATTGTTAGTACATGCTCTCTGCGAATTGGGCGAACCAGCCGGTTCGGTCCTGCACGTGCTGGGTCAGAGCCTCGGGTTGGCGTTCAACCAAAATCTGAAGGCCCTCCGCGTGCGGTAGCATCGTGTTGGCGATGGTGGCGTACGAGCCCACCCTACGCTTGTAGTCGCGCCGAGTCTCCCGGGGCGGCTGGGCATTGCGGGCCACGTCCTGTCCAAACAGCAGCATATCAAAGCCAAAATTGTTAAACACCCTGCCCGACAGATGGCGGCCCGAGGCCATGCCCAGATCGCGGTACACCAGCGGAGCGTTCTCGCGAAACAGGCCGACGATCTCTTCGGCGCCCGAGATGTCCACATTCTCCCGGCATTCCTTCCAGAACGCCGTATCCTTGCGGCGGTTGAATCGGTAATGCACCGAAAGAAACCAGCGGATGTAGTCCCACAGGCCGGCCACCTCGTCGTTCAGCAGCTTCTTCGTGATCGGTTCGGATTTGTAGACCGGATAGTTCCTGAGCAGGAGGCAAATCTCGCTGACCAGCACCTGGAGCGCCGTCGCCTCCAGCGGTTCAACGAAGCCATATGAATTCCCGATGGCGACGACGTTGCCCTTGAAGAACTCCTCGTGCCGGCCAGAGCGAAACTTGACAACGCGGTAATCGTTGGCCTCGGGGTAGAGCGACTTCAGCTCGGCGTAGGCCTCTTGCTCGCCACAGTGGGCGGAGGAAAACACGTAGCCCAGGTGATCCTCGTCCACTTGGGGGATATTCCAGCACCAGCCGGCGTCCATCGTCCTCGCCGTGGTGTACGGCTTGATCGTGCCACCGTGGGGCGTCTCGGCGATGACAGCGCAGTCGGTGAAAAGACTATCGCTGTAGCTCTTGAACTTCGAGCCGAGCTTACCCTCCAGCAACGTGGCCCGAAACCCCGAGCAATCGACGTACAGGTCGAACGCCAAACGCTCGCCGTCGTCGGCGATCAGGGCCGTGATGGTCTCGCCGTCCTTGGCCACCTCGGCGTCCTTGATCTCGCGGTCGAGATGACGCAGCTGGTGCTTGGCGCACTGCGTCTTCAAGAACGCCACCAGGCGTTTGTTGTCGAGATGGTAGCCGTAGGGATTGACACCCAACAATGCGACGTGAATCCCGTCGCGCAGCTTGGCCACAAGACCCTTGTTCTGAGTCATCAGCACCGAGAGGAGCGACACGTTTAGCGCATCGCCGTCATAGACCTGGGACTCGAGCGGGAGACCATCGTCGAAGGGGTAGTTGAAGTAGTACGGATCAGGCTCCCCCCACTCAAAGCGGATGCCCAACTTCCAGGTCGGTTTTACCTGCTTGTAGAACTCGTGAATATCTAGCCCGAGGAGGCCGTGAAGGAACGGCGGCATCTCCGACGTGGTCGATTCGCCGACGCCGATGACGGGAATCTTGCTCGACGAGATGATCGTCACATCGAGATCGGGTCGAAACTTACGCATCGCCAAAGCGGTTAGGTAGCCGGCCGTGCCAGCGCCCAGAATGCCGACTGTGCGGTACTCGCTGGGCGGCCGTTTTGCGCGCACATCGGGATGCATCGGATGCTTATCCTGCGCGGCGCCGAGATGTTTTCGGAACTCGGGCAGTGCGGTGCGCACCGACTCCTTGGGTTTGCTCATCGTTCTCGGGTTTCGTGGATTGCGAACTCCGTTCGGCGCGCCGAGCTCACTGCTTGAGCGCGCCGAAGGTGAGTCCGCGCACCAAATCCCGTTGGATGATGAGGCCGAAGATGATCGGCGGTATCGCCGCGATGAGTCCCAGAGCTGCCTTGGGGCCGTACATGTGCCCCGTCATCGCCGCGCTCAAGCTGTTCATGTAGACGGGTATCGTCATCCAATCCTTGCTGGTTAGGAACAGCGCGACGGCATAATCGCTCCAGCACAGGATGAACACGAACAATCCGGTCGTGGCGAGCGGGGCGCGCACCATCGGGATGGTCACACGATAGAACACGCGCCAGTGGCTACAGCCCTCGACCATGGCCGCTTCCTCGATCTCATGAGGTACCTCATCGAAGAACGTCTTCATCAGCCAGTAGGAGAACGGAATATTCATGATGCCGTAGATCAACGCCATCCCGAACCACGTATCGATCAAATCGAGATAGGTCCACATGACCATCAAGGGCACCATGACCGCGAGCGGCGGGAACAGGCGCAGTTGCAGGACCGTCAGACCAATCGCCTCCATGAGCCCGAAGCGCGAAACCGCGTAGGCCGCGAAGGTGCCCACGACCAGCGCGAAAAGCGTGCCGACCGTGGAGATCACAAGGCTCGCAAAGATGGGTCCCCACGCGACGCGCTCTATGCTGACGTTCAGCCCTGGATACTCGGCCGTGAAGATGAACTCGAAGTTGGCCAACGTCCAGATCTTCGGCAACCAGCTAAGATCGCCGCTGACGACGCTCCACTCCATAACCGGCTTGAACGCCATGGTGGTCATCCAAAAGATCGGCAGCAGCGCGAACGCGACCGCGGCCAGGATGAGGAGGTAACGCCCGAGCTCGGGCAAAAGCCGTGGGGTCATATCTTGCGATTATCCCTCGTTCGCGCCCTAGCGGCGGCGCCGATCGCGCTCAGCTAAACAACCGGGCCATCGCGGTGTCGTCGGCCCGAGCAAACCTAACATGGGAAAAAGACGGGCGGCGTG
>Ga0315336_1007633_pt1 | contig 10188 bp, 6 predicted proteins | sample ASW5metaG_FD_204512 | JGI IMG/M metagenome (GOLD analysis project Ga0315336, IMG submission 204512) | Ammonia-oxidizing marine archaeal communities from Monterey Bay, California, United States - ASW #5 | ecosystem: Environmental > Aquatic > Marine > Intertidal zone | place: USA: California... | reverse complement strand
AAATGCAGAAGAGATATAAATGGCATTCCATTTCATTGGATCTAGGCGTGCAGACCTTGCATCTTTTTCTAAATGTGTGCTGACAAGCCAGCCCCATGCGATAAGTACGCAAAAGATTAGCAAAGGCTTCCATGGGCTTAACAAAAAAACTGGAGTTGCCTCTGATAACATCGCAGGAATCATTATGCAATACCCTTTATCTTCATTTTGAGATCTTCAGGTTTAGGTGTTGCATCCAATGCTGTTTTTAACGATACCCATTCTTGTTCTACAAGTCGCAGAAGGGCAGTGTTTAGGTCTACCATTCCCTCTTCGTGGCTCTTGATAATGACGTCGAGCAATTCGCCCTCGCGGGCTTCAAGAATATACTTGGTAACAATTGGAGTACCAAGCAAAATCTCGAGAGCTGGAATACGAGCGGTGTCTTCGTGTAATGTTGGAAGTAACTTTTGATACACGATTGCACGTAAGTTGTACGCAAGCAATTTGCGAATTTGAGGACGTTCGTTTTCGGGGAACAAATCATAAATACGACCGAAGGTTTGCCATGCAGATGACGCGTGAATTGTTCCAAACACTAAGTGACCCGTTTCAGCGGCACGAATGGCAGCTTCAAATGTTTCGTGATCTCGCATTTCTCCAACAAGTACTACGTCAGGGTCTTCTCGAACTAGAGCTCGAAGTGCTTCGTTAAAACTTAAACAGTCGATTCCCACTTCTCGTTGATTAATTGTTGCTTTCTTATCATTGAAAATGTACTCGATGGGATCTTCAATCGTCACAATATGGCAACGTTTTCTTTGATTTACATAATTTAGCATTGCAGCGATTGATGTCGATTTGCCCGAACCTGTAACACCTGCAAACAAAATAAGGCCGTTTGCGGCCATTGCAACATCGCCAAGAATTGGCGAAAGATGTAATTGTTCAAATGTCATAATGTCAGAGGTAATCAAGCGGCAAGCAAGTGATGGTTTGCCGCGTGCCATAAACATGTTGACCCGAAAACGCCTGTCATCATCGTAGTCGTACGCGAGGTCAATTTGCCCATGCTTTTGGAAGTGCTTGTACTGATCGACATCTAGAATATCTTTTGCAATTTGATAGCACAGTGGTTCGCTGTTTATGTCAGTATCTAAACTTCGAAGGACACCACGAACGCGGATTCGAGGTTTAGTTCCAGCCTTAATGTGAAGGTCTGATGCCTCAAAGTTAATAGTGGCTTTGAGCATTTTTCTGAACTCTTCTACACCGTTACCTGGGGTAGTTCCAAGGTCGTGGGATACTGGATCTGGGGTTATATCTTCTTCTGAATGGCTCAAGGGTTTTACTCTTCTTTAGTGGTCTCGAAAGTGGATAGGATTAGGTGGACAGAGTAGCATATTAAACAGTGTTCCTCACGCTTTAAGGGTTGATTTTAACCCTAAAAACGGGTATCCTTGCAAGATGGAAAAGTTGAACATAACTGAAGGCATCACATTTGATGATGTCCTGCTCGTTCCAAGGTTTAGTGAAGTGACACCAGATGCTGCAGACACGTCCACTCGACTGACAAATCGAATTTCCCTCAATATTCCCTTAATTTCGGCTCCTATGGACACTGTTACGGAGTCCGTACTTGCAATTGCGCTTGCTCAAGAAGGCGGAATTGGCATTATTCATAAAAATATGCCTCCAGAGATTCAAGCCCGTGAAGTTGCGAAAGTGAAGCGATCTGAAAACGGTGTCATAACCGACCCCGTCACCCTAGGTCCAGAAGACTCAGTCGCAAAAGCAACTGCATTGATGACAGAGCAAAATGTTTCTGGCTTCCCAGTCACTCTTGATGGAAGTGGAAGCGGTGAAGTTGTTGGCATTTTAACTCGCAGGGATATGAAATTTGTTAATTCAAGCGACCAATTGGTTGGCGAGTTAATGACTTCAGATAATCTTGTAAAAGGTGGAGTCGAAACAACACTCGAGGAAGCTGAGGCGATGATGATTCGTGCTCGAGTAGAAAAATTGATTCTCGTCAATGAAACAAACAAATTGTGTGGTCTTGTAACCATGCGCGATATTGAAAACATCCGGCACCACCCCAAAGCATGTCGGGATTCTCGCGGTCGTTTACGTGTTGGGGCTGCTGTGGGAGTGCATCAATATGAAAGGGTGGAAGCCCTCATCAATGCAGAAGTCGATGTCGTTATTGTCGACACGGCTCACGGGCACTCTCAAAATGTTATCGACACTGTAAAAGAAATAAAAAATCATTGGGATATCGATGTTATCGCCGGAAACATTGCGACTACCGAAGGAGCTGAGGCACTCATCGAAGCAGGCGCTGATGCCATAAAGGTAGGCATTGGACCAGGTTCAATTTGCACAACAAGAATTGTGAGTGGCGTGGGAGTTCCTCAGTTAACCGCAATCGTAAATGCATGTAAAGCTGCAGACAAACAAAACATCCCAGTCATCGCTGATGGTGGCATCAGACAAAGTGGTGACATCGGAAAAGCAATTGCAGCTGGTGCGAGCGCAGCAATGCTTGGTTCACTCTTTGCAGGGCTTGATGAAAGCCCAGGTGAACTCATTTTGCACCGCGGACGGCGATTTAAAACATACCGAGGAATGGGAAGCGAAGGAGCAATGGGCTCCGGCTCCGCAGATCGTTATGGTCAGGCAGACACAACAAAATACGTGCCAGAAGGAGTGGAAGGCCGGGTGCCATATCGTGGAAACCTCGGAGATTTTGTGTATCAGATGGTCGGTGGCTTGCGAGCAGCAATGGGATACTGTGGTACAGCAACGATTAGTAACTTACGCCACCAATCAACATTCGTGAGAGTGAGCGGTGCATCCCTCATCGAAAGTCACCCGCACGATATTCAAATTATTAAAGAAGCCCCGAACTATCAAGTTGCGAGTGAACCATCTGCGCAATAATCGTACATCACTAGCAGCTTCACTCGTCTTAACGGGACTCGCGTCTACTGGCACGAGCGTTATTTGGAACGGTTTGCCATTCATTGCCAAACGCGATTATGGATTTACTGAAAGTGATAACCTCGGTTTATATTTACTTATTGGTCTCGTCTATGTCACAGGTGCTTTAACTTCTGGCGTTTGCACTCACTTGCTTCGACCATTTGTTTCGCTGCGAACTGTCGTAACAGGATTGTTACTCTCTGTTGCAGTCGTCTGCACAATGCCACTCTTTACAAAAAGTGGTTGGATAATATGGACAGCAGGGGGTGTTGCAGGTTTTTGTAGTGCTTGGCTTTGGCCGATTGTTCAAAGTTATTTAGTTGCTGGCAGGCACGGTTCAGAAATGCGTCGCGCGATTGGTTGGTGGAACCTTGTTTGGATGATGAGTGTTGCGGGAGTGATGCTTGCGATGGCACCACTCATGGATGCACACGCTTCCTTGGTCATTGTTGCATTAGGTGGTATTAATATCCTTGCCATTTGCGTTTTGCCTTGGTATCCCAAGAATCCAGCTGAGCATGACGAAGATCCAACAACAGAAAGGGTACCCGATGGATACCGCTCATTACTTCGCGGAGCACGAGTATTGCTCCCGCTTAGCTACGTGATCAATGGCGTACTTGCACCACTTTTGCCTTACGTGCTCGCAAATATTGCAATCGATATCTTTTGGCAAACACCCGTTGCGGCCGTCTGGATGGTCTCTAGAGTACTGGTGACTGCGCTGATGTGGAAATCAGGGGGCTGGCATGGGAAATGGTCAATCCTATGGATTTCAGCCCTTTCTATGGCGATTGGTTTTGTGTGCATTTTGGTTGCTTCTGAAATTGTGCTGCTCATTTTGGGACTCATAATATTTGGAGGTGGAATGGGCGTAACTTACTATGCAGCCTTGTATTACGCGATGTCAGTAGGCAGAGCGAAGGTCGAAGCAGGCGGAAAACATGAAGCGTTGATTGGCACTGGTTATATGGTCGGTCCTCTTGCGGGACTAGTTTCCATTCAACTCGCCCCAACAACTGAGGAAAGTTCCTTTGGGGCAATTATTTACGTTGTTTTGGGTATCATGATGCTCGGTTTTGTAGCACTAGGGGCATTTTGGAAAAAAGCCCGATAACTCGCACGTATTTATGGAGTTATTGCCTTTAGAATCGACTTCCCGATGTATGAACCAGAGAGGAATCCCCCTCGTAAGGAATATCTATGTTTACTCATTTAGCCATCGCATTCACACTCGCCATTGTCCCAGAAGCAACTCCTAATGATCCAGTTTCGATACCAAATTTTGGTATGAGAGGGATGTCACAATCCCAAGATGGCCTGCCTCCATTTGATCAAGTTGGGGATGGCTTTGAAGCAGTTATTTCTTCTGTTGGCGATGAAGTTGGGATGTACACTTTGTATCGCGATGAAGAAGATCATCTTCTCATTGAGATGTCACCCGATTACGATGGAAAACCGATTCTAATCGCGTATACCGTTTCAAGTGGCATTGGTGAAGCGGGTGTTCAGGTTGGGGATATCTATGGTCATTGGACTCGTATCCACGACCAACTTGTTCTCGTGCAACCAAATCTAGAAGTGAAATCAACAGGCGACGAACAATCGCAAAGTGGAACCGCGCGTGTTTTTACAGATCGCGTTGTTTTGGACGTTCCGATTATTAGTGAAGGACCAAATGGCGGTCCGGTCATAGACGGGACAAACTTATTTTTACACGGTGCAAACAATTTTTTTGGTCGGCAAACTAGTGGTGCTCGCACAGATTTAGCAACTCTCAGTAAAGCCAAAAGTTTTCCATCGAATGTCGAACTCACCTTTGAATTGCCACTTGCAGGTGGACAGTTTGGCTCAATCTCATATTCAATTCGTACTGTCGAGCAAGATACTGGTTACCAACCACGGATTGCAGATCACCGCATTGGCTATTTTTCAACAACATACAAGGATATCGGTGACGCATCGAGCGATGACCCATGGGTTCGCTACGTCAATCGATGGCATCTTGAGAAGGCAGATCCCTCTCTTAAAATGAGTCCGCCCAAACAGCCAATTGTGTTCTATTTAGAACATACGATTCCAGTTCGATATCGTCGCTGGGTACGTGATGGTGTTCTTGAGTGGAACAAAGCATACGAACAAGTTGGGATTGTGAATGCCATCGAGGTGTATCAACAAGACGCATCAACAGGGGCCCACATGGATAAAGACCCTGAAGATGCAAGATACAATTTTATTCTCTGGACAAATGCGGACATGGGTTTCGCAATCGGGCCTAGCCGAGTCGACCCTGAGACAGGACGAATTCTTGATGCTGACATCGTGATGGATGAAGCATTCGTGAGCGGTTGGACAAAAGCGTGGCACAAGTTACTTCCTGAAATCGCAATGGAAAGTTTTGACCCTGCAGCTCGCGAGTGGTTAAAAACACATCCAAACTGGGACCCCCGAATTCGCCTTGCGAATCCTTTAGAGCGTAAAGAAATTGCGATGCAAATCCAAAGTATGCCAACGCACCCCGCGCTCGCAACAACGACTGAACTGATTGGCGACGAGGAATATGATGGCCTTGGTAATCGAGTGAGTCAAACAAATGGCGCATGTATGTACCCTGCATTTCAGGCTGCTGAACTTTCTATGGCACGTTTACACCCAGATATATTGGCGATGCTCGCAGCATCTCAAGAAGAAGGTGGTGAGGAATATGATGGCGATATGCTTGACGGTGTGCCAGATTGGTTCATCGGACCACTTTTGCGCGATGTCATCATGCACGAAGTAGGACACACGCTTGGACTTCGTCATAACTTTAAAGCCTCCACAATCTATGACATGGACGAGATGAATAATCAAAACTTTGAGGCCGAAGCAATTTGCGGTTCAGTGATGGAATACTCTCCGCTGAACATTAATGTTGAAGATGGACCTGATCAAGGCGATTTCACAATGATGACTATTGGTCCCTACGATTACTGGGCGATTGAATATGGCTACACAACAGATGACGAAGCGTTGCCCGAGATTCTCTCTAGAGTGAACGACCCGCTCCTTGCGTACTCAACAGATGAAGATACCTTCGATAGTGACCCTTCTTCAAGGCGTTTTGATTGGGGCAAGAATCCACTTGATTTTGCTGAATCGCAAATACGATTAGTCGAGCAACTTCGAGCGACTATTCTTGAACGTATGGTGCAGGATGGGCAAAGTTGGGGCAGAGCACGAAGCGGATATGAAATGTTGATTAACAGGCAATTTAGTGCTGTTGGTATTGCAGCAGATTGGATTGGCGGAACATTAAACAACCGCGCCCGTAAAGGTGACCCAGGTGAGCGCGACCCTATTGAAGAAATCTCACCAGATGTTCAGCGAAGGGCACTTGCAATCGTTCTTGAAAACTCAATGCGTGATGAAGCGTGGGGTTTAAATGGTGATTTGCTTCGCAAGATGACCGTTGAAAAATATTGGGATGCGGGCGGTGGACGTTCTATGTTCTCAAACTCAGCATTTCCAATCCATCAACGAATTGGTGGAATGCAAGCATCTGCATTGTCTATGTTGATGAATCCGAGCACACTTGGCGGTTTGTACGATGCAGAGTTTCGTAATGCCCCCGAAGTGGATGTGCTCACAGTTGCAGAAGTGATCCAAGAGGTGACCGATGAAGTGTGGAGTGAACTTACAGGTTTGCCTAGCGATTCAACTAACCGCAATCCAGCGATTTCAAGTTTACGTCGTAATTTACAAAGCGAACACCTAGCACGACTCATCGAGTTAAGTTTAGAAGAGGATGCTGGAACGCCTGCGAGTCGCACAATTCAAAGTTTGGTTCGAATGCAACTCACCGATATCCTTGCGAAGATTCAAATTGCAAATGCGAGCGATGCGTATACACGTGCACACTTAGCAGATGCTTCGATGAAAATCGAAAAAGCGTTGAATGCCCAGTACACCGTCGGTGGCGATAGCGGTGGTGGCGGTTTAGACATTATGTCCCGCTTCGGCGAGTAACTGACCTCTCAGGAGGGTGTATTACTCTTCTGCTATCCTATGCTTTGTGACACAAGCAACTCAAGCAATTCAGAGGCTTTGGTTTGAACCTGTTGTAGGACCAGACTTAGAAGGATTTTGGCTGGAACCGGGCTCTGATGTCCTTTTTGGCAGGGGTTCACAATGCGATTTAAAATTGCCAGAAGCGACGATTTCTCGCCAGCATGGGCGTTTTATTTCAACCGATGAGGGGTGCTACCTTGTCGACCTTGGAAGTCGTCTTGGCACGTTCGTGAATGAAGAACAGTGCCAAAAAGAAGCAAAAACAGTAATCACTACAGGTGACATGATTCGAATAGGGCCGTGGACATTTAGAACAAGTGTTCGGCAAGGCGCTCCAGTTTCAATGCAAACGATTGACGACAGCGTAGAAGTTGAAGCGCGTGTTCAGCGGATGTCCCGGTCTGATCTTGGCGCTCTCGCTCAACATCGGCTTAGTTTGCTGATTGATTGTTCCGCTGAAATTAACAAAGCGACCAACCTTCAAGAACTCGGCGACATGGTCGTCAAGTCAGCCATCGGAGGAACCGGTTTTCAACGAGCGGCGATGCTTATGCCAGCTGATGAAAACGGCGAAATAGAAGTTACTGGTTACCTTGATGGTGATTCGAGAGATGCTTCTGGAACCAAGTTTAGTCGCTCCCTTTTAGAAGCCGCTTCAAAAGGAGATGTCGCTTGTATGCTTTCTGGACAAACCGCTGGCTTCGGCCAAAGTATCGCAGACTTAAACATACATTCTGCAATTTGTAGCGCAATTATGGTTGACGATGAGTTAGTCGCATATCTGTACTTAGATGCTCGTGAACAGGAACAACAAATTCAACCAGACGCAGCGGGGTTCTGCCAAGCACTTTGCCGAATGGCAGGTCTTGCTTTTGCAAACTTAAATCGTCTTGAGATGCAAGTGAATCAAGCGAAACTTGAACAAGATTTAAATGCAGCTCGCGAAGCTCAAGAACTTCTGATTCCGAAAGATGTTGGTGCTGGTCAAGTCTTTGGGTGGGGACGTGTGTTTAAGCCTGGTCGTGAAGCATCTGGTGATCTACTTGACATTATTCCACTGTCTGAGAACAGGATGGCACTCATTGTTGGAGACGTCAGTGGCAAGGGTGCTGGCGCTGCCATTTTAATGTCATCTGCTCAATCTTTTATTCACGCAAGAATCACAAGTGGTTGTTCGCCAGAAGAAACAGTAACTGCTGTCAATAAATTCGTTGCCGAACGCTCACCGATGAATCGGTTTCTTACTTTGTGGGTTGGAATATTTGATGCACATGCGAAGGAATTACTCTACGTTGATGCGGGACATGGTCACTGGGCAATCCGAAGAGCGGATGGTCAATCTGAAGCGCCTCCGACTCCAGATGGTTTTTTGATTGGAATTGATTCAAACTCAGAGTATCGAAATGCGACGTTACTCGTTGAGCCAGGCGACCGAATAATCATCTTCAGCGATGGCATTCCAGAACAGCAAACACCCTCAACAGGCGAACAATATGGTGTCGACAGGGTGTACGAACTCATTGCAGCATCACCTTCAGCAGAAGAAGATGTCAATCGCCTCCTCGATGCAGTCATGCAGTGGGCTGGGAGTAGTGAACTTGATGACGACACTACAATTGTTTCACTTGGCATCGTCAAAACGCATTAGTGCACAAGCAAAAGCGTACGGAAATATGTTAAACTAAAGGTTTGGAAAGTCCAATATTTCTCATGTCTCAATCACCACTTCCCTTGCCGCAACATTTGCCAAAACCTCGCAGTTTTGGACGTACCAACCGAACAGATGCGTGGTGGTTGCAACCTATAGTCGTGTTCTTAGGACTTTCGGCGTTTATTGTGTATTCCACATGGGCAGCATTTCAAGGCATAAACTATTTTTATGATGGGGGCGGTGCTTCATACCTTTCTCCCTTCTACTCTCCGGTTATCTTTGGCCCAGAAGGACATGCTCTGTTTGGCCCAAAACCTGATATCTGGCCGACATGGTTACCGTTTTCGCCAGCACTTTTAATACTTTGGGCTCCAGGCGGATTCCGTTTTACGTGTTACTACTACAGAGGTGCGTACTACAAAGCATTTTGGGCGGACCCATCAAACTGCTCAGTTGGTGAACCTCGATCGTGTTACCGCGGAGAAAACTCACTGCCCTTAGTTCTTCAGAATATTCACCGTTATTTTATGTACATCGCTGTACTCTTCATTGGCATCCTTGCGTACGACGCTTGGCTCGCTATGTGGTTCACCGATGCGAGTGGAGTAGAGCATTTCGGCATTGGTATTGGCACAATCGTACTGACAATCAATGTAATTTTGCTCGGTGGGTACACATTTGGATGCCATGCATTGCGTCACATTATTGGCGGAAAATTCAAAGAAATTTCAAAACACAAAGCACATAAAAAAGCGTATGAATGTGTAACGTGTTTAAATAAACGGCACATGCTCTTTGCTTGGATGAGTTTAATCTGGGTTGGTTTCACAGACCTTTATGTTCGGATGTGCTGTACAGGGGTGTGGACAGACTGGAGAATCTTTTGACAGACCGTTACACAACACATGAATACGACGTGCTCATTATTGGTGCGGGTGGTGCCGGATTACGCGCTGCAATTGAAGCGGCATCGATGGGCGATTCTGTTGGAGTAGTTTGCAAATCACTTTTAGGCAAAGCGCACACTGTGATGGCCGAAGGTGGCATGGCAGCATCGATGGGTAACGTTGATGACAGAGATAGTTGGAAAGTACATTTTGCCGACACTATGCGTGGTGGTCAATACTTAAACAACTGCAACATGGCAGAGCACCATGCCAAAGAGGCCGCGACATGTGTGCATGAGCTTGAAGAATGGGGCGCATTGTTTGACCGAACGAAGGAGGGAAAGATCCTTCAGCGTAACTTTGGCGGACATAAATACCCAAGGCTCGCGCATGTTGGCGATCGAACAGGTCTTGAAATGATTCGAACGTTGCAAGACCATGGTATTCACCATGGCATCGATTTCCATATGGAAGTGACAGTGACAAATCTTATTCTTGAAGGGAACCGAGTGGTTGGGGCATTTGCATACGAGCGAGAAAAGGGGCGATTTTTACTCTTCAAAGCCAAAGCGATTGTTATTGCAACTGGTGGCTATGGTCGTGCATATAAGATCACGAGTAATAGTTGGGAGTACA
>Ga0315336_1007632_pt1 | contig 10189 bp, 8 predicted proteins | sample ASW5metaG_FD_204512 | JGI IMG/M metagenome (GOLD analysis project Ga0315336, IMG submission 204512) | Ammonia-oxidizing marine archaeal communities from Monterey Bay, California, United States - ASW #5 | ecosystem: Environmental > Aquatic > Marine > Intertidal zone | place: USA: California... | reverse complement strand
CAGACCAGGACACAGCGGCACATGAGCGATGCCCTGAACCGATCCGAGTCGGTCGAGTCGAGCCACCGGCTCAGCTGAAGCTTCGCCCTCCAGTGAGCTCGGTTGATTAAAGCAGACCAGGACACAGCGGCACATGAGCGATGCCCTGAACCGATCCGAGTCGGTCGAGTCGAGCCACCGGCTCAGCTGAAGCTTCGCCCTCCAGGGACGCTCGGTTGATTGAAGCAGACCAGGACACAGCGGCACATGAGCGATGCCCTGAACCGATCCGAGTGGGTCGAGTCGAGCCACCGGCTCAGCTGAAGCTTCGCCCTCCAGGGACGCTCGATTGATTGAAGCAAACCAGGGCGGCAGATTATGAGCGATACCCTGAACCGATCCGAGTGGGTCGAGCCGAGCCACCGGCTCAGCAGTTGATTGACGCAGGCCAGGACAGCAATGGGCCAGTCGAATCAGATGACTTCGATGAGGTCTTCCTCTTCTTCCTCTTCGACTTCCTCCGCCTCGACCGCCTTTGTCTGGTAGGTGGGCAGAAGACGGTAGTAGACCTGGAGAGTCAGCGCGGCCAGCGTGGTCCCGTACACTTTTCCCTTGCCTTCTTCATTTCCCGGACCGGTCCAGCTGCCATCGGAGTTCTGCGCCTCCGTGAAGACCTTGGCAAACCTGTTGTTCCAATTCTTCCAATCCTTGCCCTGATGAAATTTCGCCTGGGTGATGTAGTACCATCCGTACAGACCCCACTCGCCGGGATCGTCCCAGTCGAGCTTGATCTTGTACTCGGCAAGATACTCCGTGCCCTTGCGGCAGGCTTCGCTGTTCGCTTCGCCCAGAAGCTGCAAACACAAGACGCCGACGCCCGTCATTCCAATCGATCCATCCCCGCGCGACACCGCGTAATCGAATCGCCCGGAGCCGGCCTGGGCCCGCTTCAGGTCCACAACCGCTTTTCGCAATGCCTGTTTTACCCCGGGAAGTGCGGGGTCGGCGATGTAGGCGGCCTTCAGCGCCTGGATCTGCCATCCGGAGACGGAGGTATCCCTGCGCGGGTCCTTTGCATAGTCGTAATTCCAACCTCCACCGGGTTGTTGACCCGAAACGATTACCTGGATCGCTCGTTCCATCGCGGTCCGCAGGGTCGGGATCTGGGTCAGGCCGTATGCTTCCGCCACGGAGTAAGCGGCGATTCCCTGGCCGTACACATGATGAGACCCGGTCATGGGCCAATCCCCGCTCTCTTCCTGGTTCTCAACCAGCCAGCGAATCGCATTCTCGACGGTAAGCCCGAACTCTTCGGAGGTGGGCGTTTCTCCGTGGGCCAGAAACGTGAGAAGTCCGAGGCCTGTCATCGCGGCCTGGTTATCGTTGTCCCAGGAGCCATCTTCATTCTGGTTGGCCTTCAGCCACTGCAGGGCGCGAATCACGGCCGCCTCCGTGTACTGCCCCCACTTGCGGGCATGCTTCTTCAAGGCGTCCCTGCGCCCGCCCTCGCTTCGGCCCTGGTACAGACCGCGCATCACCAGCGGGCTCTGAATGTCGTCCATCACGTCCAACGCTTCAAAATCGACGTTGGGATCCGGATTGTCGAAATCCTGAATTTCCTCTTCCAATGACTCCGTATCGATCGAAATATCCGGGGGCGTGAGCGCGTCGACAACCTGTATTTCCTTCAGTTCCTCGAGTTCCTTTTTCAACTCTTCAAGATCCGCGGTTTCCGGATCCATCATGATCACTTCGATGTTCGCCTGCTTTCCACCCGACTTGTAAACGACCAGTTTTACCAGCAGGAGGATCACCAGGATATGAATCACCGCTGAACCGGTGGGTCCCAACAGAAGTTCGGTGAACTTTCTTCGGCGTTGTTTCCGGGGAGGCGTCTTCATCGCTTCGCATCCATAATGGAAAGATTTTCCAACTCGTGCCTGGCACAGAAGTTCAACACTTTCACAAGCTTGCCGTGCGGCGCATCCATGGAACACATGATCAGGACGGACTGCGTCTTGCTGGCTCTGGCCAGGGTGCCGAGAAACCCGTCCAATTGCCGGTCGGTGACCGGGACCCCGTCGAACGTGTATCCTTCCGCATGCACCTCGATACGAATCAGGGACGGTGGATCCACCGGCTTTTCCTTGGGCGGGGCGTCCGGCGAAGGGGTATAGACATTCAGATGCGCGAAAATCGGAATCGGCTCCAGGGTGGCAATGAAATAGATAAGAAGAAGAAACACAACGTCAATCATCGGCGTAACCGGAATGCCGCCGTCATCGTCGTCAAGTCGTCGCTTCCGACCTCTCTTCCTGCGGGCCATGACCGGTTACTCGCCCTCCGAAATGATTGCGGCAAACTTGACCTTCCAGATTCCCACACCCTTGCATACTTCGGTGAGCCGGCTGATGTGCTCGTGCAGCACATTCAAATCTCCGCGAATGACAACCGGAACCCCGGTGCCGTACCGGTTCACGGTTTTTTGCATCACGGCCTGGAAAGTTCTCGGGGACATGAAACGCTTTCCGATCTTGATGGTCCCATCCTTGCGAACATTCACCGTTACCGTCAGCGGATCTTCCTGCCCTACGGCCTGCGCATTTCTGGCCCATTCCAGGGTCACGGCTTCGTCAAACTTGTCTTTCTCCAGATCCATCGTGCAAATGAAGAAAATGATAATGAGAAACACGACGTCGATCATGGGCGTCATGTTGACGCCGGGAAGTGGTTTTTGCTTTCTCATGGCTGGGACATGTCCGGGCTGGAATGACGATTACGCGTCGCTTTCATCGATGATTTCCACGTTCCGAAGGACCTTGATCAGGTCAAGCGTCAGCCCTTCCATCCCCAGGATGATGTTGGTGGCGCGGTTCCTGAAGAAGTAGTAAAACCCTACCGCCGGTACCGCAATGCCCAGGCCCGACGCCGTAGTGTACAGGGCCATCGAGATATCCAGGGCAAGCAATGTATTGCTGGCGGCGCCCGTTCCCAGCGCGATATTGCTGAATGCGGATATCATACCCATAACAGTACCCAGAAGACCCAGCATCGGGGCGATATTTCCGATCAGGTTCAAATAGGCGACCCGCTGCATGAGTCGCTCGCTCTCCAAATCGGCCGCGACCGCCACCGTTTCCTGGACCACCTCGAATCCCTCCTCCACGTTGGTGAACCCGGTGGAGAGGATGTTGGCCAGGGGACCCGGCTCCTGGTCGCAATGTTCCAGCGCTTTCATCAGGTCGCCCTGCTCCATGGCGGCGCGCACGTTGGCCACGAGCGATGGTGGCGAAATTTTCTGTTCCTGAATCTGGAGAAAAGAGTCGATCGCCAGCCACACCCCGGTCACGGACACCGCCAGCAGGGCAAGCCACAGCACCAGTCCGGCCACGCCCGAGTTCTTCAGCACGTCAAGAAACCCGATGCCGGCGCCTTCCTCGGCATCTACGGCTTCCTCACTCTTGGCCAGGCCCTCCGGCACTTCACTTTCCTGTGCCACGGCGAAGTCCGCGACGCCGCATACCAGGATCAGCCCCGCCAACAGAATCAAAAATCGCCCAATTTTCGTCATCTTCTCTCCCACTGTTTCTCTATATATTGATTCGCATTTTCCCGTTTGTCAGTGCCAAATCCCCGGCAGGCGCCCGCCGCGCGAAGTCAACCATCCCCGAGCCGCGCAGTCCACTCGCTGCCGGGATACTTGCTCCGCAACTCCTCGCGCAGCCCTTTCGCGCGCTGATCGTGCAATTCCTCGAGTGCGGCGGCGGCCTTGAAGAGAGCCTCCGCGCTCAATCCCTGCTCCTTTCCAAAAAACTCGGCAGTTCGAAGGTAATTGATAGCGGCGCGCTCATACTGCTTCTGCTTCATGCGCATGTCCCCGCGCAGGATCTGCGCTCTCCCTGCAACTTCGCGATTCTTATCGCGGACCGCCTCGTTCAAATCTTCCTTCAGCAAATCATACTCGGCCGTTTCCATCAGCACATCCCAATACAAAAACCGGACTTCCGGATTTCTGAATGCGCCGGCCGGCAGCAGCTTGAAAGTCGCCAGCGCATCGTCCGCTTTTCCCTGGCGCGAATAGGTCCTGGCAATCATCAGGTTCGCGCGATGGTCCCACCCGAGCCCTTCGTACTTGGTGACAATGGATTCAAAAACCGCCAGGGCTTCCGCGTGCTTCCCGGCCTGGAGCAATTGCACGCCCTGATCGTACGCCGACGGCCGGTCCGCTTCCGCCCGGACGACCTGCGATCGATCGTAGGTTTGCACACCGGTTTCGGTCTGGATGACGAATTGGCCCTGTGCATTGCGTCGAAGCCCCTCCCCTTCCACCTTTCGGTTGCTCTTCAGAACGATAAACCCGGCCTGCGAGAACAACGGCAGGGCGAGCGCAAAAACGAGGAAGACCGGGAGAAGCCGCGGAGAGGGATTCGGAGCGCGGGAAGGCAAGATCTTCTTCGACCTGTCCGCAACCTTTTCTATGCCGCCAGAACTTTTCATTCGTCGTCTCCAGTCATCTATCGAAGGCCGAACGTCACGTCGCGAAATCCCGTATCCCGATATTTTCATTCCACGGCCTCGTCTGCGGCATCCGGCTGGATCTTGGAGCGTTCCAGAAGTGCCTGGTTTTTCAATTTGCGGACCCGGTCCATCTCCGTGTCCGATTTCCAGTGTTTCGCGAACCTGTCCGCAAGAAATACGACGGTGTCATAGTCGGCGGTCTCGAACCCGAGGGTTAACGCGCCCAGGAGCGCGGACCGGTTGATTTTTTCGAGTTCCGGAGGGCGCTTCGGGTCATCCGCGGTGAGTACCATCCGGAGGTAGGTGGCGTACGCATCCGCATCGCGTCCCTGTGCGGCCTGGATTGCGGCAAGTTGGGCGTTTGCCTTTCGAAGCCGGACCGGATCCTTGTCGAGGCTGAAAAGTTCGCGCAACGCTTCAAGGGCCGGTTCGAATTGCTCACAGCTCACATACGCCTGGGCCAACAGGAGGTTCGCGTCGAAAAAATAACCGGTCCGCCGGTTCAGGTTCAGCAAGGCGTTCAAACTCTCGATCGAGGTTTCGCAATCCCCCTTTTCGAGATGCGACTTTCCCAGGCCGAAATGTGCGCGCTCGCTCAACTCGTCACCGTCCGCGGCCTCGAGAAGTTTTTCATAGGCGCTGATCGCCTCGTCGTAGAATTCGTTCGACAACATCAGCTCGCCCACCCTTGCAAACGTGTCGACACCCAACTCCCCCGGATCATCCGCGAGCTTTTCGACCGCCTCCCGCGCCACGTCAAGTTTGCCGACCTTTACCGCCGCCTCGACCAGCTGGTACAAGCTATTCTTGCCTTCCGAGGTTTCCGGATATTTTCCTGCGAGGGTTTCAAACGTAATGGTGGCATCCTCCAGCCGGTCCAATTTCAATAAGGCCGCGCCCTTGGAAGCCAATGCCTTCGAAGCAAACGGGGACTCCGGAAAACTTTCGACGAATGCGTCGTACCCTTCAATGGCCGCGGTAAGGAATTCCGGAACCTTCTCGGCCGGCTCCTCGATCTGGGAGAGCGCAAGCCACTGCTGAAAATTCACCTGCTCGTGGAGCGACGCGACCTTCTCACGGCTCTCGTCGTCTACATAGTAGGGATTCTCCTTGTCGGAAGGATCCAGCGCTGCCGCCAAATCCCGGAACCGCTTGAACGCCCCGGCATGATCCCCTAACCGCAACTGGCAATCAGCGGCTACCAACGCCGCATTCGCCTTTTCGTACCCTTCGGGAGATTCCTCCGCGTAGATCGAAAACTTTTCGAGCGCATCGGAATACTTCTCGATCTTGTATGCATCCCAGCCCGAAGCCTTAAGCGCTTTCAAATAGAATTCACTGCCGGCGTATCGGTGTGTCAGCGTGTCGAACAGCCGGGCCGCCTCCGCATCGTCTCCCTCTTTCACTTCCTGCAGGGCGACCGTGTACAGAACCTGCGCGGCCTTCGGGTGGTCCGGAAACCGTTCCGCAAACAACTTGTAGGACCAGTATGAAAGGGGGAGCTGATCATTTTTTCGAAAATAGGAGGATAGAATCAGGGCGGCCTGCGCGGCCGGCTCGTTCCCTGCGTAGCGCTCGGAGAGATAGTCGAAAACGACCTTGGACATCAGGATATCCCCCGTCTGGAGGTAGCTCTTGCCCAGGTTCAGGAGAGCGCGGGGAGAGGCGGAGGTGTCCGGGAATTTGTTCAGGGATTCGAGATATTCCTCTATGGCGCGTTCATGGTTCTCCTGTTTGAACTGTAGTTCAGCCTGCGCGAACAGCTGGTCTACATTCTGTGTTCCCGAGCCCGTGATGGATTGATTTGCGACAATCTTTCCTCCCAGATCACGAATCACGTCGGACACGTTCTCGAATCGAAGCAGTGCATCGCCTGCGTGCGTGCTTTGCGGATAGTTTTTCAGAATGCGGCCGTAATCATTGAGTGCCCGGGCCAGCAATTTCTTGGTCTGATCCTTTACGTCCGGGTTTTTCTTTGCCCGGGGAAGAAGCGCTCCTGCCTCATCCTCTCTTATCCTCCCCCGTATAAAGTAGTAGTCGGACTTTGGACTTTCAGACAGGGAAACACCTTCCGCCTTCAAACTCTTTTCATAGGAAGAGAAAAACTTTCTCTGGCCCTCCAGTGTTTCCAGGGCTTCATCCAGATTCCCTTCAATCCGCGCGGCATCCGCGCGGAGGAGCGCACTGCGGGCCACCCAATAGGGTCCGCCGAATTCCATGTCGGTGGCACTCTCGCGCACCGCCGACAGATGACCTTTTCGCGCGGCACCTTCCTTCGACTCGGCGGCGAGAAGGTGATAGCCGGCTTGCAGCTCTTGAACCTGGCGACCCAAATCACGGTCCGGCCCGCCATCCAGAACGCGCTGCAGGTAGTTGATTCCTCCCTCAAAATCATCCACCAGCGCAAGCATCTGCCCGAATTTAAAGGCGGCATCCAGGTAGTCTTCCAACAACTCGGGCTCGTCAGGGACCGACTCGAATTGAGCGAAATAATCTTCGTAGAGCGCTTTCGCCTTCTCCACGTTGCCGGCCCGGTAGTAGTAGCGGGCGAGAATGATGCGAACCCGTCTCCCTGAATCCGTGGAGCCGTCAATGGCACGGACGATCTCTTCGGCTTCTTCAAATTGCCGATTTGCCATCAGCAATTGGGCCCGGACCAGCCCAGCCTCCTGGTCGCGGTCGGGATTTGATTTCAGAATTTCATCGAGAACCGTCTCGGCAAGATCAGGAAACCCCCGCTCGATCAGCGCGGATGCAAATCTGAATTCGTCGTCCACCTCGTCGCCCGGAGCGGGAACGGCACCGCCGACAACCAGGCACAGAAAGGGAACCAACACTGAGCGTGTCGCAAAACTATCAAATCTGGCCCGCATCGTTATCGTGAATTCCCCCCCGCCCCACTCGTCAATGGAACATGATAACGGTTCATTCGGATGCAGGCAACAATTTCAGCAGGCGCTCGGGATTTCCGCCCCGCGTGTCGAAAATGTCCCGCAGGTCGATGGAATCCATGATTCCGGGTCGGGTCAGCGCAAAGTCAAAACGGAGAGGATCCTCTGAATTGAGGGCTTTGAATCCCCGCGTCATCTCGATGGCTGCCTTGAGATTGGCCTGTTTACGGGAAGTAAACCCGAGCGCAAGGCCCGCCCGGTGCATATGCACATCCACGGGGATCACCAGCTTCGATGCCGGCAGGGACCGCCAGGTCCCCGGATCCACCACATCCCGGCGCGACATCCATCGAAGGAAAAGGAACAAGCGTTTGCACGCGCTGCCGGAGGCCGGATCGGCGAGCAGGGAGTTCCTGCCGCGGGTGGATTTTTTGAGATCCTGAACCCACCTGGATGAGGCGGCCTCGATCGTATCGTGTTCTTCGCGAAGATGGACCGTGAATCCGGCCTGGAGACTTCCCTGATCCCGCCTCATTCGTTTCACGCCTTCCAACAAGTCAGCAACATGGGACCCGGGTGTCCAGCGGTGCTGGAATCCCGTCATCGCCCTGAGTTTCTCCCGGCGAACGGTTTCATTCGCGAACACCGATGGGCGACCGTCGACTCGCCGCAGAAAATCCTCAACGCTCGCGTGGATGCTTGCCACCCGGCCATAGGCAAGGCCGGACGCCACCAGCCCGATGACTTCCTGATCATCCGGATCCCTGAACCGATGAAGAAACTGCACCGGGTCGGTGGAAATGAATCGGCGATGGTTGTAGGCGTCGTAGATCCGTTCAAGAATCTCCGCATTCTTCGAAGGCACGTGACGCATACAATAGATTGTAGTCGATCGGCGGGGAAATGGAAGAACCCACATCCCGGGGGAGCTCTTGTGGTTGGGTCTCTGCTGGAGAGGTCTGATACCGTGCTGCGTGAAGGGTCCGAAACTATGTTTCCCTTGACCATTCCCGTTCTCCGCTATCTGCTCCGGGTTCAAATCACATGCACACCGAGTTTTCACAGATGGCGTTCGACGTCCTCGATCCGGACACCCGGGCAGTGTGGGCCGACGCTGCTGAGGACCTGATCAACGAGTACTGTTTCTGGCCGGACCAGTGGTTCGACGCGGGCAAGTTTCCCGAAATCGATCCCTACCAGCTAGTCATCGACGATATTCAGTTTCACTACCCGCCGATCCACCCTGTCGAGTACGAGTACGCGTACTGGAGGATGGACAGCGAGGGAATCCCGCGACTGAACGAATTCGGCCCAAACCGGAACTGGCGGTTCTTCCGCGAGGGGGTGACGCACTACCTTCGGTCAATCTGCGATGACCTGTCCCGCGGCCAAGTGCAGGATGCCGCGAAACGCATGGGGATCCTGCTGCACTTCTTCCAGGACACGCACGAGATCCACTCGCTCGAGGGGGAACAGGGCACGGACATTTTCGTTTTCGACCGCCTGCTGCCGGAACCTCAAGGGGATCCCTACATCACGCCCACCTCCTGGCTGATCAATCCGTCTCCCGTGGAGGGAGACATCAGCGGGCATGTGCCGGTGCTCGAAGGCGTTACGATCCCCGAAGCGGTTCTGCTTCTCTATGCACGCTACGCGGAAGTTCTTGCCTTTAACCGGCGGCGGCACCTGCCGATCATTCTCGCGCGCCGTGATGGCAGGGAAGAGGAGGCGCAAGCCTGCTTCCGGGAGATCGCGGAAGCGGTCGCCCGGCTCTCGGCGGACGTCTGGCACACTGTCACCGCGCTCGCCACGCAGCGGTTCGATCCGGACCAGGCGGGGAGGCTCGACATCGTGTACCTGGACGATCTTTGCCCGCTGCAGCGGCCCCGGAATTCCTCGAACCCGCCGTACCGCTTCTCCCCTTTGGTCCCGGGCGCGTGCCTGGACGGGCAGCAGCACCGCCACCCCTTGCGGGTCCGGATGGCGGACGGTTCGCCGGAAACATACGAACACGGCTGGGGCGGCGGCGCCCATGCATTCGGGCAATCGCTGGTGTACGAACTGCCGGCAGGGGTGTACCGGCGATTGAAAGGATGGATCGGTCTGCACGATCCGCTGGGGCAGAAGGGCAATGTGGAGATCACCATCGAAGGGAACGACAAAACGCTCCTGGCCAAACGCCTGCACGCCTGCTTTCCCACCGCCGATGTGGATATCCCGGTGGGAGACGGAGGCGAGCTTCGCCTCATCATACGCGATGCCGAGCCCGGCGACCCCGACAACAATCACGTGGCCTGGTGCGACCTGCGGCTCGCAAAAAAGTAGTATAGTTCGGACTGACCGGCTGCGGCGATTTCGGAAAGGAACCACGAAATACACGAAACACACGAAAAACGGCCTAAGATGATAAGATAAATCAAGGGTGGGTCGTTCACCACCTCGTGCAGTGTAGTAGATTCGAATCGGTATCCAACTTCCGTGCTGCGGTCTTCCAAAATCGTTCTTTGCGCCGATCGGAAGCCTTGGCCTTGTACGCTACGGTACGGATGGTCTGATTTCCTCTGATGCTTGCGGCTCCGCGGCTTCGTACTACTATCATCCAAAATCGTTTACGCTTGAGACGCTTTTCTAACCACGGAGTTCACGGAGCGCACGGAGTGACCACAAAATCAAACAAATTCTCTCCGTGCCCTCCGTGAACTCCGTGGTTAATGCCGTTTGGTTGCAGCTCCGCAGCTTCGTGTATTTCGTGTATTTCGTGGTTCAATTCACCGAGACGCTGAAACGTTTCGGCTAAGACT
>Ga0315336_1007631_pt1 | contig 10190 bp, 7 predicted proteins | sample ASW5metaG_FD_204512 | JGI IMG/M metagenome (GOLD analysis project Ga0315336, IMG submission 204512) | Ammonia-oxidizing marine archaeal communities from Monterey Bay, California, United States - ASW #5 | ecosystem: Environmental > Aquatic > Marine > Intertidal zone | place: USA: California... | reverse complement strand
CCTACTTCAACGGAAACGGAATTGACCTCAAGTCCGCTCTTGCCCACCGTGCCGAGGCGGGTAATCTGGGGGGGTTCACCGGTGGCGAATCCATCACAAATGAGGAACTCCTCGCTTTGAATGTGGATGTCCTCGTTCCGGCGGCTATGGGCGGAGTTATAAACCGCGACAATGCCCAAGCGATCAGGGCGCGAATTCTTCTTGAGGCAGCTAATGCGCCGCTGACTTCAATCGGGGAGATTCATCTCGAGGAAAAAGGTGTATACATCGTGCCCGACATTCTTGCCAATGCCGGCGGTGTGACGGTCTCCTATTTCGAGTGGGTGCAAAATATTCAGCAATTCACTTGGGAAGAAGTTCGAGTGAACAAAGAATTGAAAAAAATCATGATCGACTCGACGAAGGCCGTTCACGCTGCGGCCCGGGAGCGTAAAGTGTCCTTGCGGACTGCGGCCTTTATCATTGCGATTGAGCGTGTGGCCGAGGCTGAGCGCTTACGCGGTATCTAGCCAAGACCCGGGAAAAGGTTTCTCTTTGGCCGAATTCGATATCGATGCCCGTGGTCTCTCGAAGTCCTTCGGTTCCCTCAAGGCAGTTGACGGCATTACTCTCCAGGTGGAGCGAGGAGAGTGCTACGGTGTGCTGGGCCCGAACGGCGCAGGCAAAACAACCGCCATTCGGATGATTTGCGGTGCCGTCCAGCGCGGTGGGGGCGAGCTCCGCGTGCTCGGCCGTGACGGGACCACCGAGAGCCGCCGCATCCGGGAGGAAATGGGCATCGTCCCGCAGGAGGACACCCTCGATAACGAGCTCTCCGTCTATGACAACATGTGGGTCTTCGCCAACTACTTTGGCATCCCGCGGCGAAAATCTCGTCCGCGTATCGAGGAACTTCTCGATTTTGTCCAGCTTCGTGAGAAGTGGGGCGTGCAGATAAAATCTTTATCGGGAGGTATGAAGCGCCGCCTTCTGATCGCCCGTGCGCTAATTAATCGGCCTCGCCTTCTTATCCTTGATGAACCGACAACCGGCCTCGATCCCCAAGCGAGGCATCTAGTCTGGCAGCGCCTCCGCGAGCTCAAGAACGAGGGTATGACAATCCTTCTCACTACCCATTACATGGAAGAGGCTGCTCAGCTTTGTGACCGGGTTGGGGTCATGGACCGTGGACGTTTTCTTGTCGAAGGTCCCCCTGCCGCTCTGGTGTCCGAGCGCATGGGGGTCGAGGTGATTGAAATTCGCGATGCGGGGCGCAGCGCGGCGAAGCTCGACCTGAACGGTCTGGTCCTCGAAATTGAGCGGGTGAATGATACACTTTATCTCTATTGTCGGGACGGGGCTGCGGCGGTCGAGTGCCTCGTATCGGCAGGGGTGCGAAATTTTCTTAGGCGCCCCGTCTCACTCGAGGATCTGTTTTTGCGCCTGACAGGCAGGGAATTACGCGACGAATGATTTTGGACATGGTTCCTAGCAACCGTGCCGGAAGAGTCTGGTTGCGCCATCTAATACAATACCGCTCGTTTTTCTTGGCCGAATGGGCGGGAAACTTTGGCGAACACACCCTCTATCTCGTGGCGTTCGGCTACGGACTGGGACGGCTGGTTCCTTCAATCGGTGGGGTCAGCTACGCTCAGTTCATCGGCCCTGGTCTCGTCGTATCGATTGCCATGTGGACTTCGACTTTCGAGTCGACCTACGGGGCCTACAACCGAATGCGCATTCAGAAGACTTATGAGACGATGCTTTCGGCTCCGCTCTCGGTGGGTGACATTGTTCTGGGTGATTTGATGTGGTGCGGGACTCGGGCGATCATCGGGGCCACCCTGATGATGATCGTTTTAGCCCTCTTCGGGCTTATCGGTTCCCCCTGGGCGCTCGCTGTCCTCCCTATCATTTTTATCGAAGGGCTCATGTTCGGATCCCTGGGCCTAATTTCGGCGGGGCTGGCGCCGAGTTTTTCTTTTTTCAGCTTTCATTTTTCTCTCATCGTCATGCCGATGTTTTTTTTCGCCGAAACCTTCTTTCCCCTCAAAGGACTTCCGGACTGGATGTGTACCTTTTCCCAGGCGCTCCCACTCACCCATGCGGTAAAGATCGTCCGTGGGCTAATCATCTACGGGCATGTGGAATCCTTTTTATGGCACCTGTTCGTACTCGCCGGATGTACGCTGGTGTTCATGGCCTGCGCCGCCTTGTCGGTGAGCCGGCGGCTTGTGAGCTAGGCATGGGCGTGGCGGAGCGGAGTATCGTCTCCAGGGGGCCTTTTCTTTTTCACGAAAGCCTGGTCCGCTACCGACACTCAGACGAGGAGCTCGTGAACCGCTACGATGGGGTGAAATTCCGCCGTGCGGTCGAAGCGGGTGGTGGGTTCTTTTTAATCGAGGCACGCGCAGGAAGCCCGCCAGGCGGGGTGGCCATGCGCGTCATCGCGCCTGGGCGGATGACAAAAAAAATAGCCAATGCGGGCGAGACGATCCTGCGCCACCTTCTTGCCATTGATTTGGACTTGGGGGATTTTTACGGCATGGCGCGACGCGACAGTGTTCTCGCGCCCATAGTCCGCCGTTTCCGGGGACTCCGGCCGGTGCGCTATTTGGGTCTCTTCGAGGCGCTCGTAACAGCTATTACGACTCAGCAGGTAAACCTCACCTTTGGCGGCCGCACCCGTGCGCGCCTGGTCAAGCGGTGGGGAGAGAAGCTCAAGTTGGGAGGAGAGATTCACCATGTCTTCCCCCGGCCTGAGCGCCTGGCGCGAGCCCGCGTAGCCACGCTGAAGGGGATGCAATTCTCGGAGCGTAAGGCCGAGTATGTGGTCGAGGTGGCCCGGGCGGCATTGGCGGGCGAGCTTGAAGGGGCGATTTACCAGAACCTTCCCCTCGCAGAGGCTGTCGGGCGCCTGACTGCCCTGCGCGGAGTGGGTCGCTGGAGTGCAGAGCAAGCCCTCTACCGCGGGCTGGGGCGGATCGAAGCCCTGCCGGCGGGCGATCTGGGCGTCCAGAAGGTGGTAGCACGGTATTGCTTCGGCAAAACGAGGGTGGACGAGACCCTTACCCGCGAGGCTACCCAGCGGTGGGAGCCGTGGGGGGCGCTTGCCGCCGCCTACTTGTTCGCCGCCTGGCGCGCGGGTATACCTTCCGGGGACATGGAATGGTAGTGCCGCGTTTGCTTGCGTCTGGTGGCTGCGTCCTCTCTCTTGTGGCTTGAGGGATTTGTATGGAGTCCATTCGACATCACCTCGAAACGCGGGAGCGCAAAGTGCTTGCCCCCTATGCCGCCCACAGTGCGGATTCACTCGGTCGCGAGCATCCCGAGCCCGAACACCCCCACCGCCCCGCCTTTCAGCGCGACCGTGACCGTATCATCCATACCGCGGCCTTTCGGCGACTAGAATATAAGACCCAGGTCTTCGTGAACCACGAGGGCGATCACTACCGCACCCGGCTGACGCATACCATCGAGGTCAGCCAGGTTGCGCGCTCGATCGCTCGAACCCTCGGGCTCAATGAGGAACTGGCAGAGGCCGTCGCGTTGGCGCACGATTTGGGCCATCCCCCGTTTGGCCATGCGGGCGAGAAGATGCTCGATGAGCTAATGGAGGGATACGGCGGTTTCGAACACAATCGTCAGTCTCTTCGAATTGTCGAGGTGCTCGAACGCAGCTACCCCGCCTTTCCAGGTCTGAATCTCACCTGGGAGACACGCGAAGGAATTATCAAGCATATCGCCTCGTACACGGGTTCCATGCCTGTCGGGCTCGACAACGGGATCGCTCTGAGCCTCGAGGCACAGGTGGTCGATGTGGCCGATGAGATTGCATACAACAACCACGACCTGGACGATGCCATGCGATCGGAGGTGTTTAGTGCCGAGGACGCGATGGAGACCTCGCTGTGGCGGGAACACTGCGAGGCGGCGCGGGGGGCGTTTCCGGAGGCGGACGCGGATGTGATCCGCCACGAGGCTATCCGGCGGATCATCAACGCCCAGGTGGGCGATCTAGTGAGTTCGGTCCAACGGCGGGTGGAAGAGCTGGGTCTTAAAGACATCGCCGATGTCCGGGAAAGGGCAAACGGTGTCGCCGCTTTCAGCGCCGAGATGGCCAAGCGCAATCTTGAGCTAAAGTCATTTTTGATGCGGCGAATGTACCGTAACGAACGCGTAGGGCAGCTCCAAGAGAGCGCCCGCCGGACGATCGCAGATTTGTTCGAGGCCTATGTGTCGGATCCATCGCGCCTCCCTGCCCATGTCGTGCCCCGGGAGGAGGTCGACGGCCGACGCAGGATGGTGTGCGATTACATCTCGGGGATGACAGATCGCTTCGCCCTAGAACAGAATCGTCGTTTTTCCGCCGGGAGTGCGTTCAGCTGAGGGTATTCAGGGCTGAAGGGTGACATTGTAGCCCTGGTTGCTTCTTAAAACGAGCAGCTGGACGCGCGGAAATTCCCGTGCGCGGACTACCATCTCGCGGAAAGATTCGATGTCCAGTGTCGGCTGGCCATTGATCTGGCGGATAACGTCGCCGGGCTGAATTCCAATGTTGTCCGAAGCACTCCCTTTCACGACCCGCGTCACTATTACCCCGTTTTGGCTTTTTATGCGATATCGGTGCAAGCTCTTTTTGTCGATGGGCGCCACACGGATTCCCAGCCAGTTCTGGGCGATGGCGTTCGACAGCGCGACTGGGATGGAGGACAGGCGTACTTTGCGGGGAAGAATTTTATTTTTTCGCCAGATATCTACTATTACCTCAGAGCCCACGGTGTAGCCGGCAAGCTCGTTCAGGTAATCTTTTCGGGAATTGATTTCTATGCTGCCAAATCTTATGAGAACGTCGCCCCGCCGGATACCACCCTTGTAGGCTGGGCTGCCTTCGATCACTTGGGCGGCGATTGTACCCAGCTTCTGGGGGAAGCCGAGGCGGGAGGCGATCCGGGACTTGAAGTCCTGAAGAATGATCCCCACCCAGGCCTTGCGCACTTTTCCGAAATAAATCAGGTCGTCCACGATTCGGCGGGCCCGGTTGATTGGAATAGCGAATCCGATCCCTTGGGCTTTGCTAAAGATAGCCGTGTTGATCCCAATTAGCTCTCCAAAAACGTTGAGTAGAGGGCCGCCCGAGTTGCCCGGGTTGATCGAGGCGTCGGTCTGGATAAAATCTGAAGGATTGCGGCGGCGGCTTCTTCCACTGTCGAGAGAGCGTCCAATGGCGCTAACCACCCCAGTCGTCACGGTATGCTGGAGCCCGAACGGGTTGCCGATGGCGATCACGGTTTCGCCGACCATTAGATCGTCCGAGCGGGCCATGGGCAGATGAGGAAGTGGTTTACTCGCCTTAATCTTGATGACGGCCAGATCGTTAATTGGGTCGGCGCCTATGATCCGGGCGGCATAGATTCGGTTCCCAGAGGTGTGAACTTGGATTTTCTCAGCCAGGGAGATAACGTGCTGGTTTGTGAGAATATAACCGTCAGCTCGGATGATCACCCCACTTCCGAGGCTCTGCTCGCGGCGGCGGCGGGGCCGACTCTCGAAAAAGTTTCGGAAAAATTCATCCATCAGTGGGTTTCGAAATTGTGCAAACGGATTCACGCGCTGGCGCGCCTGGAGGGTGCTGATATTGACGACGGTAGGCGCGGTGCGTTTGACGGCGATGACGATGGGGCTCATGCGCCCCTGCCGGCGGTCCCGAAATTTTTCGGCCTCTGCAGGTCCGGGGAGAGTGAGGATGGGTACCACCAGAGCAAAAACTCCAACGCTCAACAGGCTTGTAGACCCCGCGGTAGTTGTGTTTGTCATGTTTTGAATCTGATAGCCGCGAAAAATTTTGAGTTTTTCCGCCGAAGGAGAAAAAGGGCCGAACCCTCACTTCTCTCCTGTCGAATAATTTTTTTGAACTCAGGAAGTCCTGACACCTTAATGTTGTTAATTTCGAGTAATTCATCGCCCGCACGAATGCCCCCCCGCTCAGCTGGCTCACCCGGTTTCACGGAGACGATGACCAGGCCCGTGGTGTTTTCAAGATGGAAGCGCTTGGCGATGTAGGGGGTGAGCGCCTGGACCCGCATACCGAGAATTTTTTGAATCCGCGAGGATCGCTTCCGCTGGCGGTCCGGGAGGGTTCCGATTCGCACGCGCACGCTCTTTAATCGGCTTCCTCGGTAAAAATTTACTACCGCCTCGGATTTTGGCCGGGCACGGGCCACGATGCGGGGAAGCGTCTGCCAGCTGACGACTTGCTTGCCGTTAAACTCGACGATCACGTCCCCTCTACGAAGGCCGGCTCTGTGCGCAGGACCCCCACGCACGACCGAAGAGAGGCGTGCGCCCTGAAATCTGAAGAGGTCAAGTTTTTCTCGCTCCTTCGAACCGACTTTTCCGACCGAAACACCCAGTCTCCCTCGGATGGGATATCCTTTGTGGCGGAGACTGTCGATTACAGATTTGGCTTGGTTGATGGGAACGGCAAAACCGACGCCCTGACTATTGTTGGTGTGCCCGAGTGTGTAAATGGCTGTGCTGATTCCGATGACCTCCCCTCGGCTGTTAGCGAGGGGGCCGCCCGAATTTCCCGGATTGATCGTGGCGTCGGTTTGAAGGAAATCGTCGTAGGGGCTTTGCCCTAGGTCGCGTCCCTTGGCGCTGATGATGCCTACAGAGATCGAGTGGGAGAGCCCGAACGGGCTTCCCATAGCGATTACCCATTCTCCAACTTCGACGGTGTCCGAGTCGCCCAGCTTGGCGGGGGTTAGTTTTTTCTTGGTCTCGATCTTGAGCAGGGCGAGGTCGTATTTTTCGTCCGAGCCGGCCACGCGGGCGGGAAGTTCTTCCCCGGTGGCAAGCTTGACCTGAATCCCCTCTGCCTCCTTGATGACGTGATAATTTGTCAGGATGTAGCCATCCTTGGAGATGATCACGCCTGCGCCCACACTTGCCGCGCTGTCGGGGGGGCCGAAATCGAACGGGGCATCTTTGCGGCGCATGGGCCCAAACAGCCTCATGAACGAGCCTGTCCGGATTCGGGGGCGTTTTACCCTGACATGAGCGACTGTCGGCTGGATTCGTTTTGCTGCCTCGATAAAGGTACGGTCGCCGAAAACGGGTTCGGCCGCTCTGGCCACACCAATGGGTTGGAGCACCCCAGCCAGGAGGGCGACGGCTAGGGCCGTTCGTGGGAGACCTAATTTATAGAACACTGGCAAAGGTCCTTTTAGGTCTGGTATTTAGAAAGTTGCGCCGCGTAGTTTTGTGTTCCCCATAAATTACAATGCTACCACCGCTGAGATGAAGGCTCAATTAAATTAGGGGCGCCTGCTAGGGCTTTATTTGGCGGGGAAATCTTGACCACGCTGCGTTCCCTTTGGTATAGGATGAGCTCCCGAAGGTAAGGTCCGCGTCCATCCCTTGCTTGCCTGGGGTGCGGACGGCAAGACCCGGGTTTGCTACCGGAACTTAATGAGGGACAAGATGAAACCTGAGCGGTCTAACGAAACTATCGTCTTCCGGCCAAATTCTTTTTTTCCGTGTGTGCCAACTTGATCGTCGACATCTCGAAAATTCGCAACTTTTCGATCATCGCCCATATCGACCATGGGAAATCGACCCTGGCTGACCGAATTCTTGAGCGCACAGGTGCGCTTAGTGAAAGAGAGATGTCTTCTCAAGTTCTTGATTCGATGGACCTTGAACGAGAGCGTGGGATTACCATCAAGGCGGCTAGCGTTCGCCTTAATTACCAGGCCTCTTCAGGTGAGGAGTATGTATTTAATCTTATCGACACGCCTGGCCACGTGGATTTTCACTACGAGGTATCCCGGAGCCTTGCGGCCTGCGAGGGGGCGCTTCTCATCGTGGACGCAACTCAGGGAATTCAAGCTCAGACGCTGGCGAACGCCTACCTTGCACTTGAGCAGAATCTCGCCATCATTCCGGTGGTCAATAAGATTGATTTGTCATCGGCCGATCCAGACTGGGTTGTTGCCCAGATCGAAGAGGTGCTCGGCCTCGACGGAGAAGAATGCTTGCTCGTCAGCGCGAAGGAAGGGGCCGGTGTGGACGACCTTCTCGAGGCCATAGTCGAACGGATTCCGTGTCCGGCCGGGGATTCGGCGGCCCCGCCTCGAGCGCTCATCATCGACTCGTGGTTCGATTCGTTTCAGGGTGCAGTGCCTCTTGTGCGGGTGTTCGACGGCGCAATCGAAAAAGGTGACCTTATTCGTTTTATGTCGACCAAAGGGGAGCATCAGGTTCTGAGTCTGGGGGCATTTTTCCCACGATTTACTCCTATGGACCGCCTCGGTCCAGGGGACGTAGGCTTCCTCACGGCCGCCATACGGGAGGTGGGCGACACTAAGGTGGGTGATACGGTGACCGTGTCAGGAAATCCTGCCGGCAACCCAATCCCAGGTTTTCAGGAGCCCAAGGCGATGGTCTACTGCGGCCTATATGCAGCTGACAGCGCGGAATTTGAAAACCTCCGTACTGCGCTGGACAAGCTGGGGCTCAACGATTCGGCATTTACTTTCGAGCCGGAGACCTCCAGCGCACTGGGATTCGGGTTTCGCTGTGGATTTCTTGGGCTATTACACATGGACATCATCCGCGAGCGCCTTGAGCGCGAATACGATCTGACCTTAATCTTCACGGCCCCCACCGTGGTCTACCGGGTGGTTCTCTTGGACGGGTCCTCCCTGAATATAGATAGCCCTGCAAAGCTCCCCGATCTCTCACGGGTGGACCAAATCGAGGAGCCCTTTATTCTCGGCACGGTTCTGGGCCCCTCGGACTATGTGGGAGTGGTGATGAAGCTTTGCCAGGAAAAGCGTGGGGTCCAGCGGACGATGAAGTACCTCGACCCGAAGACAGTCGAGCTAGTTTACGAACTTCCCTTTAGCGAGATATTGTTCGACTTCTATGACAAGCTAAAATCGCTTACCCGAGGATATGCCAGCTTTGACTACGAGCACCTGGCTTTCCGCCCATCGGATGTGGTCAAGCTCGACGTTCTCCTGAACGATCAACCCGTGGACGCCTTCTCCTCAATGATCCACAAGGATAAGGCCTACTTTCAGGGAAGAGCGCTCACAGGACGAATGCGCAAACTTATTCCTCGGCAGATGTTTGAGGTTGTCATTCAGGCGGCGGTGGGAAGTCGTGTAATTGCCCGCGAGACGATCAAGGCGATGCGCAAGGACGTGACATCGAAATGCTATGGCGGTGACATCACGCGAAAGCGCAAGCTCCTCGAAAAGCAAAAAGAGGGGAAAAAGCGTATGAAAAACATCGGGACCGTCGAGGTTCCCCAGGAAGCTTTCATGGCTGTGCTCGACGTGAATCGGGAGGGGTCGTGACTGAGGAGGCAGTTGCCGCCAGAAAAAAATTGGGGTCCCGGCGGGACAAGAAATCCATTTTCCGCGAATACGCAGAAGCGATTATCATTGCGCTCCTGCTTGCCGGGTTCGTACGTGGGTTTGTTGTCCAGGCGTTTAAAATTCCCTCGGGCTCGATGGAGAATACTCTTCTCGTCGGTGACCATATTCTAGTCAACAAGTTCATCTATTGGTTCCGCGATGTTGCGCGGGGGGACGTCATTGTCTTCCGCTATCCGGAGGACGAGAGCCGCGACTTCATTAAGCGTGTTGTGGGGCTCCCCGGTGATGAAATCCTGGTCAGGGGAACGCGTGTTTACATCAACTGCAAGACTCCAAAAAACTTAAAGGGGTGTAAGCCCCTGGATGAGCCTTATGCCGTCTACCGGCCCACGGGCAAGTCACAATGGCCTGGAGAGCCGGTCGCATCCAAACGTGTTCCAGCGGGAAGCTATTTTGTCATGGGAGATAATCGTAACAACAGTACCGATAGCCGCTATTGGGGTTTTCTCAAGGAGGGCGAACAACTTGGCCATATAAAGATCCGGGTTCTCGATATCTTTATTCCGGATAAACGAGAAGGATTAGGTTATGGAGGCGTCGGACAGTTCATTTCCCTAATTTGGAACTCTATTCTGAAACTTGGATGGAAGGCTCTGGATGTTGTGGGATTGAAGTATGTCGATGCTAAAACATCCGGCAAGGACGAATTTATTAGGATTCCATTCCTTTGTTCGATTTTTCAGGCCCTTTGCTGGGACACAAAAGTCCGCGGCGCTGCCTTTTTTATCTACTGGTCTTGGAATCACGACAAGGGCGATAGCC
>Ga0315336_1007630_pt1 | contig 10191 bp, 1 predicted proteins | sample ASW5metaG_FD_204512 | JGI IMG/M metagenome (GOLD analysis project Ga0315336, IMG submission 204512) | Ammonia-oxidizing marine archaeal communities from Monterey Bay, California, United States - ASW #5 | ecosystem: Environmental > Aquatic > Marine > Intertidal zone | place: USA: California... | reverse complement strand
GAACCTTTCCCGGTTCCAATGTCAGACTGAGGCTTTCGAACATGGGCGCCGTCGCGCCCTGGAAGGCAAACGCCAAATCGCGGAACTCAACGCCGCCTGAATATTCACGAAGCGCGGATCCCTTGGACGGTTCCAGAGGCACTTGCGAAAGCTTCTCGAACATTTCCAAGGATTGCCGCGCCTTGGCGAAGGCCGCACCCAATTGTGAGAGCTTCGATATGGGCTGCAAGGCGCGCGCCGACAAAATGTTCATCGCGATCATCGAGCCGACGTCAAGCTCACCGATAACCACCAACGTCGCGGCAACACTGACGACCGCCACGCTGAGCAGCCCGGTGGCACTTTGGGTGATGGTTTGAACAACCCCTTGGCGCGCCGTGATCTCGCGCCGAAGGCGTTGGAGACCGTAGATATGATCACTCCAAGCAGTGCGCAGATAGTCACCGGCATTAAAACTGCGGATGGTATCGCCTTCGCGGGTCACCGTGCCGAGCAAGGCGCTGCCCAGGCCGGACGCATTCTGCATTTCGGCGGTCTTCCCCTGCAGCCTCAGGCCGCCGATCAAACCAACCAGGAAAACCCCGATCATGAATGCCAAAACGATCATCGCGATAATCGGCTTCAAAAGATAAAGCACGAAAACGAAGACCAGGGCGAAGGGCACATCCAGGATGGTGGTGATATTGGTGGCGTTGTAAGCGGTTTCGATAGCCGCCGTGCCGCCAACCATTTCCTTGCGGGTTTCCGGCGGAATTTGGTCGATCGCCGCGGATTTCGCCTGGGTCAGCGTCGCGAAACCATCAATGGCGGCCTGCTCGTCGGGGCCTATGCTGACCGCCTTGGCGATACTCATGCGGGCCTGACGGAAGGCGAACTCCAAGGCGATGGCCATGAGGACGGCGGTGGTCAAGGTAATCAAGGTCGCATCGACGCCTTGCGACACGTAGCGGTTCAGGACCTGCATGACGTAAAGCGACGAGCCGAGCGCCAGCACGTTGATAAACAACGTCCCGACCAGCAATTCAGACATGATGAACGGCCGGGAAAGCAATCGCCGCATCAGTTCCTTCATGGTTCGTCCGCCTCCCGCCCTAAGCGTAATCGATGCTAGGGCCTACAAACTACCTTGATCGCCGACATTAATTGTACGGCGGATTTCGTCCGTCTTGAAGCCGAAGGCCATGGGCCGTCGGACCCCGGGCAAGACAGCGACATCGTAGAGTTCTTCGACAATGCCGTCGATCTTCATCCAGTGGACGGCATCACCGGTCCGCGTGTCGATGACATAGAGCGCGCATTGTGCTTCCGAGTTACGGCTCTTCAAGGCATCATCCAAAGGAAGACCGCTGAACGTCTTGTTTTCACGCGGTTTCGACAAGCCGATCACGGCATAAGGTCCGACGAAGCTCAAACCGCGCAGGTAACCGGGGCAAAAGGCAACGGCCTCGAAGCTGCCATTATCACGGTTCACCGTGCCGATCTCGCCGGTGCCGGAATTCAGCACCCATAATTTACCGTCATGCACCCGGGGCGAATGCGGCATGGAGAGGCCGCGCGCGACGATCTCATTCGACGTCACATCAATGATGCAGCCGCCGTCCTGGCGCTTGTCACGCCAGCCATCGGCGACATCGGTCTCGGCGACGGCGGTGACGTATTTCGGCCTGCCGTCTTCCATGGCCAGGCCATTGAGATGACAGCGGTCCTCGGCGGCCAGCTTGGAAATGAATGGCGGCTGCCAGAGCGGCACAAAACTGTTGGTCTCACTGACCGTCGACAGACAGCTGAACAGGGTATTGACGAAGATCACCCGGCCGTCCGCGTCGACGGCGACGTCATGGATATCGAGATCACCTGTGGTATGGCCGTTGATCGGCAGATAGGCGCGGTCGAAGCCCTCAATACCCTGACCATCGCGCAACAGGTTTTCGAACCGCCAGAGCTGATAGAGCGAGCTCATGAAAAATCCGTTTTCCGTCAACCCCAAACCCATGCAGCGGTTGAAGGTGCGCTCGAAAATCGACAGCCGGCCATTTTGTTGCAGGCCGATCATGAAAATTTTGCCGGTCTGATATGTGGTAAAAACCAGGGACGCGTTCATTTCATGCAGCCAGGGCACGAACTGGCGCGAGCCGGACATCTCCAGCTTGACATCGGCGCCATCCGCGGACGCCTCGGCGGCGGGTTTGCGGGCGGCAGGCTTCTTCGCCGCAGTCCGCTTCGGCGCAGGCTTCTTGGCGGCGGACTTTTTAGCAGCGGGTTTCTTGGCAGCAGGCTTTTTGGCCGCCGGTTTAGCCACTGCGGCCGGTTTCGCTTTCGGCGCGGATTTCGGCTTCGCCGCAGTGGGTTTCTTCGCGGTTGGTTTTTTGGCCAAGTTTATTCTCCCAATCTGGCGCCCATTCGCCGCGACATGCCATCACGTCATGCCCTGCAAACCCTAACATATTGCATTTTAAGGGATTCTGGCAACTTTGCTGTTATATTAATACGCAAATGCGTCGTCTCGGGACGAAGGCATCCGCCGGGAATTTTCTTAGACGCCGGTGTCGAAATCGCTGTCGTCGAGATTGCTGATGGAGACGTTGTTCAGCTCAACTTCCATATCCGCTGTTTGATCACCGTCGGCATCGATCTCTAGGATCTTGGATGAGTCGTTGAACCGCGCCGAAGCATCGCCGCTGCCGCTGAAGGCCTGCGCCTCGTTGCCGACGAAACTGAACGTCCCGGAGACAAAGCCGGAAATGTCGATGGTATCGACGGCCGTGGAATTCGTGCCCGCATCGAAGTCGGAGATGAAGTCGGTATCGGCGGATGTGGAATCGGCGGACGATCCGTAGATGAAGACATCGCTGCCGGTGCCGCCGGTCATGGTATCGGCACCGCCCAGACCAAGGAAAGTATTGTCGCCCGTGTCACCGATAAACGTGTCGGCGGCGGATCCGCCTTCCATATTTTCGATGCCGGTGAGTGTATCTGTTTCGCTGTTAAAGATCGCAGTCCCCGCGCCGACCGCGCCGCCCGACAGATCGATGACAATGCTGGTGCTGGCGCTTTCGAAGAACACCGTATCCCCAGTGCCGGCGCCACCATCAATGACATCAGCGCCGCCGCCGCCATCAATGCGGTCATCATCGGCACCGCCGGTCAGCGTATCGTTGCCGTCACCGCCACTAATCGTATCGTTACCGGCCAAACCGTCGATTTCGTCGTTATATGACGAACCGACCAGCACATTGGCCCCCGTCGTCGCGACGATATCGGTGCTGACCGTATAGGTGCCGAAGTCGAAGCCTGCCCGGTCGATGATCTCCAGATAGTAAGTGCCCGTTGTGCCCGCCACGTAATCGTCGATCGCGGCCACGGTCAGACCCGAAGAAAATGCCCAGACAGCCGGGTCACCGGTGGGTGCATACACGGAGATACCGATGTTAGCGGAATCGCTGTTGAAACCGTCTCCAACGGCGGTGAAGTCATAAGTCTGTCCGGCTGTCAGTTCGATCTCGAACCAATCCATGTCGCCGGAAATCTCGATATTCCCCGCCGACGTGTCGCCGATCCCGACGGAGGCCGTCGTCAACGGATTGCCGGCCAAGTCATCGACTCTGGCCGCGAGCTCGTAGGTGCCGGTATCGTCATCACCGGATTCACCAGCCGAAAGGAAATAGCTGCCCGAGGCCGTCGCCGTATAGGTGATCGCCGCATTCAGGTGATTGTTGTTAAATATACCGTTGTTGTCGTCGCTGACGATCAACGAGCCGGTGCTGTCATAGAGGCGCAACAACGGATCATCCAGCGTGCCGTGGGCCGTATCGTCGCCTTCCAGGTCGAAGGTGTAGGTTTCGCCCGCCGTCAGCGTAATCGAGTACCAGTCGCGGTCGCCGGCCCGCTCGATCGATCCGCTGGCCGTACCGGCGAGCGCTATGGTGCCGGTCGTCGAGGTGCCCGCAACATGGTCATCGGCAAAGAAGTCCTCATCCGTCAGCGTCCCGCTTACCGTGATGGCGATGGTCATATCGCCCACGTCTGCTGCATCCCCATCGCCGTTCACGTCGATGGAGAGTACACCCGCCGACAACACTGCCGAGGCGGCACCGCCGCCTGCGAACGGCCCCGAGCCTTCGAAGCTGAAGTTGTCTTTCGAAACCAGATTGGTCAGGTCAATCCTGTCCTCTCCGGCGACAAAATCGGTGATGACGTCTTGGCCATCGGTCACATTTGAATCAGCTGCCGATTCGTAAAGGTAAATATCGATCCCGGCGTTGCCGGTCATGGTATCGGACCCTTCGAGACCCAGGAAGCTGTTGTCGCCGGCATCGCCGATAAAGGTATCGTCGTCGAAACCGCCTTCCATGTTCTCGATGCCCTGCAGGGTGTCCGTATCACCGCCGGAGACGACCGCCGTGCCCTGGCCAACTGCACCGCCGGAGAGATCGACGGTGACTGCCGCGTCGGAATTATGGTAGGAAATGGTGTCGTCACCAGCACCGCCATCGACAGTATCGGCGCCGTCGCCGGCATCGAACCAGTCGTCGCCGGCGTTGCCAACGAGCGTGTCGGCGCCGGCGTTACCCAAAATCACGTCATCGCCGGAACCGCCGCTGATGGTATCGACGCCCGTGGTACCGGCGACCAGATAGTCCTCGCTGGCACCGGTGATGTCTTCACCCGGCACGGCAATCTTGTAGGTCTCGGCGGTGCCGTCTTCGTCGATATCAAGGGTGATCTGATCGAGCGGATTGGTATCGTGCCCGTCGACGACGAGGGTATGCGTAACCGGCGTTTCCTGGTCGTCTTCGTAAGTGATGGTCAAATCGCCGGTGCCCGAGTCGTAGACGACGGACTCGAGGAAGAAGAAGTCATCCAGGATCACCCGATCGAGGCCGCCGCCAGTGGTCATCGTGTCGGCGCCCTCGGAGGCGAAGATGGTGTCGTTGCCAGTGCCGCCGAAAATGGTGTCATTGCCGGCACCGCCGTCGAAGAAGTCGTTGCCGCCGCCGCTGATCAGCGTATCGGCGCCGTCGCCGCCGAGCAGCGCGTCATCGCCGGTGTTGCCGGTCAGGGTATCGACGCCCGACGTACCGACCAATAAGGTGTTGGTCAAGGCCACCGCCGTGAAGTCGACAGTGGTGCCGATGGTGAAGGTTTCCGTCGATCCATCCTCGTCGATATCGAGGGTCACCTGAGCCAGTTCCGAGCCACCCGTGGTGTGATTGAGGATGGTCACCGTATGCGTCGTACCGGGACTTTCTTCGAATTCATATCCGAAGACCAAATTGCCGCCGACAATATTGACATCTTCGATGTGCAAATCATCCTCGATGAACAAGGTGTCCGTGCCGCCGCCGGTGGTCACCGTGTCGTCGCCATCCGAGGCAAAGAAGATGTCATTGCCACTGCCGCCGGTGAGTATGTCATCGCCGACGCCGCCGTCCATCCAGTCATTGCCGCCGCCGCTAATGAGGGTGTCGGCACCGTCGCCGCCGAACAGCACGTCGTTTCCGGTGTTGCCGGTGAGTGTATCGACGCCGGTGGTGCCGGCGATAATTGTGTTGGTGCCGCCCGCGGCCGTCGTGCCCGCAGACATGATGCGGCTGACCAGGGTGCCGTCTTCCTCGATATCCATGGTCACCTGGTGCAGCGCACTGGTCGAGAAGTGGTTGGTGACGGTCAGGGTATGGGTGGTGTCATCGGCGCGGTCGAACTCGATGGTTAGATTATTGCCGTCATGGACAAACTCGGCCATGTGGTCGGTGAGCAGGAACTGCAGGGTGTCGTTGTCGGCGCCGGTACCGGCGTCGTAGACGTCGGCGCCCTTCGACGCGTTGAAGATATCGTCGCCGGCACCGCCGGTGATGGTGTCGGCACCGTCGCCGCCGGTGATGTTGTCCTGGCCATCCTCGCCGTTGAGGAAATTGCCGCCTGAGCCGCCGACGATAACGTCATTGCCGTCGCCGGCGTTGACCGTGGTCACCGTAGCGTCGCCGACGGTAATTGTATCACCGCCGGAACTGCCGGTCACCGTCTCCACGTTGAGGACCGTTTGAGTGCCGCCGCCGCCCGTGAGGATGAGGGTGTCCGTATTGTCGCCAAGATCGATCGTCGTACCGGACTGGAAGTGCTCCAAGGTCACCGTATCGGCGCCGGCAGAGCTGACGTTGATGAGTTCAACATTCTCGACACTCAAGACATTGGTGCCGCTGGTCAGGGTCAAGGTGTCGGTGCCGGCGAGGCCGTCGACGTAATCGCCGCTTTCGGCAAGGCCGGTGAGGACGATGGTGTCGTCGCCGCTGGTGCCTTCGACGTCGTCATTGACGCTGGCGGTCAGGGTCGCCGAGCCGGTATGGCCGATTGAGCCGGAGATGAAGCCCGTATTGCTGTCGAGCGTGCCAACGGCGAGGCCCGTCAGTTTGATTTCCATGTCGGCGACGCCATTACCGTCCAGATCGATTTCCAGGATTTCGGTGGAGTCGACGAAGCGGGCTTCCGTATCGCCACCAAGGCCGGTAAAGGCGCCTTGATTGGTGACGTAGGTGATTGAGCCTTCGAGGAGGCGGTCGAGATAGATCAGATCGTTGGCCGGGTCGAAGTTGGCGCTGATGACGTCGCCGTTCGCACCGAGACCGGAATCGTTGGCATCTTCATAGACGAAGACATCCGTGCCCGTGGTGTTGGAGCCGATAGTGTCGGAGCCGCCGCCGCCGATGATGGTGGCGTTGCCGGATGCGACCGTGATGGTGTCGGCGCCCGTACCGCCTTCGACGATTTCCACGGCCTGGATGGAGATGGAGTTGGTGCCGTTGGCGAGTTGTACGGTGTCGGTACCCGTATCACCCAACACCAGCAGACCGGTCTGCAGGTTAGTCAGGGCCACCGTGTCGTCGCCGGAACCCAGCGACAGAGTTTCAAACCCGCTCAATCCGACTGAATTGGTGCCGCCGGCCAAGTCGATGATATCCGCCGCACCGCCGCCATCGACAAAGTCCACGCCGCTGACGTTGGTTTGCAGGGTCAGCGTGTCATTGGACGCGCCCAAGTTGACCGTCTCGAAGTTGGCGATGGTCAGTTGGTTCGATCCGGAAATCAGGTTCAATACGTCGCCGGTGCCGTCGGCGCCGTCGAAGCTGCCGGTCGTCTGCACAGCGCCCAGGGTCACCGTGTCATCGCCGGCGCCGCCGTTGAAGTTGAGGATGCCGTCGGTTTCCGCCGTGGCGTCGATGGTTACGTCATTGGTGCCCGTGACCACGGAAGTCGCGGAAATGGTCAGGACCTCGCCGTTGGCGACGTTGGCGGCGGCCAAAGTCAGGTTGTAGGACGTGTCGGCGTCGAGACTCCAGGTCTCGAAGTTGCTGACGGCGTCCAACTCGCCGAGACCGCCCGCAAAACCGCCGGTGCTCATGACCAGGATATCGTTGGTGCCGTCTCCGCCGTCGTATTTATGATCGGAGATCGCACTCAACGCGGCTTGGATAGTGTCGTTACCGGAGCCGCCGATGACCGTCTCGATATTGGTGGTCGTCACCACGTTGGCGCCGTCGGCCAGGTTCAGGATATCGGCGCCGGCGTCGGCACCGAGGTCGATCGAGGTATTGGTGAGCACGTTGTCGAGGGTCAGGGTGTCGCTGGCGGTCGAGCCCAGAATGCTCTCGGCGATGATGGTCGCCTGGTTGACGCCGCCGGCGATGGTCAATTGGTCGGTGCCGGCGCCGAGATCCACCGTGTCGCCGGTCAGCATGAGCGTGCCCATGGTCACCGCGTCGGCGCCATCGCCACCGAAGATGGTTTCCGTCTCGCTGACGGTGATGACGTTGCCGAGGTCGTCCAGGAACAATTGATCGGCGGTGCTGTCACTGGCCAGATTGACCGTGTCGCCGGCCTCGGCGATGCCCTGCAGCGTGATCGTATCGTTATTGGTCAGGCCGGTGATGGTGTCGTCGGCGATGGTCAGGGTGACGGTTTCCGTGCCGTCGACGGTATGTGTGACGCCCGGGATACCGTCGACAACGAAGCCCGTGTTGGCGTCGAGGGCGATAAGCAGCGCCGCGGCGTCCGAGGTCGACAACTCGATCTCCATCTGCGCCGTGCCGTCGCCATTGAGGTCGATCTTCAGCACACTTTCCGTCTCGTCGTAGTAGACCTCGGTGTTGGTGGCGCCGCTGCTGAACATTGAGCCGCCGGTGCCGCCGGTCACATAGGTCAACGTGCCGTTGACGATGCCGTCGAGGCTGATCCGGTCCGTGCCCGGCACGAAGTCGGTGATGACGTCGCGGTTGGCGCCGCCGACGCCGGAGTCCGCCGCCGCTTCATAAACGAAGATGTTGGCGCCGCCCTCGCCCTTAAGCGTGTCGGCGCCGCCCCGGCCCATGACGATATCGTCGCCGGAACCGGCGCGGATGATATTGGCGTTGGTATCACCGAAGAGTTGGTCGTCGGCGGAGCCGGAGCGCAGGTTCTCGATGTGAATGACCGAGTCGACGCCACCATAACCGTCGTTGATCGTTCCGCCGGTGCTTTGATTATCGCTGCCCAGATCTGCGACAACACTCCCCGAGCCGTTGGTGTTGCGGGCCCAGTCGCTACCGGCGCCGCCGTCGATGACATCGTCACCGGTCCGGCCGCGGAAGTGTTCGTCACCGGAACCGCCGCTCAGGGTATCGTCGAAGTCGGAGCCGCGCACCTGTTCGATGCCGCTGATGAAGGTATCCGTGCCGATACCGGCCGCATCACCACCCGCCGTCGAGACCGCCGTGCCGCCGCCACTGTCGTTGAAGGTCACGGTGACGCTGGCCGTTGCATCCTTGTAGTCGACCCGGTCCGTACCCGTGCCGCCGGTCACCGTGTCGTCGCCGGCACCCATGCGGAAGCTGTAGAAGCCATCGACATTGTCGCGGCTGATGAACACATCGTCGCCGCTCGTGCCCTTGATGGAGATGCCGTTGCTGCCGACCGCGTCGACATTGACCAAGGTGTCGGTGCCGTTGGCACCGCCGGTACCTTTGACGATCTGGCCGACGTCCTGGGTCAAGTCGACCGAGACGGGGCCGCCGGCCGTGCCGGTGATCAAGGTGTAGAAACCGACGCCGTTCTCGAAATCGATGACGTCGTCGCCGGCGCTGGAGAAGATCACGTCGCCGTTGAACAGATCGTTGTCACCGGTGCGGATGTAATCATCACCATCGCCGCCGTCGAGCGTATCATCACCGTCGCCGCCGATGAGAATGTCGTTGCCGGAACCACCCGTAAGAATGTCGTTGCCGCCGAGGCCTTCGATCTGATCATCGCCGGCGAGGCCGTCGAATGTGTCAGCGGTGTCGTCATCACCAACAAGCTTGTCGGCACTGGCCGATGCCGCTGCCGTGGCGTTGGTGACGGTGATGTTGCCCGAAAGGAAGGCCGTATCCGTCACACCGTTCAAGGTGATCAGCATGTCAGATGCACCATCGCCATCGATATCGATGTTCAAAGTGCTGCCGATCATCCGGGCTTCGGTATTGGTGTTGTCAGCCGTGAAGGCCGAAGTGCCGACGAAGTTGAAGGTGCCGCGGCCCAGGTTTTCGAGCACGACGGTTTCGTTGGAGATATCGAAATCATCAATGTAGTCGGCGCTGTTAAGAACGGAATCACCGACTGCCGTGTAGACAAAGGTGTCGATACCGGCGCCGCCTTGCAGGAAGTCGAGACCGCTGCCGCCGATCAGCGTATCGGCGTCGTTTTCGCCCTTCAGCGTGTCGTCGCCGCCGCCACCGGCCAAGGTGTCGGCGCCGGACCCGCCGCGGAAGCTGTTGGCATTGATGTCGCCGGTCAGTTGGTCGGCGCCCGAGCCGGCGCGGATGTTTTCGATGTTGGTCAGAGTATCCGTCGAACCGAAGGAGTCGACGATGGTCACCGTGGTCACGCTATTGTCGAGGCCCAGGTCGGCGACCATGTCGCCACTGCCCGATGAATAGCGCGCCCAATCCGAACCGGCGCCGCCGTCGATAGTATCGGCGCCGCCACGCATGCGGAAGGTGTTGTCGAGAGCATCACCGGTGACGATGTCGTCGAAGCTGGAACCCCGGACCTGCTCGATGGAGCCGGTGAAGGTGTCGGTGCCGATGCCGGCCGCGTCGCCGCCCGCCGTCGAGACAGCGGAGCCGCCGCCGACGCTGTCGAGCGTCACGGTCACGCTGGCGATCGCTTCGGAGTAATCGACCC
>Ga0315336_1007629_pt1 | contig 10194 bp, 6 predicted proteins | sample ASW5metaG_FD_204512 | JGI IMG/M metagenome (GOLD analysis project Ga0315336, IMG submission 204512) | Ammonia-oxidizing marine archaeal communities from Monterey Bay, California, United States - ASW #5 | ecosystem: Environmental > Aquatic > Marine > Intertidal zone | place: USA: California... | reverse complement strand
CGGGGCCCAAAGCTCGGATCAATCGCCGTCTCGGCGCCATGGTTTTTGAAAGTGCGGGAGCGGTGCGTGCGTCCGAGCGGCGAGAGTATCCCCCGGGAATGGTGCGACGTCGGCGGAAGGTCTCCAACTACGCCTTGGCGCTCGCTGAGAAGCAGAAGATCAAGTTCTACTACGGCCTGCGGGAAAAGCAGCTGCGGCGATATTTCGACAAAGCCCGCCATATGAAAGGCAACACCGGCGAGCAGTTGCTCATGCTCTGCGAGCGGCGGCTTGACAATGTAGTGCGGCGAGCCGGCTTCACGGCAACGCGGCCTCAGGCGCGGCAAGGGGCGGCGCATTCGCATTTTCAGCTCAATGGGCGGACCGTCAGCATTTCGTCGATTATCGTTCGCGCGGGTGACGTGATCACCGTCCGCAACCGCCCGAATCTCCGCACAATGTATCGCGGGGTTGTCGACGCCGTCACGACTGAGCAGGCGAATTGGATCTCGTTCGATAGCGAATCGCTCTCAGCGACCGTGACCGCACTCCCCGCCTTCGAGGACGTCAGTTTGCCGGTCGACGTCGGTCAGGTGGTCGCCTTTCTGTCGCGATAGTGGTCTGTCCACCTTGTTTGTGTGGGTTACTTTCAGCCTCTCTGCAGAGGCGGTGCGCGCTTAAGTAACGGTCAAAACGTAGCGCCCGCGGCCCTGGCCGACCTGCCGCTCCACCTCGACACGAATGTCTAGCGCAGCACGACGTCCGCAGGCAGCCGTCACGGAAGAATCGGCGAAAAAGGCCCAAAATGGTCTTTTTTAGGCGAATATTGGCCGCAAAACACCAGTATTGACGCTTTTCGAGACTTCACCGACAATCTCGCCACCGTCGCCTCCGACCCCTGGGAAGTTCCTCCGGAAACGATCGCCCCGATGCCGAAGTTTGTGCTGATCGATCATTCGCTGGAATCGATCGGAGGGCATTTCTACGAATATGCCATCCACCTGCTGACGGCAGCACAGGCAGCGGGATATCGCGTGGTCTTGGGGACGAACCAACGTTTTCGTAAGCAAAAAGGGGTGCCGAGCGATTGGACGGTTTTTCCCATTTTTCGGCACACGACGTTCTGTGAATTCGCGGCCTACGTCCGTGGCGAGGTTTGGGAATCCGAGGGCCTGCCTCAACGGTCGTGGCGGCAGCGGAGGGGAAAATCGGGATTGCGCTCTTCGATCGTGCGGCTCCGAGAACGGATCGGCCACATGCGAGCGGGTTGGCGCGACAGCAAAGGGGAGCGATTGCTCGAGAATTATGTAAGCGACTGCAGCTCGCTCTTCCGATCCGTTCCGCTCGAGCAGGGCGATCATGTCTTCCTGCCGACAATGTCTGAATTCGATCTGACCGGATTGGTTCGATACTTGGCGTCCGCACCCGAGACGCAGCAGGCGGATTGGCATCTGCAATTTCATTTCGACGTTTTCCAAGGCCGGAACCCCGAGTACTGCCAACAGACGGACCAGCTCGCCGCCATGAAGCGTCACTTCGAAAACGCGTTGCGGCGGGTGCCGGATCATCGTCTGCACTTCTACTGCACAACCGAGCTCATGTCCGACCAGTACAACCGGTTGGGAGTGAGCGAATTTCAGACACTCTCCTATCCGGTCAATGCAGCGTTTCGACCCCCTGAACCCGAGCAGCGCGCTGGTACTCCTTTGCGTATTTCGTGTGCCGGCCACTTGAGAAGGGAGAAGGGGCGGTTTTTCCTCTCGGAACTCGTCGAAAGCCTGTGGACCGACTACTTCGCGGCCGGCAGGATTCAATTGCAGATTCAGGGGAGCCGCCTACGCTATCGACGGCTTAGGGCGCGCGTGCGTGCTTTAGCGCGAGTCGCCCACACACAGTCGCGTCGCGGGGAGCAACCTCCGCTCGCGCTCGTCCGCCATCCCCTGAGCAAAGAGGATTACGTCGAGTTCATCCGGCATTCAGACATCGGTCTGTTCCTGTATGACAGCGACCGTTACTACGCCCGCTGTAGCGGGATACTTGTGGAAATGTTGAGCGCAGGCGTGCCGGTGATTGTACCGGGAGGTTGTTGGCTCTCCGAACAGATTGCGGAACCAATCTATCGTCACCAGGATGCTCTCTGCCGAGACCTACCAGTTGTCGCCCAGATTCCCCAAGAGGAAATTGCGTGGCGCACGCCGAATTCAAGCAGCGCATCAGAAAGACTGGGCGGGAACCGTTTGACCTTCGGCGACACGCACGCCGCCGCCTCGTGCGAACTGCCAATTCCTCCAAATGCTACCGACCTGGTTGTCCGGTTTCGCTGGGTGCAGCCCATGGAGCCTGGTACTTACGTGCGGATGCACGTTGAGCAGTACGATCGGGCTGGTGCTCGATGCGCGCAATTCAAAACGTTGGTCGGCCACCGTTCGACAGGCGCGAGCGTGCCCAGCTTGGTCCACCTGGAACGCCGGACGGCTTATGTGCGGATCAAGCTCGAAAACGCTTTTCACGATGCCGCGATTTCCCTATGCGACGTTGAAGCAACGCTTCTGAGTGCGGCCGTGCATGAACTTAGCAGTTGTCCGGCCGGTGCGGTTGGTTTGATAGCGGCCGACCGGGAACAGGTTCCTGCGCTGTTGCGCGACATGATCGAGCACCATGCGCATTACCGTGCAACCGCGCACGAGCACTCACGACAATGGAGACGCGAACATCATCCACAGGTGGCTACCGGCGTGCTGGTGGGCAACAGTCGTGCTGTCGGGGGTCTTGCAGGGGGGCGCTGCCGATTGCAACGCCCCAGCGAAGTTTGTTTACCCGGCGGAGGCCAGTGATGAGTAGCCCCCAGGCCGGCAAGAGGGAACCGCGCTCGGTGCGTTAGCCCATGGCCCAATTGCGACAAGCCGTTCTTAAGAGTGCAAGGAATCACATCCCGCGATGAAGAGCCTTTTACGACTGATCCCATTCATCTGGCCCTATCGACGGCGGCTTGCCCTGTCGGTCGTGTTCGCTCTCATTGTGGCGTTTCTTTGGGCCGCGAATTTGTCTGCCATTTTTCCGGTCGTAAAAACGCTCTTCGACGGGCAGACGCCGGGCGATTACGTTGCCTCGGAAACCGAGAAGGCGGAAACAAGCAGCGCAGAGTTAGCCGTTCGTTCCGCGGAGATCCAAGAAGAACTCCGTCCGCATCAAGTGGCTGAACTCGATGTGGTGTCTCCAGCGCACATCGATTTGCTAAATGAACGAGCGACGATTGAAGCGGAGCGGGGCGATCTTTCGAGAAGGCTCTGGGTTCTCAGCCGCGTCGATGCCTACATCATTCCGTGGGTTCCCGAGGATGCCTTCAATGCCTTCGCTTTGATTGTCGTGCTGCTTCTCGTCGCGACGCTCGTGAAGGGATTGTTTGTCTTTCTGCAAGAAGTGCTCGTTAGCAGCACTGTCGAATTAACGACGGTGGACATCCGTGACGAGTGTTTCCGGCACACGCTGACTTTGGACTACCAGACGTTGATGAACGAAGGAACGGCCAAGCTGACCTCCCGCATTACCTACGACACCAACATGATGGCATCGTCGCTTTCGTTTCTGGGGGGCAAGGTCGTCCGCGAACCGTTTAAGGCGCTCGCCTGCATTGCGTTCGCCTTCTACGTGAAGTGGCAGTTGACTCTTCTCGCGCTGCTCTTCGTGCCGCTGATTGGGTGGGCCCTATACAAGATCGGAAATAAGTTACGCAGAGCGAGCAATCGGCTGATGGACAGCATGTCTCGTATCTACAAATCTTTGGACGAGACATTGAGCGCGCTGAAAATCGTGATCGCGTTCAATGGCGCTCGCGGGCATCAGGAACATTTTCGCCGGGAAAACCGGAGCTACTACCGCAAGATGCTGCACGCGGTGCAGCTACGTGCGCTGTCGCATCCCGTTACGGAACTGATGGGACTGTTCGCGGTGTTTCTCACCCTCTTGCCCGGATCGTATCTCGTGCTCCGAGGCACGACTTCGATCTGGGGCGTCACGCTGACGTCGAGCATCATGACCGTCGCCGATTTGGTATTGCTCTACTTTCTTCTGATCGGAGTGCTCGATCCTCTGCGTAAACTATCGCACGTTTACAGCCAGTTGCAGCAAACGGTTGCCGCCACCGATCGCATCTTTTCGTTTATCGATCGGAAATCCCTTGTGTTGGAAGCGGAACAGCCCAAGACATTGGCGCGACTCTCGAAGTCGATTTCCTTCGACAAGGTGACGTTTACCTATGCAGGAGGCGACCATGACGCCGTCCAGCGTGCCGCAGCGCTAAAAAACATTAGCGTTAACGTGCAGGCGGGTGAAGTGATCGCCGTCGTCGGCGCAAACGGTTCCGGCAAATCGACGCTCGTCAGCCTGTTGCCGCGATTTTTCGATCCCGGCGCGGGAACGGTACAGATAGACGGCGTCAACATTCGCGATGTGCGCCTGCAAGACCTGCGAGGACAAATCAGCATTGTTACGCAGGAAACCATGCTGTTCGACGGCACCATTGAGGAAAACATTCGCTACGGAAAGCCGGAGGCAAGTTCGAACGAGATTCAAGCGGTGGCCCGGCAAGCCGCGGTGACACCAATTATCGAGGAGTTTCCGGAGGGGCTGCAGACGCAAGTCGGCGAGAATGGACAAGCACTCTCAGGCGGGCAGCGGCAGCGAATCGCCTTGGCGCGGGCGATGTTACGGGACCCGGCCATCCTGATTCTCGATGAAGCCACCTCCGCCGTCGACGCCGAAAGCGAAACGCTCATCCACGAGGCGCTCAAACAGTACGTTGACGGACGCACGGTCTTTCTGATTACCCACTCGGTCAGTCCGAGTCTCTTGGGATTGGTCGTGCGCATCTTCGTGATGGATGATGGAGAATTGGTCGCTACGGGTTCGCATGCGGAATTGTTGGAATCATGCCTCGCCTACCAGCGGCTGTACCAAACCCAAACGCTCAGACGGACCGGCTGAGCTGGTGGTGCGTCGCAAAACCCGCGATCGGGGTGCGAGAGAAATTCCTGTCACCGTCGCGGCAGTTAGACCGTTCAGGCAGCCGGTTTTAGGGATCCGTCAATGGCCCCGCGAACGACCTCTTCCAGGTGCGGCGCCCCACGCCAATCCTGAAGAAAGCGGGCCTTGTCGCGGCGCCGGGCAAGGGAATACGTCAAACCGACGCGATGCGTGCGCATGCTGTCGAGGTCGATCATCCACACGCGCCCGTCGCCCGTCAGCAGAAAGTTTGCCAGTCGGGCATCACCAATGCTCACACGACCCTCCGCCAGCCGGGCCCACAGCTCTGTCAGCCGGGCGAGAACGTCATTCGTCAGTTCGGGAACGTCGGTCTCATGATAGAGCGCTTCCTCCCAGTTTGTCCCGTGGACAAAGTCTGTCAGCAAAAAGGAACGCGTTCGCAGCGGTCCGATCCGGTGCTCGACATACGCCCGCGGAAGCGGCGTAGTAATTCCCAAAGATTGCAGACGGTGACCGTTGAGCCAACTGGTTCTTGCACGCGATCGCATGCAAAAATGAACCAGCGTGTGCAGGGGGCCGCGAAGGTTGTAACGCTTTAGCAGCCAGGGCGTCCGCTTTCCCGAGCGGTCGCAGGCCTCAACCCGCACGACTGTCGTACGCCCGCCATGCTTGAGCAATTCACCCTGCGCGACCAATCTGTCGGGATCGGTCCATAGCTCTTCGGTGAGTTGCTGCGGAAGCCCGGGATCGAGGCACATTCGCCGCGTGAAATTCGTACGCCAGACGAATTCCTTCAGTAGACCGCCAGGCGATTCCAGACTACGGATCGGCTCGACAGCCATTGGCGCGGCAGAATTTGCAGTTTCGTGGGAGAGACTCATAAGCCGTAATCTGGGTCGGGGACCGATATTGGGGGCTTTGGGGCCGTAATCATCTCCGTCCACTCGTCGCAAGTCAATGCCGGCTGTGGTGTTAGCGCTGTTGAGACGTCGCCCTGGAACCGGAAACGGCACCGACAGCTTGCATCTTGCGTTGAAATGACCGCGAAGCAATAATTCGAACGTTTGGACGGTTCAGATCTATGGCGTGGCGACATCTCGTTGGCAGCCCTGTTGTCTGGCGGGAGGCTTGTCTCCTGCGATGGCCGTCAATGACGACGCAACAGCCGGTGAGCTGGAAGAATCGATGAGACGACGTACGTGGCGACTGCTCCGGCCCCGTCGCGTTTCACGCAAGCTGCCGGAGAATGAAGCGGTCATTGGGAGTTGGCAACCACGATTCGACACGCGGCGTTGCTCACGCGCTGGGGAAAGGACTCGATGAAACTGTCCGAAAGACTGCATATGCTGCACCGCGTCTGGCGCTATCGCCTGCGATCGGAAAAAAACGAGGTCGCTTTCTTGCTCAGCCGCGATTTACGTGGCAAGACCGCCGTCGACATCGGTGCGAACCGCGGCATCTACTCCTATTGGATGCACAAGAAGGTCGGCCCCCAAGGAAGCGTGATTGCCTTTGAGCCGCAAGTCGAGCTGGTCAGCTACATGCGGGACGTGAAAAACGATTTTCGACTCGATCGGCTGGAGATCGCTGAAGTGGGGCTTTCTTCCTCTGCAGGCACGCGTGAATTGACTCGTCCTCGCGACCATTGGGGCGGTGCAAGTCTTGAACTCGAATCAAACCCCGATGCGGATACCTTCACCATTGAAGTAACGACCTTGGACGAATTCTTTCAGGACCGTCCCGGTCGACCTGTCAGTTTCATCAAATGTGATGTGGAAGGGCACGAGCTCGAGGTTTTTGAGGGGGGCGAGCGATTGCTGCGGGACGATCGGCCCGAACTGCTGTTCGAGTGCCACGACGATCTCGCCGAAGAGGGGCGACTCTTTTCGTTCCTGACCGGTTTGGATTATGAAGGTTTCTTCTTCTACGAAAAGCAGCTGGTCCCCATCTCCCGCTACGAGGCGCTCCGCAGCTCAATCGAAAAACCGTACCTCAATTTCGTCTTCGTGCCGCAAGAGAAGGCCGACTCGCTGAGGTAACGTTCGGTAGCCCGATCCGGTTCATCTACGCCCCGACATCCCGGTACTCGCGTAGCGGCTCGTCGCTCCAGATTTGAGCCTCCACGTAGACATCGTGTTCCCAGTCGGCCTCCGTTTTCCAGCGGTCTCCCGGCCACCCGTAGGTCTCGAAAAGGGCGGGCAGTTCTTCCAGCCGATAGAGCATGCCGTATTGTTGTTTGCGAGGAATCATGTTGCCGCGCAGATCCCGATCGACGTACGCCACCCAACTGTCCGAGTAGGTGAAACTGATCCACTCGGTCGGGAAATCTGCCAACAGAATGCTGAGGGAATGAGGTTCGATGTCCTGCCAAATCTCCGAATTCCCCAGAATCATATAGTGCGGATTCTCCCGCTCTGGTTTCCCTCCTTTGGCAACGAACTGGCGATGCATGATTGCTTCAAACTTCCGGCGTTCCTGGAAATAGAACGGGGTGCGCAAGCGACGAGGCAGTTCGCGAGTTTTGCTCGCCGCCGCCAGCAGCCGGTCCACTTCGTCCGGCGGAAGTTCCGTTAACGTGCGAAACGGAGCGTCGCGGTAGTAGTGTGTGAGATAGTCCGGGAACATGATTGCTCTTGAGGCGAACTTGCGTGACGTCGAACAAGGGGACCCTGCGCCGACAGAAGAAGCCCCCTCATTCTACGCACAGCGACCGATTCGTGAAGATGTCTGCGGTCATCTGCCGCGGGAACGGATCGGTGAGCGCGGTTTCGGCAGGATGAGGTCGGCCTCGCCAAGGTGGGCCCGGTGAGATCGCGACAAGTGTGCACAGGACATCGTCGCGCTAGAAAGGCGCGTCACGAAGACGCTACTTGGATTTGGATTTCGCATCCGGTTGGCTGGCCGCCACTTTGTCGTAGCTCTTCTTGAGCTGTTTGAGAAACGCGCGACTGGTGTAGATTCGGCCGGTCGGCTGATTGAAGTTGCGGCCGTTCTTTCCCCGGGAGATGGAGCGGCCCATGTTTTTTCCCTGCTGTCCTAGCGTCATGTAGAGGAGGAGCGTGTAGCCCCCGGGTGAGTCGATCATCTCGCGGATGCGGCGTTTCCCGTACGGCATGCGTCGGAGTCGATCGAGCCGATCGTAGGCTCCCGGACGTGACGAAACATGCCGCATGAAGTCACGGCCTTTCCGCGAACGCAGCTGTCGGACGACGTAGTCGTTCTTGGGAAGCAGCTGGTCGCTCAGTTTCCGTTGGTCCTCGACACTCCAGCCCAGCTTCTCCAGTTCTTTGAAGAGTCCTTTCAGGTCGCCCTGGGAAATGAGATCCCCTTTCTTATGTCCCTCCAAGTCGGTGAAATGAGTATGGGCTCGCTTCTCGACCTTGCTCCATTTTGGGAACTTTTTCGCGGGCGCTGTCGGCGTCGGCGCTTCGGCCGGCTGTTCCTTCGCGCGCTTTACCTCATCGCTTTGTGTCCAATCTCGCGGGACGTTGGCGGCTTCGATTACCGCTTCCTCGAGTTCCCTGACGATGGACTGCTCGGCCCCATCATTCGTTCCTCCATCATCTGCGGCAGAGGTCCTTGTCCCGACCGATAGCAAAGCGACCGACAGCAGCAGGATCGCGGTCACAGCTGTGTAAGTTCGCGATGACAAAGTGCGCATAGGGAGTTCCGGTTTCTGGGATTGATGGGAGTGGACGCCACGCGAAGATTGCTGCCCCGACCGCCCTGCCCAGGGTTTTGTTTCGGGTCGCTGAACTGTTGAATCCGCACGAACTGCCGCTGGATTCGATTCTATCGATGGCGTAGAGATGCGCGAACGAAACGATCGTACCGATCGTATCGGCGAACCGCCGCGACACGACAAGCCTGTGCAGCTCTACAGGCATGCCATCCATCCCGCAGAGTCCAGAGACCGAACGTGACCCAAACAGAACCCCTAATTTATCAGTTCAGGGCTATACTGTGCGGTCCTACCAACTTGGCTCCTTAGTAGCTAAATCAACTTCGATACGCCAATTCCGATAAGGCACGATCTTTGGCTTCGTCGATCAGGAGAGAACAGGCTGGACGATCGATTCGACCGGCGGAACTTTCGCATCGGTCGCGGTCGGCAAGGTTTTCTACGGCTTGGTTGTCAACAAGCCCAGCCTCTTTTTACTGCAGGACGTAAATCGCCAGGGATCGCATTTGTGTCGAGAGATCGAACACAACTGCCTGGAAAAAAAGGGAATTCATAGTGGGTACCCGACCAAGGTCGTTTCGTCGTGTCAATCAGGTTCTGTTGGTGGCCGGTCTTGTTTCGAGCAGCATTCTGCTCGGATGCGCACAGACCCGGCCGACAAGCATTAGTTGGAGTTGGATACCGAGCCGTTCGGCGATCAAGGAGACGGCGAGCAACCTCGCACGGCTCGGACGTCCGCGCGACGATCAAGAGAACGGCGAGGAAATTGCCCCAATTCAAGACGCACTCGTCAACGTATCGCTCGAAGAGACCGAAGACGTTGCACGTGACGAAGAGACGATTGTGCGGTTTAGAGAGGCGCGGCCCGAGAAGGAGTACCGACGTAGCACCGGGTTCGCCGCGCTAATGCGGGACCGCTTCGTGACGAACGAGATTCATGAAGATCCGTTTCTGACGCAAATGGAGAGAACGCAGCGTAGCAAGATCGATCCGGCCAGTGAGTCGATCGAGCCATCGCGTCGCGAAATCCCGACAAAAACCGAACTCGCCGGTTCCGTCGCAGAGAGTGAAGCTGCCGGCAACGAGTCGCGGGAACGCCAGAACGACGCTGGTACGTTCGTTGCGGATATTGACTCTCAAATGGACCGTCTGCGGAATGCGATGGAAAAAGACGCCCGCCATGGGAAATCGTTCGGGCGCACAGAACCAAAACTGCCGGTCGAAACAGAACCGCTGCCCGACCCATCCGGTGATGCGAAGCTAGCCGGCACGCACTTCAACGAGCAAGACGCTGTAATCGAGAAACCGATGTTTCGGCATCCGAGTGAGTTTGTCGACTCGGTTGTGGACGAAGTGGAATCCCCGAAGCAAGAGAACGCACTTCTGGCGGGCCAGTCCACAAAAGAACGAAGTATTCCCGAGTCCACCGAAGAGTGGCAGTCGACCGAGACCGTAAGCGATCTGGAAGATACCGAAAACGTTGTCGCAGAAGATACGGAAAACATTGTCGCAGAGGACGAGTCTTCTGTGGCCTTCAATTCCCCACCCGC
>Ga0315336_1007628_pt1 | contig 10194 bp, 6 predicted proteins | sample ASW5metaG_FD_204512 | JGI IMG/M metagenome (GOLD analysis project Ga0315336, IMG submission 204512) | Ammonia-oxidizing marine archaeal communities from Monterey Bay, California, United States - ASW #5 | ecosystem: Environmental > Aquatic > Marine > Intertidal zone | place: USA: California... | reverse complement strand
AACGGGTTCGCGCACTCTTCCAGTAACATCGTCGGCGGCGTTAGAGGTAACTCATATGACCGGTCGCCACACACGGCTCATCGTTCTGACCGTTCTCGCCACCATGGTGCTGAGTGCGCCAACTTTTTCCCACCAATTGCAGTTTACTTAGGAAAAAGTGGTGAGCCGCCCCGGAATTGAACCGGGAACCTTCAGATTAAGAGTTATCGGCGAGGCCATCCAGCTACATCCGGTGCGTGTCACACCGTTGATCTAGCGGCATCCACGTGTCCAGATGGTGGCGGTCCGTCTCCCGGTATCCATCCGTGTGGGTATATCAGTGGGTATATCTCTGTTGGTGCGTAACGACGCCGTTAATGCTAACCGGTTAGCAGAAGACGAGTTAATCGATTAGCAACGGTTTCGGAGGCTCAATCGAGCATCACGCTGCAAACAACAAGGTCAGAACAGTGAGTTTTAAGAGAGGCGAGTCAGGCAATCCGCTTGGACGGCCAAAAGGATCAAGGAATCGAGCCAGTGTTGGGGGCCGCACATGGGCTGCGGCGGTGATTGAAGACCCGCAGGTGCGAGCACGGCTACTAGCCGACGCTCGAGCTGGAAGCCTGCATCCCTCGGTGCTCAGCTTGTTGTTGCGCTACGCGTTCGGCGAACCGACACAAACGACGACTGCAGAGCCGTTGCTGACGATCTCGGAGCTGGAGACGGCTCGGGTGAGCCTCCGGGCCAAACTTGAACAGATCCGCGAAACCCTTGAACCCCCTCCAGATTGAACCCGCCCGGGTTAGCTGACGCCGTAAGGCCTCGGAACGTCGGGAATGGTTGCGATGCTGGTGAGCGGGACTTTGCTGGAGCGGTGAAGTGGTTCATCCTCACAGGAACCCCGGCGACCGAACGATAAGTTATTTTTCGACCTGGGCTTCCACGATGGACCTCTCCACCTTAGTTAGCCCGTAAAGCGCATACACCAACTCATCCAGTTCCCGCTCCAACTCGCCTACGTCGGCGTCGGCATCACGCTCCTTCGCGGACAGAATGCGCCCCACCACTTGTTTCAATGGCTTCTGCTTATCCGACGATACGACCGGAATTGGGAATTGCTCAAGGCCGTCGGGTTGCACCTCAAACCAGCCGCCCTGCTTCTCCATAAACACTTTTCTTGCGTAAGCGAAAAACACGGCCGAGTTCAACAGACCCAGTAAATAGTGACTTGCCCTAGTGGCGGGAATAAAATACGAAGTGTTTGCGAGATAGCGGCTATTCGAGTCAATTGCGAATGTGGGCCGAATCGAGATCTTGGTAGAGATGATCTTCGTCTTCTCGAACTCTTTCCAATACGCAATGTTGTCTTGAATTTCATACCATTTATAGCTGCCCGGTTTCCTTCCGCCCGGTCTTCCCGGTGACAGTCCAGTCTTGAACTGGCGAAGGTGCTTCTCAATCGCCGGGTAACGGCTAATGTCAGTGCCGCGCCGCACGAAGATAATCCATTGACCTCGCGATTCTGTGCGCCAACGATTCACGTCGCGTCCAGGCAGATACGGCTTCAAGATGTCGGCGCAAGCCTTCTGCTCGCCGACGAGTCGGTCGCGTGTGCCGCCGTCAACGACGAACGCCTTGTTGAGTCCGGTCGTGATTCCCCGATAGACTCTCGAACCGACGAACTCACGAAGTGGCTGTCCAGTGTTTTGTAACTTCTCCAGCAGCCTCAGTACGGCAGGCGAATCGAGCCGCCAGCCCTCAGGCTTCAAGTCGAGTTGAAGTATTTTGTGGCCACGAGTGGAGACCGCTTGTGAGATGCGGTCTAAAGCCGTTCCGCTTTCCCACGTGTAAGCGAGAGCGCTGGCGTCTTCACTTCGTCCGGAGCGCATTCCGACGAGAACGGATGCGTAGGCAATGGTGTTTTCGAAGACGGGCTCATCGCCGAAATCAATCAGGCGGAGCAGCGTTAGTTCACGCCCGAGAAAACGGCGCAGCTTCTCACCATACCCAGCACGGTAGAACTTGTTGGACGTGATTAACGAGATTGTGCCACCCCTCCGCAGCAACGTCACACAACGCTCATAAAAATAGACAAGCAAATCCGCCGTACCAGAGAAACACTCGTAGCTCAATCTAAGCATGGGTTTGAGCGTCTTGATTGCCTCAGACCGGACGTAGGGTGGATTACCGATCACAACGTCGAACCCTCCGCGTCTCTTCAGGTCCATGACTTCGGAGAAATAGATCTCGAAGTCGAAGTCTTTCTTGCCGTTGGTAAGGTCGTGGATGGTGTCGTTAATCTCTTGTTTGAGCTTTTCCTTTTCCTTCCGGTCAGTTGCGTCAAAGTAGCGAGGTTTGAGTTCTTCCAGTTGATTAAAGAGATGCACATTTAAGAGGTTCTTCTTAACGCCGAGCAGGGAGTCTCCATGGACGACCTTATAGTCAAGATTGGGTAGCGGTTTGATTTGTGTGACATCGTCTTCGTCCACGACGAGGGAAAGCCACAGTCGCAACCTCGCGATTTCTACCGCGGCGTAGTCAGAGTCCACGCCGTAGAGGCAGTTCTGAATAGCGTAACGTTTGAACTGGTAGACGCTGCGGTCACCTGGCTCGTTGAAATATGGCGTTAAGGTGTTGCGAGCCCGGACAATCTCATTCAACATGCCCACGGGAAATGCACCAGAACCGATGGCGGGGTCGCACACGGTAATGTCGGTCAACTTGTTATCGATGAATCGGGCGTTGGTTTCGATGTTCTTTGGCAGTTTGCGCTGGTAACTGATGCCTTTCTTGCGAGCGGTCTCATAGGAGGCGGCCTGACTGCCAGAGTGAATAAAGGTTTCGATCTCGGTTCGAGGCACTGCTATTTTGGCGAGGTTGAACTCGGTATCGAGGTAGTTGATCAGGCTTTCCTGACACATATAGTGGACGATTTCACGCGGCGTGTAGAACGCGCCCTTTGATTTACGCTGTTTAACGTCCAGTAGTTTCTCGAACACCCTACCCAGTATCTCGGGGTCGACCGCCACTTCCGTTTCCAGTGGTTCGGCCTCATCAACCGTGAAGTTGTAGCGGTCGAAGACGTCAAAGATACCCGTGCCGATGTCTCCAGAATCACTGCGTTGTGCGTTCGCGAACCATTCGTTCGGAATCTCGATGTTAGTTTCTCGCCAGTCGTAATTGCTGGGTGGTTCAAAGAGTCCGCCATTGAGGAACGGCATGCGGCAGTTAAAAGCGGCGCACCATGCTTTATGGCCACGATCCGTAGCCAGTGTGTCGTAAAAAAGTGGTTCCAGGATATCGTTGAAAAAATTTTTGTAGCTGCGAAATTTGCTGTCGAACAATTGGCGGAGAAAATCATTCGAACCGTCACCCCAATTGCCGTCCTTGGGTACGCCCAGCCAACACTTCTTTTGTAGGAAGTAGAGAAAGACAAACTGCCCCATCAGTTTCTTAGAAAAGTCGGTAGTGCTGACGCGCTTCGCGGCGAATTCCGCTCGGACGGTGCTGTCATTTTTGTTGAGGCTATCCAGTATGTCTTTAAGGTCAAGAAACAGCGTCTTGTATTGCTCGAAGAACTCCTTGGATACGGCTTCGACGCTGAAGGCATCGTCAATCTGAGCCAGTAAGGGCTGATTCTCGGTGTCTTGTAGCAAGTCGAGAAATCGCCTCTGGGCGGTGTGTGAACTTTCGCCCTCGCCCACAATGTAGGAACACCGACGTGCGGGAGTGAGGCGTGTTTGCATGTTCACTTTGCCGTCCTCTGTCTTGATAGCCGAGTACTCCATTTTGACGTAAGACAAGCGCCATTGCTTTTCGCTGGGAGATACGAAGGCGACTAGCGCCGCGTCCTTATCGCCACGCGTCCGCAGGTGATCGGCCACGAAGTTGCGGAGGGCCGTCCTTGCTTTTTTCAGTTTCGTGGCGGTCGTCAGGTGGACAATAAGCACATCGAGTTTGTCCTTCTCCGGCGATCTGTAGGTGCCCAGACGTTCGCAACTTCGGACGTGATCTCTGAAGGCTTCTTTGATGGCGCTGGCGTTCCACACCTGCGGCTTGGATTGGTCGATGTGGTTGAGTAAATTGACTGCAAAGACTCTAAAGCGCTTCTTGTTGAAATTCTGCTGGAACAGTTCCTGAACCAGTGATCGAGCTTGCTCAGTGTTCATGGCTGTTCGACCAGCAATGAGGACAGGATAACTTCACGCTGAGCCAGCGTCTGGTTGCTCTGCGTCGCGAGATTGGTCTGGAAATATTCTTTCTTAATGCCTCGCCGCAAGACTGCCAGAACCCTGAGTGGTTCCAGGTTCTCAGGCTGCTTCAGGGTTGCAGCTATCCGCTTTGCGGTGGCTTTTGGTAGCCAACCGTCCTCCACAAGGCGGACTACCTTCGTAACAAAGTCGTCGTCATCCTCCGTGAACTGTTGGCAGCGTCGGACCGCTTTATCCTTGAGGCGTTTCAGAATGAAGATGTCGTTGAGACTGCCACGATGCGTCGCCTCTAACTCATCCACTGCTTGAGTGGTGGCGCTGGCAAACTCTGCTTTATTACGGTCGAGCAGATCGTAGAACTCGCGGGGGATAGCTTGCCGAATTTCGTTGGAGTCAGTGGGCTTGAGTATTTTCGCGGAGGAAATGAAGTCCAATTCGGTGCTCTGTTGGTGATTGGACGGAGTGATGAAGAACTTGTCCAGTTTGCCTTGCCGGAAATAGGTGATCAACGCGGGGAAGGACGGCATCGCTTTGTCGTCCACGCCGATAGTTCGTGCCCGGATAGTGTCTCGCATGGAGGACGCAGACGGCATCCGCGTGGATCGGGCCTTCTTGGGGAGACGCTTAATCCGCTCGAACAAGTCGGGCTGTTGGTCCCGCACGGCTCGGATCTCGGTGAGAAATTTGAGTTCGCTATCCTCATCCTCGTCTTCGCCAGTTATTGTCTCTTTGGAATTCCACTTCGCGAACAGGTCGTGCGAGACGATGTCCTCTCCGTCGGTCAAGAGGCGAGCATCGGCGCCGAGCGTCTGAATAAACGCGTGAATCTTAGCCTCAGCGGCTTCACGTAGTTTGATGAGATCGTTCCCTTCGTCAGTGGGGAAAAAATTGTAGGTGTGAATCGTGCTGAACTTCGTGTCCACTCGATTTACGCGCCCAACACGTTGAATTAGGCGCGTGGGATTCCACGGGATGTCGTAGTTCACCACTATGTTCGAGCGATGGAGGTTCACGCCTTCGGCGAGAATCTCAGTGCTCACAAGGATGCGGTAATCGTCATTATGCCGGCGTGCGTTCGCATCGAAGTTGGCGATGACGTTTGAGCGAACGGTCGCAGGGGACGCGCCGGAGAAGAGCAGAACTTTCGGTTCGACTTCGTTACGAATCTTTGAAGCGAGATACTCAGCAGTTTCCTTTGATTCCGTGAAGATGATGAGTTTGGCACTTTTGAGTCGTGGCGTCTTCTTCAGAATGGTCTTAAAGGCCTCCCACTTGGGATCGCGGGTGACGTTTTTCCATTGGTCGCGAACGGCCTTCAGAGCCTTCAGGTCGTTGTCGAGGTCGGTGATGAAATCGGACCGGAAATCATTAGCGGCCAGCCTCTCGGCTTTTTCGGCCTCTAAAAACCTGTCGACGCTTTCATGATTGTCGGATTCGAGCAACTCGAAGATCTTTCCGATGTGTTTCTTACTGATGAAAACATATCCTTTGTGAAATTCGGCGATCACTCGTTCGTAACTTTGGATGAATCGCTCAATCGTGAAAAGGAACGCGTGAAAACTGCTTTCGAGCCGCTTCACCGCGAGGATCTTCATGAACTTGGCGATGTTGCGCTGGCTCTGGATTTGTTGCTCGGCGCGCTCGCCCGTGTAATAGGCCATCGGTGTGTATCGGGCGTATTTGAAGTCGTTCGACAGCAAATGGATAGTCGCATCAAAGACCTCAGCTTCGGTTTTGTTGAACTTGTAGAAAATCGATTCGGGCGGTGCGACCTCAGGAAATTTCAAACCCTGTCGCTTTAAGTCTTTACCGTAGTATTTCTGAATCTCCTTACGAGTGCGCCTGACCATCAGGTGCTTCAGAATGTTCTCGCGGGTCTGCCGCGCATTCTCCTTCACTATGCGGAAATATTCTTCGCGATCGGCTTGGCGGTCGAGTCCTTTGAGGCGACGTTGAAGTTCACCAAAAAACGCTTCGAGATTGCGGTTGTTAGGGATGGTGCTGTTCTTGCTAGGTTGGAACAGTTTGATCTGGCTCAAAATGTCTAACGGCGTGTTATTGAGCGGCGTTGCGGACACGAGCACGACTTTCTTGCCTCGGCAGATCCGGGCGAGCAGTTCGTAGCTTTGCGTGTCTTGGGTACGGAACCGATGCGACTCATCGATGAAGACGGTGGTGAACTTCTGGAGATCGCGATCTGCTAGAGCGTCCAACTTACCGAGGGACTCGCACAAATGGCCGCGCACGCCGAACTCGCGGAAAACGTTGGGCCACGAACCTGGATTGTTTTCCTCTAGCAGGTTGGGTGGGGCGATGACGATACAGGGTTCGCTGAGATGCTGGGCCAGCATCGCGGACATGTAGGTTTTACCTAAGCCAACCACATCGGCTAGGAATACGCCGCCGTGTTCGTCGAGAATCCTACGGGCATTCAGGACGGCCTCCTCCTGATATTTCAGCTTTTTGAAGCCGGTGGGGAGATAGGCGTTTTCAACCTCATCCGAGAGGTTGATTTCGCTTCGGAAATACTCGTAGAGAAACTTCAGATAAAGTTCGTTAGGTGTAAACTGCGCAAACGGCGATTTGACTTCGATCGTGGTTACATAGTCCTCGGTCACGTCCACCGAATTAGCCCACAGTTCGTTAAACTTCTGGAAGGCGAAGTCATAGTCGCCGCGGTTTTTCAGTTCAACGTTGAACTCCAGATTGTCCTGCAATCCTGCCTCGGTAAAATTACTCGACCCGGTGATGACGCGTCCCTTGTCACGATCACGTTCGTGGAACGTCATGATGTAGAGCTTGGCGTGAACCCGCATTGACGGGTAGGCGCGGATTTCCAGTTTGCCGGACTTAATCCACTCGACGAACTTTCGAACCCCACCTTCAATTTTTTCACTGTCCCCGGATTCTTGGAACTCGTTCAGTAGTTCACCGGACAGATGCTCCCGAACCTCAGCGTGGGATTCCATTACCAGCGTCAGTTGCGCTTTGGCGGTATGTATCAACTCGACGGTTGTGCGGTCGGTCTTTATGCCGATGAGAATTCGAATCTTTTCGGTCTTCTCAAGAGCGGGCTGGAGGACGTGAAACCCGCAGATGAAGAAGTAGCCGACGAGACAGTCGAAGAAGCGGGTATCGTCACCAAGTAGCACACCGAAGCGATCCCGGAGTTCCTTGTCCGGTTCGTTGGTGATGAAGGTTAAGTCAGAAGACATAATCGCCCCACGGAATCACAGCCATTAACCTGATTCGTTAAAAATGGTGACGGATCGCTTTCATATCACTAATGGATTGCCAGCACGAGAGTTAAATGGTCGAGGCGGCGGGAGTCGAACCCTAAATCAGCGATCACCCTAATGCGGTGATGGCGCACGACTTTCGTGGTTATGGCTGCATTCATGACCGTAGTTGGCCTTCTTCCACTCCGCTCCCGTCCACCCGGCTCATCAAGATTTTACTCCGGTCTGGGAGAAACAACGCTGGGATGACCTTCTTCGGGTGGTAGCTCTGGACGGACAGCGAGGTCATCAACGCGCACGGTCTTTCTAGGCATACAGGCATGTTTGCCTCTCGATGGTACCGAGGTAGTGACCTACCCTGTCACGCCCGCTGGCTACAGTCGTTTGTGTCTATGTCCAGGAGGGCGTAATGCAGACAACCAACACCGCGTTTAGTCAGGTCCAGCGTGAGGAAACGGTCACAGAGGACCGGCTGGGCAAGATTCCAGTGCCCGACCCCACGCCAGGGGAAGCCGGTCAACACCATGGGCCTACGGCGACCGCCGAAACTGCACGGCGGCGGCGGCAGGATGTTCGATATTGGTCGGGACGTTGGGAGGACCTTCAATCGTTGATTCCCAAGTACACGCTGAACGCATTTTCGATAGAGCCCGGGGCGCCGTCCAACCCACACCTAAGATCGGTTGTGCGCGAACCTCGAACGCCCTTAGAAGAACGTCTACCTGTCGGGGTTGTATCGAAGAATTATTCTCTGGTGCAACACCGTGACATCGTTGAGGAGTGTTTCAATGACATTCAAAAGGCGGGTATCGAGCCCTCCTCGCTACGATGCGAACTTGGACTGACTGAATTTGGGGAGTGGATGAATTTCCGTATCTACTTCCCGGAGTCTTACCGAAAAGCGATTGGGTCAAACAGTGACGATACGATGGACCTTCGGCTCGAGTGTTTGAACTCGGTTGATGGGCACAGCCGCTTACTCCTATTCCTCGGCTGGTTCCGGCTGGTTTGCCTGAACGGCATGATTATCGGCAAACTAGAAGCCGTTCAGCGAGCCATTCATGAACAAGGCCTCACTCCAAAGTTCATTAGTGGATTCATTCGCGAGGGATTATCTACAGCCGACAAGAGTATCGAAAGTTTTCGAGAGTGGCAGCACACACCTACGGCCCTTACTCAGATCGAACCCTGGGCTAACTCAGCACTCACTAATAAATGGGGCAAGAAAGCAGCGTGTCGCGTATTTAATATCTGCAGAAATGGCACTGACGTTGAGATCAAGAACCTCTCCGCAGGGGGGCAAGCTTCACAGAAACAGGTGAGGCCAACTGTTGCAGTGCCTGGATCGCCCAACCCTGCGAAAAATCTGTTTGACGTGAGTCAGGCTCTCTCTTGGATAGCAACCCAACGAAACGACCCGAACGAGCGGGTCGAGTGGCAGGGTCAAATTCCTCTACTTATAGAGAAGCTTCTTGAGTCTTGAGCGTAATCCTTGCGCTTCACCCCCTTGATGAACGGGGAGAACTTTGGAACCGCTGTAACTTGCATTGCTTTCAGTCAGTTGCAAGACGAAAAGCGCAGCAAGGAAGGAATGGCGTCCCCAAGGGGACTCGCACTTATGTGGACGCCGAGAATACGCGGGGAAGTGCGGATTGTAGCTTAGAAAAATAACGCGAATGGGTCGCTACCAGGGAACGTCAACATAGTCACTCAGGTCGCAGCCATTCCCGGCTTCAATATCGTAGGGAGAACACATGTCAGTTTCCTCCCCAGAATCACCAACTAAGACTTGAAAATGAAGCTCGGTACCGTTTGAAGCTTTCACTGAAGTAAAGGCCAAGGCTATATCAGATTGTTGAGGTTCCTCAGGCTCCCAATCGGGATGCGCTCCTTGGTGCGCCTCGTAATACCACTGCTCCATCTTCGGGATAAAATGTTCCTTTACTAGGCGCTCGAGTTCCTCCTCCACCGAACCCCGACCCCTTATCCAATCTCCAAAGTCCGAAATTTCGAATGTCTGTTCCTGACTTCCAGGTGTTCCAAACGTTACCGAACGGAACATTTCATCCAATGCCGTTTTTGGCAGTTCTATTAATTCCCATGCGATACCCCCAAAATCCAGGGGCCGATTCTTAACGGCGACCCGTTCCGCTTGGTCCAAGAGCACGGAACAGACCTCTTTTGGGCCGAAGCCGTCGATGGCCAAGATTTGTTCTGCATCACTCGCCTTGCGATCTGGGTATTTCTTACGATAGAGCTCGCGCACATACGGCAGTAAATCATCTTCAACCCAGCCCGCAATCTCGCCGGTAATGTCATCGCGGTAAACCTCGAACTCGGAATCGGAACTGAAATCGTGGTCATAGCCATCAGCGGACAAGTCGAGCTTATCTAAAAACGAGGACGGAAACTCCAGTCCACGTACAAAGAAGTCCGCATCCGTGAATTGATCGATCTCCTGGTAATACGCCTCCGCCATGGAGACGCTCGGCCATAGCCAAATAAATCTGACCCTCGATACATATAGCCACGTCTTGCCAGTGCTTCAGGAGGACGCTGCCGCAAAACTCGACGAGATCCTAGCCCGGTAGCGTGTGGGTATATGGGTGGGTATATCTTGACGGTCCTTGCCCTTGACCGGGCGAAGAACCGACGTGTTTCCTAGGAAAAAGTGGTGAGCCGCCCCGGAATTGAACCGGGAACCTTCAGATTAAGAGTCTGCTGCCAAGCCTAGTCACAGCCGGTCACAGGTATGCACAGATGAT
>Ga0315336_1007627_pt1 | contig 10194 bp, 8 predicted proteins | sample ASW5metaG_FD_204512 | JGI IMG/M metagenome (GOLD analysis project Ga0315336, IMG submission 204512) | Ammonia-oxidizing marine archaeal communities from Monterey Bay, California, United States - ASW #5 | ecosystem: Environmental > Aquatic > Marine > Intertidal zone | place: USA: California... | reverse complement strand
ACTAAACTCTCGTATACTTGTCTAGAAACCATATGAGTTGGTCCTTCATTTTGTGCATGTGGATCTAGCGTTAATGAGTCACCTGGCATTGACCACTTAATAGTTGCGGCGTTTGCTTGTGAAATAAAACTAACTAGAATTAATGACAAAAAAATATTTATTACTTTTTTCATATTTATTTCCTCCGTAGAAATTCAATGAACAATCAATACAACTAAGAAATTATAATTCAATAATTATATTTATCCTATAAAAATGACAGATTATTTGGATTTTATGCCTCAAAATATATAGATTTTAATTTTTTTTTTTTAAAAATCTATTTTAGGTTGATAAATGGATGAAATTAATTTTTTTGTATATGAATGTTTTGGAGCTCTAAATATTTCTTTACTTGAATTAAATTCAACAACCTTTCCAAAATTTAGAACCAAAATATTGTCACTTATATGTTTTGCTATACTTAAGTCATGCGTAATAAAAATTAATGATAACTTAAATTCAGTTTGTAAAGATTTTAATAAATTAATAACCTGACCTTGAATAGAAACATCAAGTGCTGATACTGGTTCGTCACATATAACTAGTTTTGGTTTTAAAATTAAAGCTCGCGCAATACCTATTCTTTGACATTGGCCTCCTGAAAATTCATGAGGATATCTATTAACTAGATTTGGTAATAATCCTACTTTTTGCATCATATCGCTTACAGCATTTTTTATATCTAACTTACTAATTCTTGGATAATGCGTTCTTAGAGGCTCTGATATAATTTCTCCAATATTCATACGAGGATTAAGAGAGGCCAAAGGATCTTGAAAAATCATTTGAATTTCTTTTCTCATTTTTTTAGTTTTGTTTTTATCAAAAAGAAAAATTTCTTCTCCCATCCATAAAACATTTCCTGATTTGCTTGGTATCATCTTTATTATAGCTCTTGCTAAAGAAGATTTTCCACAACCAGTTTCCCCTACTATACCAAGAGTTTCTCCTTCATTAAGATTAAAACTTACTCCATCAACAGCTTTAATTGTTTCCTTTTTTTGCCAAGGTAAATGAAATTGTGTATTTACATCAAACTCAACTTTAATATTTTTTACTGATAACAATAAATGCGTACTCATTTAATTAACCACAATTAATACAACATTGATCAACCCAATGTCCTGGGTTAACTTCTATTAATCCCATTGGTATATTACCTTCTTTACAATCATGGGTAGGTTTTTGACAACGAGAGCGAAAAACACAATTCTTCGTTCTTTCAAGCATATTAGGTGGATCTCCAGGTATAGTTTTTAATGACTCATATTCAAGGTCTATACGCGGTATAGCTTCAATCAACCCTCTAGTGTAAGGGTGAGATGGATTCATAAAAATATCCTTCGTAAGTCCATACTCCATAATTCTTCCAGCATAAAGTACCAAAGTTTTTTTGCTTATTTGATCTACAATACCCATATTGTGTGTGATTAAAATTAATGAGGTTTGAAATTCTTTTTTTATTTCTTTAAATAATTCTATTATCTGAGCTTGAACCGTAACATCGAGTGCAGTAGTAGGTTCATCTGCAATAATAATATCTGGATTACATAGTAAGGACATTGCTATCATAACACGTTGTCTCATTCCTCCAGAAAATTCATGGGGAAACATATTTATTCTGTTTTTTGCTTTAGGTATTTTAACAGCGTCCAACATTCTGATGGATTCTTGCAGAGCTTCTTTTTTTGAAATACCTTTATGATGAATCAATACCTCGTTTAATTGATCACAAATACGCATGTAGGGATTAAGTGATGTCATAGGATCCTGAAAAATTATGGAAATTTTTTTTGAACGAATCGAATTTAATTCCTTCTCTGATGCATTTAAAATTTCTTTCGATTTAAATTTAATACTTCCTAAAGATGTTGCGTTTTTAGCTAATAAACCTAAAATTGAAAAAACAAGTTGAGTCTTTCCTGAGCCAGACTCACCAACTACTGCTAAACTATCATTTTTATCTAAATTAAAATTAACACTAGATACGGCTCTTACAATGCCTTCGGGTGTATCAAAAGTAATGTTTAAATTTTTTACCTCTAATAAACTCATTAACGATCTTTAGGATCAAGGGCATCACGCAATCCATCTCCTATGAAAAAAAATGATAATAAAGAGACAACAAAAAAGAATAAAGGAAAGAGAAGCTGCCATAAGGTGCCATAACTCATTGTGCCAGCTCCTTCACTTATCAAAGCTCCCCAAGATGTATTTGGTTCTTGTACTCCTAACCCTAAAAAGGAAATGAAAGACTCTGTCAGTATCATTCCTGGTACCAACAATGTAGCATAAACAGCAACTACTCCAAGTAAATTTGGAATGATATGTCGTATAATAATTGTAAAGTTACCTACTCCGGTAGCTAAAGCTGCCTCCACGAATTCTTTTTGTTTAATTGATAATGTTTGTCCTCGCACTATTCTTGCCATATCCAGCCAAGAAATTAACCCGATACCTATGAAAAGCATAATAATTGATCGTCCGAAAATCACGAGAAGCAAAATTAATACAAACATATAGGGAATAGACATAAAAATATCAACTAATCGCATCATCAAATTATCCAATTTACCACCAAAATATCCAGCAATTGCTCCATAAAGAGTGCCTACAAATACAGCTATGAGTGCACCTACAACACCAACCATTAAAGATATTTTTGTTCCCTGAATAACTCTTGAGTATAAATCTCGCCCTAACTCATCAGTTCCAAAATAATGACCTGTTTCAAAAGAGGGGGAGCCTAAAATAGCAATATCTCCTAGTACATTCCAATCAATTTCCTCATTGCTCCATTGAGCTAGCAAAGGTCCAAAAAAAGAAAAAAATAAAATTGCTAGCAAAAGAAAAAGACTTGTAACAGCAGCTTTGTTTTTAAAAAAGCGCATACGCGCATCGTACCAAAGAGACCTCCCTTGTATTTCATCAGAGGATAAATTTTTTGATAAAGTTTCAATATTTTTTTTAAAAATAATCATTTTCAGTATCTAATTTTTGGATCAATCCAAGCATACAAAATATCTACAAATAGATTAAAGATAATTGTTAAGCAGCCAACTAAAATAGTTATTCCCATAATTGTAGAGTAATCTCTATTAAGGGCCCCATTCACAAAATGTAATCCAATTCCACCTGTGCTAAAAAACATATCAATTACTACAGATCCAGTTATCATACCCACAAAAGCTGGTCCCAAATAAGATATTACAGGAAGTAATGTTGGTTTAAGAGCATGAGATAAAATTATTTTATATTTAGGTAATCCCTTAGCTTGAGCTGTTCTAATAAAATTTGAATTTAAAACTTCTAACATTGATGATCTTGTTAACCTTGCAATACTTGCTAAGTAACTGGTAGAAAGAGCTATGACTGGCATTATTACGAATTGAGTCTTACCTCCTTCCCATCCACCTCCAGGCAACCAACCTAAATATAAAGTAAAAATTAAAACCAAAATAGGCGCCATAACAAAATTAGGCAAAACTTGTGCAGATATTGAAAAACCAACTGATAAATAATCAAATATACTATTCTGTCTAATTGCAGCAATTATTCCTAAAGCAATACCTATTGTAACAGCAAATAAAAAAGACCAGCTTCCATACTTTAGTGTTACAGGAAAACCTTGAGCAATAATATCATTAACACTTCTATCTTTGTAACGAAAAGAAGGTCCAAAATCAAAGCTAGTAACAATTCCATGCACGTAGCGATACATCTGTATATACATTGGTTGATCTAAACCATATTTTTCATTTATATTTTTTAGAACTTGTTCTGGTAAAGGTTTTTCTGAAGTGAAAGGCCCACCTGGGGCACTATGCATAAGTATAAAAGAGATGATTATTAAAATGAAAATTGTAGGAATTGCTATCCCTAATCTTTTTAATATAAATTTAAACATTATTGAGAACAAAAAGCACCGATATCTCGGTGCTTTTCTATTAATATTTTCTACTTAGCAACTTTATAAAAATTACGACTGTACCAATTCTGCTCTACATTATCATATGGCCATCCTTTTAATTGAGGATTGAGCATGAATACTCCTGCATAATGATAAATAGGTATAACTGGCATCTCTGCAGCAAGAATTCTTTCAACTGTCGTATAAAGCTTACTAGAATCAGATGAAGTTTTTGCTTCAGTCATTAATTGATCTACTGCAACGTTACTATACTTGCCATCATTATAGCCAGAAGGCGAAGTAAGTAAATCTAAGAAAGTTGATGCTTCATTATAATCTCCGCACCAGGCTCCTCTTGCTATTTCAAAATCTTGCTTTCCACGAATATCTAAGAATGTTTTCCATTCAGTATTTTCCATGGTTGCATTAATTCCAAGTTTTTGCTTCCACATTTGAGCCATAACAGTTGCAATTTTTTTATGAGATTCTGAAGTATTGTAGATCATAGTAAAAGATAAAGGATTATCTTCTCCGTATCCAGCTTCTTCCATTAGCTCAACAGCCTTTGAATCTCTTTCAGCTTGAGTCATTTTTGCAAATGCAACTTTGGGTACGTCAAAACCTGCTGTAGATCCAGGTGTAAAAGTATATGCAGGAGTTTGGCCTCCTTGCAAAACATCTTCTGTAATAACATTTCTATCAATTGCATAAGCCATTGCTTTTCTAACTCTTACGTCTTGAAATGGTGCAATACCACTATCACTTAAATTAAAAGTATAATAATAATTGCACAATCTAGGGAATGAAGTGGCTTGATCAGGATATTCTGCTTTTAATTTTTTAAATTGCCCAGCAGGCACAGGTCCTTGATCTAATTCACCAGCAAAATATCTTGTTAAGCCTTGATTTTCATCTGGAATAACTAACACTACAACTTTATCTAAGATTGTATTGTCATTGTTCCAATACATCGTATTTCTTTCTCTAACTAATCGCTCATTAATTACATGTTCAGTCAAAATATAAGCACCATTAGATACCATGTTGCCTGGTTTAGTCCAATCAGCTCCATATTTTTCTATGGTAGCTTGATGTGTTGGAAAAGTAGTTGCATGAGTTGTCATTGCTGCAAAATAAGGAAGGGAAGCTGTTAATGCTACTTCAAAAGTATAATCATCAAGTGCTTTAACTCCTAATTCTGAAGGTGGTACATCTCCACTTATTGCTGCTCCTCCATTTTTTATAGACATAATATCCATAAACCATGAATATGGAGAGGCAGTTGCAGGATCTACTGCACGCTGCCATGCATAAACAAAATCATGTGCAGTAACTGGATCTCCATTGGACCATTTAGCATTTTCACGAAGATTAAATGTGTAAACATCTTTTGCATCATTTGCAGACCAACTTTCAGCTACACCAGGAATTAAATTTCCATCTGCATCTTGACTAAGTAAACCCTCAAATAAATCTCTAGCAATATTTGATCCATATGTATCTTCTAATATTTGTGGATCGTGACTACTATGTTCATCTCCATGCCAATAAGTAAAAGTTTGATCTGCTGCTAGTTCTTCACCAGTAACAGGATGTTTTTTTGCATATACAGAGCTTGAAAGAAAAGCACTGATTAATAATGCAATAAAAACTTTAAAAATTTTAATCATATTTCCTCCTAGGAACTTTAATGTTTTACCGGTAAATTAAAAAAATAAACATGCAATAAAATATTTTAATGGAAGAAATAATTCATTTAATTCTTATCCAATTTTGTTAAAAAACCCCTAGAAAATAACAAATTTACAATGTTTTTTAAATAAAAAAACCTTTGCAACAAAAAATTTAAAGTTCTCAGGAATTTATTTATTCAGCACATCGCCTAATTTGAGGGTTTTACAAAGGTCTGAGTTTTATAATAGGTTGAACGGCTTCAGTCCGTAATTCAAAGCTGTGCATAAAAAAACTTGTTAAATTTTTTTTATTTTTCGTTTGTAGGATAAGTGCTTGGTAATGAAATAACATACTTTGCGACAAAAAATAACAAAATAACCAATCCAAATGTAAAATATATATTTTGAATGGAATAATGAAAAATTATCACTGCTATTATTTGCAGTACAACCATCATTTGTTTTGCTCTCTTCGGTACAACTTTGTGTGTTTCCCAATTACGTAAAATAGAACCGAATCTTTTATGGTTAAGTAACCATGCATGAAATTTTTTTGAACTTTTAGCGAATGCCCATAAAGCAATAATTAAAAAAATTGTAGTTGGAATACCAGGTACAAATGTACCTATAAAAGCTAAGCCAACACAGAGCCAACCGATAGATATTAGAATAATTTTTTTCATTCAAAATTTGTTAATGTCATTCCTCCAACGGAAAGTCAAAAAAAATGATATATACAAAATGTCACGTTCAATCTTTTTCACTAAACAATAAGTTGAATTAATTATAGTTAGTGATAAGATTATATTAAATTACTTTTAGTTATTCTCTGTTAACGAATATCCAGGTAATGGTATTCCCTGTGACGAATACCTCTTTAAATAGGATGTTTGCATGACACAAGAACACAAGCATTTGATAGTTCGAGCTGATATTGGATGGTGTCCAAAAGAAGAAGATTTAAATAAAATTTCTGACTGGATTAGAAGTCTTATAAAAAAAATAGATATGAAATTATTAGCCGGTCCTTACACTACGTATGTGAGTGAACAAGGCAATAAAGGAATGACTTCCGTTGCAATTATTGAAACAAGTCATATCGCATTACACATATGGGATGAAGTTAATCCTGGATTAATGCAACTGGACGTATATTCATGTGCAGATTTCAATCCTCAAAAAATTTTTGATAAAGTTAATGATTTATTTAAAACTATAAAAATAGAATATAAATTTCTTGATCGAGAGAAAGAATTAGTAGAAGTTTGTCTATAAATTTATGGATCAAAAATTTTTTAATCAAATAAGAATCCTTGATGGAGGTATGGGTCAAGAATTACTTAAAAAAGGATTAAAACCAGAAGGAACACTGTGGTCTGCTTTTGCCTTAATACATGATGACTATCACAACTTAGTTGTTGATACCCATCTAGATTTTATTAATGCAGGTGCAGAAGCAATTGTAACAGCAACCTTTACAGCTAGAAGAAATAGATTAATTCAAAATAATAGAGAAGAATACTTTGAAAAGATCAATGTAAAAGCGGTAGAACTTGCTTTAAAAGCAAGGGATAAATCAAAAAAAAATATTTTAGTTGCAGGAGGTTTACCAAATCAAAAACAAACCTATAACGCCAATTTAGGGAATGATTTGGATTTGATTGAAAAAAATTTTTATGATCAGGCTAAGCTTTTTAGTAAAGATATTGACTTTTTTTATCTTGATGTGATGAATAGTGGTCTAGAATGTGAAATAGCTCTTCGCAGCATTGAGTCGTTTGAGTTACCTGTTTTAGTTGGTGTGCATATTAAAAATAATGGTAAGCTTCCTTCTGGAGAAAGTATTATTGATATTGTATCTAAATATAAAAATGAAAAATGGCTTGGGATTATTACTGCTTGTGTTTCTCCTGAATCCTATGAACAAGTATCAAAGGATTTAAAAGAATTAGATATACCTTATGGTTTTAAACTTAATGCTTTTAAACATATTCCAGATAATTATGTTGCTAGTAATTGGGGAAAGGATGGAAATCCCACCTCAATTTTAGGAACAAATAAAGATTTAAATGAAAAGAATTTTTATGAGATTGTAAAAAAATATATGCATGAAGGTGCAACAATTTTAGGTGGTTGTTGTGAGATTAGACCTTCGCATATTAAGGAAATTTCGAAGCTAAAATAATTTTATTAATTAATCAGAAATACTTGATAATAAAGTTGTATTACCTCCCATTGCAGTAATATTATTGGATACACTGTATTCATTACATAAACGTTTCAGATATTGCGGTCCTCCAGCTTTAGGTCCCGTGCCTGATTTTCCATGACCACCAAAGGGCTGAACTCCAACAACTGCACCAACCATATTACGATTCACATAAATATTACCAATATTTACGTTTTCAATAATTATATTAATCGTACTATCTATTCTGCTATGTATTCCCAAAGTCAAACCATAACCAAGCTCATTAATTTCTTCACATAACTGTGAAGTATTTTTTGCTTTGTAGGAAATAATATGAACAACAGGACCAAAAATTTCCTCTTTAATCTCCCGTAATGAAGAAATTTCAATAATTGTTGGTGATATGAAATGCCCATCTTCAGGAATATGTTTTCTTTGATAAGTTTTCGAAAAATTCTTGATATGATTAAGTATCTTTTCTTTTGATGAAGAGTCTATGACTGGACCCAAATCTGTTGATAAAAATTCAGGATTATTAATCTCTAAAGTATCAATTGCTCCTTTCAACATCTTTAAAGTTTGTTTATAGACATGTTCTTCCACACAAAGAATACGGCATGCTGAACATCTCTGACCTGCTGAATTAAAACTAGAATTAATAACATCTTGCACCACATGTTCTGTTAGGGCTGAACTATCAGCAATTAAACAATTTAATCCTCCCGTCTCTGCAATTAAATTTAGTATATCTGTTCTCTTTGCTAATTGTTTTTGAATATTTTTTGCTGTCTCAAGAGAACCGGTAAAAATAATATTTTTTAATTGCTTTGTAAAAAATAATTGAGGCCCAATTTCTTCTCCCCTACCCAACAATAATGCTGCGGCTTTATTTGGTAATCCTGCCTTAAGTAATAATTTAAAAACAATATATGCACAGTACGATGTTTGTTCAGCTGGTTTGGCTAAGACAACATTACCTGAAATTAATGCGGCAACTAGTTGACCAGTAAAAATTGCAATAGGAAAATTCCAAGGACTTATAACAATACTTAATCCTTTTCCCTTAAACCTATAAATATTTTTTTCTCCTGTTGGACCAGGAAGTTTAACTTCTCGAAATAAATCTTTTGCCAAAACACCATAATAACGACAAAAATCAATTGCTTCACGTATATCTGCTATTGCATCAGGGATTGTTTTGCCTGCTTCTTTTACACATGCTGATACTAGTTGCAGTTTATTTAATTCCAATAAATTTGAAAAATTATTAATTATATCTATACGTTTATTAATATCTTCATTTTTCCAAATTGAAGAATAGGTATTTAAACTCTGAAGAGCACTGTCAACTATTTTGGTGTCAGCAAAGAATGCTTTGCCTATTACCTTTGAAGCTAAATAAGGTGAGCCTATATTAGATACAATCTGAGACGAAACATCCCTTCCTTCAATAATATTATAAGCTTCAATATTTTCAATAGACTCTAATTTAGAATACAAGGTAATATTATCTTCTTCACTTAAATCAACACCAAGTGAATTTTTTCTATCAGTAAATAGATTAAGAGGTATTTCAATTTCTTTTAACTCTAATTTTTCAATTTTATCTAATGGAGATTGAATAAGGTTTTCAATATTGACATCTTTTTTATTAAGTTGATGGATAAAAGAAGTGTTGGCACCATTTTCTAGAAGACGTCTAACTAAATAGGGTAATAAATCGTTATATCCTCCGACAGGTGCATATATTCTGCATCTAAAATCATTCTGATCTAAAAAATGATTATATATTTCATCACCCATGCCGTGTAACTTTTGAAATTCATGAGGCTTATTACCAAACAATCTTTGTACATAAGAAATAGTATAGGCATTGTGTGTTGCAAATTGAGAAAATATATTTTCTGATTTTTCTAAAATATGAGCACATTTTAAGTAAGATAAGTCAGTTACAAACTTTTTTGTAAAAACAGGATAATTTGGAAGTCCTTGTTCTTGCGCTAGTTTTATTTCCGTATCCCAATAAGCACCTTTTACAAGGCGAATGTTCATTTTTTTATTAATAGTATTCAGTTTATTCGATAAATATTCTAAAACAAACATTGATCGTTGTTGATAGGCTTGTACAGCCATACCAAAACCAAAATAACCCTTATCGATTAAATTACTCTCCAAAATTTTATTAACTAATAATAGCGATAAATTTAATCTATCAGATTCTTCCGCATCAAAACATACGTCTACTTTGCAAATTCTTGCCTTCTCAATTAGTTCAAATAATTTTGGTAAGAGCTCTTTTTCTAATAAAATTATTTTATTTCTTTCATAACGAGGATGAAGGGCGGAAAGTTTAATTGAAATACTATGTTGCTGTATAG
>Ga0315336_1007626_pt1 | contig 10196 bp, 3 predicted proteins | sample ASW5metaG_FD_204512 | JGI IMG/M metagenome (GOLD analysis project Ga0315336, IMG submission 204512) | Ammonia-oxidizing marine archaeal communities from Monterey Bay, California, United States - ASW #5 | ecosystem: Environmental > Aquatic > Marine > Intertidal zone | place: USA: California... | reverse complement strand
ATGAGGAGACCGTAAATGCGATGTTGTTGTTACCGAAGTTCTGGCCAATTCCGAAGAAGTTGACACCGATGTCGGCAACGTAGTTCATACTACTGAAGATCGCAGCAGTACCGGTATTCATGGCAAGACCGGCTGGATTCGAGAAAATCGCCTCCAATCCGTTCATGCCATTCAGACCACTCGTGAGAGAGGCACCAAGCGAAGCAGAGCGCGCCGTAACGGGTACGAGCAACTGTGATGCACCCGCCGTTCCACGACGTTTGTCATCACCTGCATTCGCGTCCAGCACACTCATGCCCATGAGGGCTACTACTACGAGCGCGTTCAGAAATATTCTGGACAGCTTGTTCATATCAAAAATCCTCCTTGTAAAAATCATGTTCGTCATGAGTCGTGTAAAGTTTATCACCTAGAAGGTGTTGAGCTGTACACGTTTCTTGACAACACCAAACTTCAGAACTTTCTCGCCTAGATCTGACTCAACGTGAATGATATACATACCACTCGCGATTGGCAGATTCTCTTCAGTCGTAAGATCCCAGCCAAAGCTTGCGCTTGCGCTGTTTTTCTCAAGAGTACGGATTAGCGTACCTGCAACTGTAAAGACGCGGATTGTAGCTGTGTTTGGCATGTTCGTGAAACGAACCTGATCAACAAGCTGGCTGACTTCATAAGCTGAAGCGCCTTTGTATGGGTTTGGTGAGATTCCGATGTCGTCGAGTGCGTTTGTTGCCTCAGCGTCGGTGCGAGCGCGTGCGCCCAGACCATCGGTCGAGAATGCAAAACTGTCACCCGGCTGGTTCGGCTTCGTCGTTGACATGCGGAAGATGGTTCCATCTTCTGGAGCGCGCTGATCCAACGGCACCGCATCAAGCGTACCATCAGAAACATCGCCAGCATTCCAGTTGAAAAGAACGATACGACCAGGAGTCGAGATACCACCCCAGTGCTCAGTTCCGTCGCCACCGGTTGCTGCTCCAGCTAGTGCTGAAGTAACCCATGCGTCGTAACCGGACTGTCCTACAGATTTGTCTACAGGATCAAAGAAGTAGATCCAGTCAGAAGCAGGATCATTCGCGCCACCAGAGGAGGCATGATCAGCAGCTTCCATGTCCCACGTTGGCGTTCCGTTAACGTCCAGGATAGCCGGGATGTAACGAATATCGTCGCTCGTGTCATCTGGAGTTGCAATTCCTGCATTCCAGATTGAGAGACGGCCAGCCTGGATGATTCCAGTGTTCCACCAGTCCAACTCGTAGTCGCCACCGGCTGAGAAACGAATTTCCCAATCGTAAGGCATGACAGGACCCCAGCCATTACGGCCAGTAATCGAGCGAGCGAGGAAGGAAGAATAGTCACCACAATTACTTGGGCAACCACCGGACATTCCAGTAGCGATGATCCAGTGACCACCGTTTGTGGACTGCTGATCATCACCAGGACGACCTGCACCAGGGAAGCTTCTCCAGTCAGCACCGGCGCCTGCAGGCGGGTTTAGACGACCAGAAGCGTTGGCAATCACGTTGAAATCAAGGAAGCCATTAGGCGCGCCTGTGATATTCAGTGAAAGACCATCTACCTGGATCACGTCTGTTCCTTCTGGAGCTGCAGAGTGAATTCCTTCGTATGCGGCTGCGCCGTCGAAGACTTTCGTGCCAGAGGTCGTGTTCATCACATCATAAGTTGTGATAAACGCGGAACCAGACTTGCGAACTTCTGCTTTCGTGCGCATCTCGTTTGCACGAGATTCTTCACGAGAATCAAAAGTCATCTTGTGTCCGTCATCGACGTCAGGTACTTCTAGAGAGAAGAACTCAACAGCATAACTGTGACCGGTAACAGCGCCAGGATTGACGATGTTTGCAGTAACGTTACCATTACCGACGTTCTCACCTTTAACTGATTCAACATCAGCTTCAGGAGTGAGAGCAGCAGCAACAGCATCTTCACTGATGACCAACGAAGTTTTCTGCGGAACTACCTGAACGCGGGAAATAGGACCGGCATATACTTTCTGGCCAGATGTGGCATTGTAAGCATAAGCCTGAACTCCAAACTCATAGTCTTTGTAGTTGATAAGACCAGAAACCTTATGAGAATGAGAGAGACCAGCGTCGGTGCCTTCAGCGGTAACAAATGTCAAACCGGATCCTTCGATTACTCGACCGATACCGTTTACGACATCATATACCATCAGCAGTTTACCATCCTGATCGGATGCATCTGCATACTGAATGACATTGTATCCTTCAAAGACGTAGTCATTATCTGTAACGTCAGGTGACAACAGCGGATCGATCACATTATATGTGTCGAGGAAGTTGTTGTCCGTTGACCGGTAACCCCACTCTAGCAAGACCGAACCATCATCCACTGTTGTGGTGACGCGAGGGCCTGCAGGTGGTGACGGTAGTTCGAAGTTGATGTCGAAAACGGCCTGTGCAAGGACGTCGTCGGCTTTCATCTGCTGAACTGAGTCAAGGTTATCGTCTCCAAAACTAGTTACGATACCAAAGACAAGCGTCTGCTCATCATTTGGCTTAACCGTAAATGGTCCAGTCGCCATAACGAAACGACGGTCAGCAGGCGAGATCGCGCTGCCTTGTCCATCAGAGTCGAATTCTGACCAGAAGCCTGGAGGGTTACCAGGGAACATGAACGAAGTCGGAATATTGGAAAATCCGAGACCGTTTCCACCAAGGGTGAAACGCTGCCCATCTTTCCAACGACCTTTCATATAGTTGTACATATCAGCGCCGTTGCCAGGGTCACCCTGAACACCACCACCGTTATTGTAGAACGCAAAAGCCGTCATTTTCAGACGTTCATTGTCTTCGTCAATCTGACCGTCGCCATTGTCATCAATGCCGTTGTCGTTAACGAGAGGACCCTGGAAGAAATCGTAACCTGATGCTGGAGGGGCTGCGCCGTAGCCTTCACCGCCTTCATCATCATCATCCGCATTGTAAACAAATCCCATACCTAGCGTAGTGTCCGATCCTACGTAGTCATCGTCAAAGTTTCCAAGATCCGGATCCGAGAACAGTCCCATGTAGGTGTTCTCGAGAGGTACGCTTCCTTTATAAAGAATGCGGTACTTGTAGAACGTGGTATTACCAATAGCACCAGCGGTGTTAAAGGCAAAAGCAGAACCGTGAACTTCAACGCCCATTGCAGGAGTATCAGTACGTGTATGCTGGTTTCCACGATCATTCATGACCCACCATAACATCTGGTCACCCAGAATAGCGGGACGTTCTCCAGCAGCCAGGTTGATCTTGCGATCAGAGCGGCTTGCAAGAGGCTGATCAACTAGGTCGATCATATCGCCATTAGCGTCAAGCGTTGGTGCGCCTAGTCCTGTTGGCCAATCCTTAAGATCAGGAGTGGAAATACCAGAACCGTCGTAGCTAACGACATCTTCCTTAGAAACCTTGAAAACCCGGTCGAAAACGGAACAGTCCGGCGGAGCCGTACCATCATCGCTTAGTGGACCAGCCCAAAATTCGTAAGGACCGTAAGTCGATCCAGCAAGACGAAGCTGGCCAGCTACCTGACCACCCATCCAGATACCGGATGCGAAGATTGCGTTCGACGGGCCGCCCTTTGGAATGTTGTAAACATGGGGGCTTCCGCGCCAGAACAGGTTACCGTTATTAAGAATACGAGCCCGGACATTGTTTATGTCGAGATAGTTCTCGCCAATGGCCTGCTCGCAACTGCCAACCGTTTGGGCCTGAGCAGGAGTGCTCAGGAAGCCAATCGCGAAGACAGCGAGTAGTAAACTTATTTTTCTAATGTAGTGCATAGTCATCCGTGCATTTCGGTCTATAACAACTTCTTGATTTCGTCTGATTTGATGAGGCACTTATTGGGGGCGGGTACTGAACCCGCCCCCAATGCCACAATCAATTCATCAGAAGTCAAGCCGTACTCCTACGCGAGTCATGCGTGGGATACCGTAGTTACCGAGGTTCCGGTTACGGTGACGGTAGAGTGTCTCTGCGACTGGTACGCTTGATCCCAAGAACTGCTGACCACCTGCCGTAGCAAGGAAGCCATCATCATCTTGAAGACCAGTAGCGCGGTGAACACCTTGAGTATTTGCAGCATCAAGGAGGTTCTGAACCCAGACGAAAGCAGACAGAGTGGACCGGCTACCAACGGAGAACTTACGATCGACACGCATGTCGAGGCGGTTGCTCCATGGCATACGAGCCGAGTTGATCCCACCGGATGGTACCGGAGCTTTGGATTCAATCTGACTGAATGGTTCTACCTGTGGTGTGTACGGCTGGCCAGAGCTAGCTACGGCCAAAAGGTTTACACCGAAGTTTTCGAACAGCTTAGTTCCACCAACTGTTGGACCTTCTCCTGCGCCGAGACGATAGTCAACCGAAAGGTTGAACGTATGACGCTGGTCAAAGTCCAGAGGTGAAATGAAGTTCGGAGGTGTTTCGTCAATCCAAACGATTGTGCTTGTCGTTCCGGAAGCGGATCCCGTTCCCTGAGCGAAAGACATCGTGTAGTTGGCGTTAGCGGATACGTTGTTCGTACGACGAAGGTCGAAATCGAACTCAAATCCTTTAACCGTACCGAAATCCTTGTTGCTGTACGATGAATACCCCTGTGGGAATGAAGAACGAAGGTCATCCAGCTGGATCAGGTTCTCAATCTGACGGAAGAATCCGGAGATGGTGAGAGCTGAACGAGCACTCAAACGCTGGCGGAAACCGATTTCGTATTCGGTTGTGCGCTCTGGCTGAAGTGCATTGTTGCTGATGCGACCCGTCGAACGTGCCATTCCGGCAAGAGACGTAAACGAGTTTGTGGATGGGCGCTGAGCGACTTTGCCATAACGAGCAAAGAAGAGTGCCTGATCCGTTACAGGGAAGGATACACCAATACGTGGCATAACCGTTACCTCTGGCTCGTAATCTACAAAGGCGTCATTGTTGACTTTCGCAGACGTAGAACGTGGTTTGGCACCAAGTAGGAGAATGTCTCCACTAGGTACTTCCTGTCCTGTTGCATCATAGAAGATGCCGTCGCGATCCCTATACCCAGCAATATCATTTGCAAGGAAGTAAGGAGCGAAGTCAGAGCCGATGTTACCAGGATGAGTTCCACCAACGTCGCTTACGCGCTCGAGTGGCAGACGTGAGTAACGATCGTACAGGGTACGTGTATTGTTGTCAAAGACATCAATACGAACACCCATGTTCAGAACGATATCACGGAACTCAATTTTGTCCTGGATATAACCGCCATAGTAGATAGGCTCGTGCGGAGCAACATTGTATGCTTCGTCTCCACCAATATCATTGATGTAGGCATCCAAGTTTTCCGAGTCTACTTCTGAACCGCGGAAAGTGTAACCGACATAGCCGGCGATTCCTTCCAACTGCTCCCAGCTAAGCTGGTCGAAGCTTGTGACTGCTGAGTTTTCGCCAGTTGCTACTTGTTCTGCACCTGGTGAATACGCAGCACCTGCGTCATCTACGAAACGAGATAGGGTACGACCACTGATGCCGTAGTTACGGCGAGTCTGTGATTCGAATTCTCCACCGAACTCAAGCTGGTGTAGACCAATCTGAGTTGTCGCCATCGCGTTGAAGCGAAGCTGTGTTCTGTGGAATTCGCTGTATCCGTTAGGACCATTACCACCAGCGGTGTAAACCAGACGACCAGCCGTTTCAGAAGCAGGGAAACGACCATCCTGCCAGCGATAGCTGTAGGTTGGACGATTTGCCATGATAGGCGTGTCATCAGAAACGTCGTCAGTTCCATGATCGTCGGTACCGACCTGAACACTTTCGTACGCTAGGTTTTTGTAACCACGAGTCGTTGCCCAAGCGTCCTGATCGATATCACCCTGAATCAGGGAGCTTTCGATAGTACATGGGAAACGAGCATCACAACTGTCGCCAGTGCGATTCGTGTAGTCAACCTGTAGCTGATAGAATGTTGAATTTGACAGGTAATGCGTCCATGTCGTGAAGACCTGAAGATCCTGATTGGAGCCTTCGGTTCTGTCTTCAGGAGCAAAAGTCGCCCATGTCGAAATTCCGTTTGTATTGGATGTCACATAACGAGCACCGACACGCATACGAACGTTATCCATAACATTGAAGTTAAAGTTACCGTTCAGAGCGAGACGATCATAGCCGCGGCCACGTTTTGCTTTATCAACAGAGAATGCAGACTCAGGCAGATAATCTGAACTGAGAACGAAGTCTGGTTGAATGGTGGAAGCAACAACGCTGTTAGGAACGTTAATAACGGTTCCGTCGCCAGCTGTAATTGTGTTGTTCGTTATTACGAGATCGCCATTAACGTCGACAGGTAGGAAGGTTTCGCCGAGGGATGCGGGTACTGGAATCAGTACACGGTTTCCGTCTGCGTCCTGCGCTAGCATTGACGTTGGAGCTGAGCGAAGATCGCCCAATGCAGAATCACTCACACGAAGCTGACCAACGGCGCGAGGGCCACTGTCTGCCTGATCGAGATACTCTGCAGCGAAAAAGAAATTGACCTTGTTGCCCATTAACGGACCACCAAGAGCAACGGAAGCCAGGTTGTAACCGAAGTCATCCAGTGATTCAGAGGTGATACCCTCGAATGAACCAAAGAATTTCGGAGAACCGGATTTCGTTGTGATGTTGATGATACCGGACATGGCGTCGCCGTAACGAGCTGAAATGTTACCAATAATCATTTCCTGCTCTTGAACGGCAGACTGAGGAAGGGCCGCAGTACCGACAACCTTCACACCGTCAATGTAATACTGGACTTCCGCGCCGCGACCACCTCGAACGTTCAGTGTACCTGAACCTTCTTCAGAAACGACACCTGACTGAATCGCGGCAACAGCAGCTGCTCCACGAACTGGCAGGTTAACGATTTCTTCTGCGTCAACGATCTTAGGAACACCAACGGCGTCCTTCTGAATCAATGGGCGTTCGTATTCGACGACGATCTCGCCGAGTTCGACACCTTCCGACAGCGAAAAGTTTACTTCCTGGGTATACCCAGAAGAAACAGTCACTCCAGACACTGTTGCCGGATTATATCCGACAAAACGTGCTTGTACGTCGTGGCTGCCAACAGGAACACCGATGATGAAGTAATTACCATCGACGTCCGTAATGGCTCCAAGCGTTGTACCGACTACTACGACCTGCGCGCCGGGAATTGTATCTCCCGTATCCGCGTCGGACACTACACCGGAAATCTTACCAGTATTCTGTGCGAATACAAGTGCCGGTGCAGCTAGTAGCATGAGTACAAGCATGCCCCATTTACGTAACATAAGCTACCTCCTCTAGTGAATTGATGTGTGGCTTAATAAGTGCTGCAATTCATTCCCACATCGGAATGGTTGCAAATTGTCTTGCGAAACGAGCCTTGCCATTTAAACGGCGAAACAAGCTTCACAATTTTTGTCGTGCTTAGCACGCGTGTTCTGTCTTCTTCAATCATGCAATCAGCAATAATAGCTGGTTCGCAATCTTGCGTTCAGATCAATACACACGCTTTATGCGCTTTCCGTGCCAGGCACGAAATTTTTTGACGGAAGGAAATGTCCAACCAAAGAGAAATGCATTCGGGTTAACCCAACATCCTGTTTACTCACGTAAATCTGCTGCACAGCTCCAACAGGGACAGTCACGGACGCCTAGCGTTCGCGACTGAATTCAGGTTTAGCTTGAAAGGTGGGGGTTGAAAAGCTGTATCGAAAACCCAATGGCGGTCCTTTTTTGGTTTTACATTTCATTTCTTCCGAAACGGTTTGCAAATATAGACGGGGTTTTCGCGTTTGTCAAGGGAATATGAACCATGAAAGGCTCACTTTTTCTTTCAAACCAGAAGACCACTCCTCCAAGAAGCAAATCGATCTTTAGGAAGTGTAGAGAACCTTTCCTGCTAATTCAAGGCATCAATTCGAGCATGGCCACTCCTCGGACCCCATCAATCAACGACACCTTATCTATGACCTCGATTGAAATTGGCTGATCCACGGCGATTGCGGTGAGTGCTTCCTGGCCCGGAATATTCCTTCCGAGGGCCAATGAGCCGATATTGAGGCCCGCTTCTGCCAATACGGATCCAACGCTGACGAGCATTCCTGGTCGGTCTTGATTGCGATACAGAAGCAGTCTGCCAGAAGCTTTAAGCTCCATTTCATATCCATCTATCGCTGTTATACGTCCATCAGCTTCCCCAAAGATGGTACCCGCGATAGAAAAACCGGCTTCAGAAGTATTTAATTCCAACTCAATTAAATTTGAAAAACTGCTCTCCGGATGAAAAGTAGCTACGTCGACTTCCATCCCAGCCTCCTCCGCGATGATCGGAGCGTTCACAAGATTCACTGTGTCGTTCCACGAGTCTTGCAGTATCCCCTTCAATGCCGCCACCTGAAGGACCTCCATGTATCTTCTAGGGACGTCTCCGTGACACCTCACTCGAAGGCTTCGGACTGTTCCGGAAAACAGCTGGCGCGAGGCACGCCCCAGCTGCTCTGCAAGAATCACGAATGGTTGCACTTCCGGTTGGGCAGCCATCCTGATGGCCAAGGCGTTCACGGCGGTCACAACTGGATCACCAACTAACGCATTGACCACTTGCTGGGTGACCTGCCTGGCCACCTTTTCCTGCGCCTCATCTGTTGAGGCAGCAATGTGGGGTGTCGTCAGCACCGAAGGGTGCGCAATGAGCGCGGACAGTTGCTCCGGGGGAGGCTCTGCAGAATAGACGTCCAACGCAGCAGCGCCGATATGGCCCGCTTCAAGAGATTTAAGCAGAGCGGCTTCTTCTACGATTCCGCCCCGGGCACAGTTAATAATCCCAACACCTTCCTTACACCGAGCAAGCGTATCGTCGTTGAGCAATCCTCTCGTCGCCGGAATGAGTGGCGTGTGAACCGTGATGTAATCTGATATCTCAAATACTCGCTCTAGATCAACGAGCTCGATTCCCAATCGTTCGGCGGCTTCGCTCGTGATCACAGGATCACTCGCGACTACCGTCATCCCGAAGGCTAGACATCTGGACGCAACCTCTTTACCAATCTTGCCGAGACCCACGATACCGATCGTCTTTCCATAGAGTTCTGATCCGGTAAAGCTCTTGCGATCCCATCTGCCCTCTTTCATCGAAGCCGATGCCGGCGCAAGTTTCCTTGCCAACCCCATCAACATGGCCATTGTGTGTTCGGCTGTCGAAATAGTATTCCCGGCCGGAGCATTTAAAACCAAGATCCCTTTTTTGGTGGCGGAGGATATGTCGACGTTGTCGACTCCCACGCCGGCTCGCCCAATCACCTTCAGATTGGTTGCTGCCTCAAGGAATTCCTCATCAATGGTCGTCCCACTACGAATAATCCAGGCGTCGAACTCGCCGCAGTTTTGGAGAATTTGATCTTTATCCCAAGAAGAGGCATCAACACCTTCCATTCCCGCGGCGGCTAACAAATCGTAACAGATGCGATGAACAGAATCAGTAAGTAGCACCTTTAACATCACAATGTCCTCTTGTAAATAGGGTCTCCCTATATATAATGTCTCGCACTTGGGACGGTTACGCCGAACGTCAGTGCAGATGCGTCTGTATCCAATCTAAAATATCTTCTCGCCCTCGGCTGTCCTTCGCACTGGTCAGAAAGACCGGTTTCTCCTGACCTAGTTCTTTCAGAGCAGTATGTACCCTGGCCACGGACTTGGACCTCTCATTGCCAGATAACTTGTCGCTCTTTGTCAACAGGATAACGTGGGCTGCGTTGCTCTCTGGCATGAGCATCATTATCTCTCGATCCAGTTCTGTCGGCTTGTGTCGCGAATCCACGAGTTGAAAAACCACCTTCAGCTGCTCACGATACATTATATAGGAGCCAATCAGCTTCTGCCAGTGAGCCCGCTGCTTCTTTGATACTCTCGCGTAGCCGAAGCCAGGAAGATCAACAACGTGAAACTTGTTGTTGACCAAAAAGAAGTTGATCTCCTGCGTCTTGCCGGGCGTACCACTGATTCGAGCTAACTTCTTCCTTTTGAGAAGATTATTGATCAGGGAGCTCTTGCCGACGTTCGAGCGGCCGATAAACGCCACCTCCGGAAACCTAACAAGAGGCATCTGGCCCATCTTCGTGGCGCCTTTTACGAACGTGACGTCATCAATTCTCATCGGACTCCGTCTCT
>Ga0315336_1007625_pt1 | contig 10197 bp, 5 predicted proteins | sample ASW5metaG_FD_204512 | JGI IMG/M metagenome (GOLD analysis project Ga0315336, IMG submission 204512) | Ammonia-oxidizing marine archaeal communities from Monterey Bay, California, United States - ASW #5 | ecosystem: Environmental > Aquatic > Marine > Intertidal zone | place: USA: California... | reverse complement strand
AACCTGGCCCAAGAGCACAGCCGGACCACGCACGCCGCCGCGCAGCAGCGCGTCGCGGCTTCGAAGATCAAGCCCCGATGTTTTCGTCGATCCGTGGCAGGACAGACAGTGTTCCGCGAGCACCGCATGCGCGGCTCCCGCAATGTCGGTGTCTACTTGAGAGAACGCAGAGAGACTGGTTGACATTAGAGCTACGATCTTCCAAGTAACGCGGCGCAGGGCGGCCATGGTGAGTGCGTGCTTCCGAGGAATGGTGGTGATCCTCTTGATCCGTCCCCCTGTAGCAATTCTAGCGCGGGGATCGTCCGCTTTTAGTATCATCAGGACGGGCATATAATTGAGGCGTACTCAGGGAGCAACAAACCCCGGCAAACCAGATTCAGGGACTGACCTGAGAAGGTTTTCATGCCAAACCGTACTCTACCCGCTGGAATGAGGCCGATACTCTCACGGCGCAGACTGCTCGAGATGACCGGTCTTGGGTTCGGCAGCCTGGCTCTTGCCGGGTTGGTGGAATCGGATCCGCTGCGAGCGGCGGGGCCCGTCTACAACGATCTCAAGCCGCGTGAGGGACACTTCCCGGCTCGGGCGAAGGCCGTCATTCAGTTCTGCCAGAACGGCGGGCCGAGCCAGATGGATCTGTTCGATCCCAAGCCCGAGCTCACCAAGCGCGCCGGGCAACCTCATCCGGACGGCGTCGAGATCCACCAACCCAACAACGACAACGTTCTGATGCCGAGCCCGTTCGAGTTCCGGCAGCACGGCGAGTCGGGGATGACGCTGGCCGATATCCTGCCGCATCAGGCCACGCAGGCGGACGAGATGTGCCTCGTCCGCTCGATGTATACGGAGCACAACAATCATCCCGAAGGGCTGCACATGCTGCAGACGTGCAACATCTTTCCGGGACGGCCGGTGATGGGCGCGTGGATCACATATGCACTCGGCAGTGAGAATCAGAACCTGCCGGCCTATGTTGTTCTCCGCGACCCGGAGGGCTACAGCGTCAGTGGCAAGCTTGTATGGTCGAGCGGCTGGCTGCCGGCTCTGTACCAGGGCGTGGAGTTCAGCTCGACGGGAACGCCGGTGCACCATCTGAGCCCGGCCGACCCAAGGCCGCCCGGAGCGCAGCAGGAAAGCTTGGATTTCCTGTCGAGACTGAACGCCGAGCATCTGCGGAACCATCCGGGAGAGTCCGAGCTCGAAGCGCGCATCCAGAACTACGAGATGGCCGCGGGAATGCAATTGGCGGCAACCGAGGTGCTGGACCTCTCGAAAGAATCGGAAGCCACCCGCAAGGCTTATGGTCTCGACGACGAGATTACCGCGAGCTACGGGACTCGTTGCCTGATGGCACGCAGATTGGTGGAGGCGGGCGTGAGATTCGTGCAAATCTTTCCGGGTAAAGGACAGATTTGGGACCACCACAGCAAGCTCGCTAGCGATTTACCGAAGGTCTGCGCGCGGACGGATAAACCTACGGTGGCGTTGCTCAAAGACCTCAAGTCCCGTGGACTGCTCGACAGCACGATCATCATGTGGGCCGGTGAATTCGGTCGCCTGCCGACGACACAGAACTCCGATGGCCGCGACCACAATCGGCACGCCTTCAGCCTGTGGCTCGCGGGCGGGGGATTCAAGAAAGGGCTCACCTACGGGGAGACCGACGAGTTCGGCTACAAGGCGACGGCGAATCGGGTGAGCGTCCCAAGCTTGCAAGCGACGATGTTTCACCAATTGGGAATTGACCACAAGAGGCTGACGTATCTTCACGAAGGCCGCGAGCAAACGCCGACCGATGCCACGGTAACGGGCGGGGAGGTCGTCGCTGACCTGATCGACAACCCGGTTCACGGCTCGCCGGCGAACGCGATCGCCTGAGATGCTTTTCATGCGAGTGCTCTGCAACCTCGTCATCATCCTGTGTTGCTGCGTAACAACGGCAGCCGCGCAGGCCCCTCGCTTCGAACGCGACGTCTTACCCATCGTCACCGCCAAGTGTTTGAGTTGCCACGGCGGCAACTCGATGGTCGGGTTGGACCTGCGGACGGCGGCGTCGCTGTTCAAGGGCAGTCACAACGGCCCGGTGTTGGTGAAGGGCTCACCCGACGAGAGCCTCCTCTACCAAAAAGTCTCCAGCCGCATGATGCCTCCTGAGGCCTTCAAGCGGCCGCTGACGGAGGCTGACATTGAGACGATCCGGCTATGGATTGAAGGCGGTGCGCTGTCGGACGCGGAGGAGGAGATCGTTCTTTCCGGGCAGCAGATCGAGAAGTTCCGTCACGAAGCGTTGCCGGTTTTGCAAGCCCGCTGTGTCGCCTGTCATGGTGACGGGGAACCGATGGGCGGATTGGATCTGCGCTCGCTCGCTTCGCTGCTGAAGGGCAGCCAGAATGGACCAGTGATCGTGGAAGGATCAGCGGACGCCAGCATTCTGATTCGTAAAGTTGCATCGGGGGCGATGCCTCCGCCCGGAATGGGGTCGCGCGTCGGCGGAGAGGAGCTAGAGCAGCTACGCCATTGGGTGGATACGTCGACCTTCGCAGTGCGTGCCGACAAGGCGGGTGCCGAGCGCGAGACGTTCACCGAGAAGGAAGCGCCGCCTATCACGGAAGAAGATCGGCGCTACTGGGCCTTCCGCAAACCGGAGGTCCATACCGTCCCCTCGGTCCGAGGCAAGAAGCGCGTGCGCACGCCGATCGATGCGTTCGTCTTGGTGCGGCTCGAGTCGGAGGACCTCGGCTTTTCACCCGATGCTCCCAAGGAGGTCCTGCTGCGCCGCGCGTTCTTCGACTTGATCGGGCTGCCCCCGAGCCCCGAACAGATCGACGCCTTCATGTCGGACGCAGAGCCGGACGCGTACGATCGCCTCATCGACCGGTTGTTGGACTCCCCCCACTACGGCGAGCGCTGGGGACGGTACTGGCTTGACGCCGCAGGCTACGTCGACACGAGCGGCTTCGACAACGACCTCCCTACCATCGAAGTTTTCGAAGGGATGTGGCGCTACCGCGACTACGTCGTCAAAGCCCTTAACGACGACAAACCGTATGACCGCTTCGTCACCGAACAACTCGCGGGCGATGAGCTCGTCGACTGGCGCAATGCTGAGACATACTCGGGCGAAACCGTGGAGTCACTCGTCGCGACCGGCTACTTGCGGACGGCGTTCGATCGAACCGACCCCGACATCACGAACCTGTTCAAAGAACGCCACGATGTCTTGTTCGGCTTGATGGAAAAGGTATCGACAAGCCTGATGGGCTTGACGGTTGGCTGCGCGCGCTGCCACAGCCATCGCTACGATCCGATCCCACAGCGAGACTACTACCGTTTCTTCGCTCTGTTCACACCGGCCTACAACCCGATGGCGTGGAAGCAGCCCAAGTTTCGCCACCTGCCGGACGTCTCCAAGCCCGAGCAGGAAGAGATCGATCGCCACAACGCCGAGATCCAAGAGCCGCTTGGCAAGCTCGAAGAAGAGCTTTCCGATCTACGTAAGCCGTATGAGGATATGCTTCTCGACACGAAGCTCGAGGCGTTGCCTGAAGAGATCCGCGCGGATGCGAAGGTGGCTGTGCGGTCAGACGACGATCTCACCGACGTTCAGAAATACCTTCTCGAGAAGTTCGGGAAGCGCCTCGAAGTAACGTCAGATGAAGTGGACGCACTGCTTGAAAAGAACGAGCAACACAAAGCTGCGAAACAAAGAATCGACCGCCGGATCGAGACACTCGAAGGCTACCGGCGCAGCTACGGAAAGATCCAGGCGCTTTGGGACGTGGGTGCGCCGCCTGCAACGCGTCTGCTGCAACGGGGCGCGGTGGAGTCCCCGGGGCCGAAAGTGAAGCCGGGTTTTCTGGAAGTATTGTCGAGGCCGGGGGAATCCGATGCCGGTCGACCCGCTGAGACCAAGGGTGAGACGAGCGGGTATCGCCTCGCGCTAGCCCAATGGTTGACGAGTTCCGCCCATCCGCTCACGGCACGCGTGGCGGTGAACCGCATCTGGCAACATCATTTCGGAAGAGGCATCGTAGCGACACCCGAGAACTTCGGGAAGCTGGGTGCCCAACCATCTCATCCGAAACTGCTGGATTGGCTGGCCGTCGACTTCATGCAGAACGGTTGGAAGATAAAGCGACTACACCGGTTGATCGTAACTTCGACGGTCTATCGGCAGTCGTCGCGCCAGACAGGCTCGGCCCATGTCGCGGCAAACAAGCGCGATCCGTTGAACAAGCTGCTGTGGCGCATGGACATGCGGCGCCTGGAAGCGGAAGCGATGCGAGACGCGGTCATCACCGCCGCCGGCAAGCTGGACCCGACGGTCGGCGGGCCCGCTATTCTGATCGAGCACGATTCCAGCGGGCTGCAATTGATCGATCGCAACGATCCCACCCCGAACGCCGCTGGGCGTCGAAGCTTGTACGTGCTGGCGCGGCGCAACTATCCCCTCAATTTTCTGGAGGTATTCGATTATCCCCTGATGCAGACCAACTGCAACCGGCGCATTAACTCAGCGACGCCTCTGCAGTCGTTGACGCTGATGAACGACGAGTTCGTGTTGCGCCACGCCAAGCACATCAAGGACCGAGTGAACACCCTGTCCGGGACTGCGTCGATCGACAGGAAGATCGAAACCGCTTACCGCCTTGCGCTGGCGCGAAAACCGAATGTCAGGGAAATGACGATCTCACGGGACCACATCGACAGGCAGCAAGAACTCTATCGCAAATCCAACTTTGCTCCTGAGAAGGCATCCGGCAAAGCACTGACGAGCCTGTGTCAAATGCTCCTCGCGAGCAACGAATTCCTCTACGTGGAATAGTGGTCACGTCTTAAAATCCTGCACGAGGAGCGGCCTGACCCCCTGCAGGTTGACCCCCCTGGCTGCACAAGACATGACCGGACATACACTTCCCAGGCCGCCCATTCCGCTGATGCTGCTTGTCTCCACCTGCATTCTCGTTGCGACCGTTGCGGCGCCGCAGTCCCTAGCAGCTCAAGAAGAGGTCATCTCGTTTCGCATTCGATTCGGGATGACGGACCGGCAGCCCCAATCCTGGAACGGGAACGTCAGCGCCGTCAGGGGCGAGATTATTCGCCTCCGCAACTGGGCTCCGCATCCCTCCGAAAGCATCGTTGGCAACCACGGGTGGACTTTGGCCACGAGGTGGAACAAGGCTCCCACGCGGCGGGCCTTCCAGAAGGAGTACCACCGGGGCACGCTTCCCTACATGGACTTCCCCGGGATTGTGGTGGATGTCAAAGTGTCCTCGAACACCGCTGTCAAAGCTGAGACCGAGCGTGGAGACTTCGAGATCGACCTACGCCAGTTACAGACTGGCCGCGTCCTTACTTACCTGGATGGTGCCGTCGTTGTCGATCAAGTTCCGACCGCGGATGTTGTTTCGACCGCGGCTTACGCGAACGACTTCGCCACGATGCTCAGCGGCGGCGAAGGTCAGCCTTGGGTCACTTGGGTCGCATACCGCGACAACGGAAACTACATCCTCACGCGACGATGGGGAGGCGATCAGTGGGAGCCGGCGGTTCTGGTCTCTGAAAAGCCGGCGGACATCTACCTCCCAAAGATGGGCCGTGATCGTCTAGGTCGGCCATGGGTCGTTTGGTCAGAGCAAACCAACGGCAACTTTGATCTTCACGGAAGCTACTGGGACGGCGAGCAATGGTCCGGCTCCGAGCGGCTTACGACTCATCCACAACCCGATATCGAACAAGCTCTAGCGACGGATGTGCAAGGGAACCTCTGGCTCGTTTGGCAGGGATTCCGCGACGGCAAGGCCGATATATTTGTCCGGCGATTTGACGGCGAGGAGTGGTCAGCCGAGGAAAGGGTCTCCGCTTCGGGTGCTAACGACTGGCAACCTGCCGTGACAGCGGACAGCCGAGGCACTGTCTCGATTGCCTGGGATACCTACGACAGGGGCAACTATGACGTTGTGATGAGGCGCTTCAGCGAGGGCAAGTGGAGCGACGTAACTCCGATTGCCGACACACCTCTTTTTGAAGCACATGTCAGCTTGACCACGGATGATGAAGACCGTTTGTGGGCGGTTTGGAACGAGACCGGTTTCCAGTGGGGCAAGGACACCGGCTTCGGCCTCGCCAAAGAGGCAACAAAGCTCTATGATTCACGCTCGATTGGTGTGGCCGTGCGTAACGGTGGTCATTGGCAGGTTCCTGTGGCGGATATCAACGTATCTCTACCAAGCGAACTGAGAGAGTACAACGACTTCCCGGTCCTCCAAAAAGACGCTGCCGGGCGTATGTGGGTCTTCTTCCGCCATCGTCACGTCTCCAATCCCGACATCATGGAACCCTCTCCGTTGACAGCAGCGGCCTGGCAGATCCACGGGACCGCCTACGACGGTGATCAATGGACAGAACCACTGCACCTACCCTTTAGCCGGGATCGTCAGGATGTCCGCTGGGGCCTGGCTTCCGACGGCGAAGGTAACCTGCTCGCTGCCTGGCCCACCGACAACCGCGACGCGGCTGAGTTCGCATTCCGTAATGCCGAGATCTATGCGGCAAAGCTACCGCCTTTGAACGGTACTCCCAGGGAACCGCTCTTCCGAGCCGCTGTTGAGAGGACCTATTCCACCCACCCGGTCCATCCCAACGAGGCCGAAGATATCGCTCGTATTCGTGACTACAAAATCGAGTCCGAAGGCACGACCTATCGCATTTATCGCGGCGATACCCACCGACATACCGAGTTCTCCATCGACGGCCGGGCCGATGGGTCTCTCATGCAGGCCTACCGGTACGCTCTCGATGCCGCCGACATGGACTTCCTTGGCGTCAGCGAACACAACGGTTTTGCGCAGGACATCGAATACATTAACTGGCTCTTGCCTCAGTACGTGGACCTCTTTCATCTACCGGGCAGCTTTGTCCCGATCTACACCTACGAGCGCAGCCTGAGCTACCCCAACGGTCATCGGAACATCCTCGTCGCCAAGCGTGGCATGCCCACGCTGGTTCGGTCTGAAGCTGAGCTTCGTGGGGAAGAAGGAGCGGCGAAGCTCTATGCCTATCTGCGACGGTACAACGCGATCGCCATATCCCATACGAGCGCGACCGACATGGGTACCGACTGGCGAGACAATGATCCCGCCGTCGAGCCACTGGTTGAGATCTATCAAGGAGACCGTTACTCGTCCGAGTATGAGGGGGCTCCTCGCGCTGCCACCCGCGAGCGACCGATGACGATGGGCCCCCGTGTCCGTCCCGCCGGCTTTGTATGGAACGCATGGGCCAAGGGCTACAAACTGGGCGTGCAGGCCAGCTCTGACCACATCTCGACTCACATTTCCTACGCCGCCACAATCGCTAGTGAATTCACCCGCGAGGGCCTGCTATCCGCGATGCGTCAAAGGCATTCCTACGCCGCCACGGACAACATCGTCCTGGACTATCGGCTACGAGCCGATGGCAAGGAGTATCTCCAAGGGGACATCGTATCGGTGGATGGAACATTCCAGCTCTGGGTGAATCTGATAGGCACGGCGGCGATCCGTCAGGTTGACATCATCAAGAACGAAGCTTTCATCCACAACCGTCAAGATCTAGGGCGTGAAGTGAGCTTTTCGTTTGTAGACAACGACGTCAAGCCTGGGGAGAACTACTACTACGTACGCGCGATTCAGAGTGACGGCGAGATGGCTTGGTCATCACCGATCTGGGTCACGGTGAGGTAGGCGACGTGTTCCCCAAGCCCTATCGACCGATTCGCCGAGCACTCCGTTGACAAGGAGGCCGAACGACATCGAAAGGGGCGGAATCGGCTGTGCCTCTTCTCAAAACAGCTATGCTGACCTACGGTTGAGGATGCAGCCAATGGATCGAAGGACATTCTTGCAACGGGCGGCTTCGGTCGGACTGGCGGTGGCGACCCCATCCTGGCGACGCGCCCTGGCTGCAGACATTCAACCCGCTGAAGTTCGGGGACACGTCGTCTCCGGAAAGGAGCCGCTGCCGGGCGTCCGAGTTTCAGACGGCTTTCGCGTTACACGCACCGATCGTTCGGGAGAGTTTCGACTACCCGTGGGCCCAGATAGCGGCCCATTCGTGTTCGTGACTGTACCTCGGGGATTCTGGGTTGATCGCTTTTACCATCCCACCGCGATGGGGGCGACGAAGCAGCCCGTCTTCGCGCTCAACAGACACAAGGCCGACGACGCGTATCGAGCACTCTACCTCACCGATATTCACCTGGGTGACGGGCGTAGCGACCAATCGTTCAAACGCTTCCAGGCGACGATCGATGAGATCAACAAGATGGACCCGCTGCCTGCTTTCTGCTGGATGGGTGGCGACATCTCGCTCCAGAGAGGGGAAGGCCAACGATACGTTGAGATGATCAGCGGATTGAAAATGCCCGTCCGGAATGGCGTTGGCAATCATGAGATGCTGATTCAGCAACCGGACCCCCGAGCTGAGTTCGAAGGCCTGTTCGGACCGACCTACTATTCGTTCGACGTTGGTAACGTCCATTACATTACGCTCGACGGCTGCCAGGTCGACCCTCGAGAAAAACAGCAAGTACTGGGGGAACTGTCTGCACGTGAGTTGCACTGGCTCGAAGAGGATCTGATCAATGTGCCAGACGGAATGGCGACAGTGGTAGCGATTCACATTCCGCTGGCCTCCGATTATCCCGAACGTCGCGACACGACTGCGGAGAGAGCACCACACTGGATCATTCAAAACTCCGGCGATGTCATCGATCTGTTGTCACGGCACAGCGTATCTCTTGTTCTGCAGGGCCACTTGCACGAGAACCAACGCATCGTTCGCAAAGGCATCGAGTTCGTGGAGTCGATCAGTGTCGCTGGAACTTGGTGGAAGGCGCGAGCAAAGCAAAGGGAATTGGGTGTGAGTGGGGAACCGAGAGGGTATCGAGTCCTCGATGTTCAAGGCGAGCGGATCAGCCATCGGTACCGAGGCTCCGCGGAATCGCAGTCCGACGCCATTGGCGAGATCGTTGGACGACCGCAACGCGTATCTGCGGGCGTAGAGTTGGCGCTTGAGGCTAACGTGTTTGACGCGAGCGAACAGGCGAAAGTACTTGCCCGAATCGATGACGCGCCGCCCACTGTGCTTGATCGGTCAGATGACAAGAAGCACTTCCAGAATCTCAAACCGGCACATCATTGGAAACTGATGGTTTCAGCGAACCGGATGACCACAGGTCGACACCGACTACAGATCCAGCTGAACGAACCGGGCCAAGTGTCCGAATCATTCGAGCACACCATCTTCGCGTCGTGACGTCGCTGCAGATGTGGAACCTAGCCAACATCACGTTCTCGCGGCTTAGCCTTGCGCTGAGTGTTGCAGTAGGTCTAGTGGCGTGCAGTCTCGACGATGGCTCAACGTGGCACCAGCCGCAGGCGAGCCGACGTGCGGGGTTTACCGTACCTGGTTCCATCGAGGAGGCTATTCGCCTAGGACTTCCTGCCGGCGCCGAGTCGGATAGCGTCCGGGTTGTCCGAGCAACGGACGGAGTTGTTATTCTTCACTGGATCCAAACGCTTGAAGTACGTGACACGAACGACGTGGCGGCGTCGAGTGACATCCACTACGGATTCCCACGAATGGTCCGGGCGCAGAACGGGAATCTACTTGTCTTCTACCGCGTCGGAACGAGCCACGCCTACGACTACTCGCAGATCGCGATGCGGCGTTCGCGAGATGTCGGCAAGACGTGGTCGGAAGAACGTATCCTGCACGCCGACCCGAAGAGAGACCATAGCGCCCACAACCCCGTTGCGTTTGTGACAAAAGCAGGCCGCGTGATCCTGTGGGTGTCGAGCTACGGTTTTGAGAGTGAGCCGAAAACGCGCGACCCGGGCTACTGGTCCTGGTCCGACGATCACGGCGAGACCTGGGCGCCATTCGTGCGGTTTGATCACGATCCTTCGCGGAGCGTCTATTACGTCACCGATGTCTACCAAACGTGGCGTTGTTGCACGATTCAACATTGGGGCGAGTTGAGCCGCTTTCCCAGCCCCTCGTTCACGGCGCCACGGCGTACGACTTCGACCTGCCGAGTTCGGCCATCTGGTTGAGGGTGTGACACCCGATCATGGCCTCTCTCTTTTGCGCGTCGCTGTTCCTCGCCCTCAGGCCGCCACCGAGCACTGACTTGTATCGGAAGAATCCGTT
>Ga0315336_1007624_pt1 | contig 10199 bp, 10 predicted proteins | sample ASW5metaG_FD_204512 | JGI IMG/M metagenome (GOLD analysis project Ga0315336, IMG submission 204512) | Ammonia-oxidizing marine archaeal communities from Monterey Bay, California, United States - ASW #5 | ecosystem: Environmental > Aquatic > Marine > Intertidal zone | place: USA: California... | reverse complement strand
CCCGTTCTCGCGCCGTCGAAATCCCGGAAGGCCTGCACCGCTTGGTCCAGGGTGTAGCGGTGAGTGATGAGCTTGTTCAGTGGGGCCTTGGTATCAACGAAGAAGCGCTCGATCTCAATCAACTCCGATTTGCTGAAGGTCCACGAACCGAAGATGGTGGCCACCTTGAAAATCACGTCCCGGTTGAAGTCAATCTCCACTGGCCCACCAATACCCACATAGCAACAGCGTCCGAAGGGGCGCAAGCACTGCAGTACTTGCTGACGGGCGGTGGGATTGCCCGAGGTCTCCTGGGAGGCGGTGGCTCCCAGTCCGCCGGTAAGTTCAAGGATGGTCTCCACCGGGTCTACTTCCGAGCTATTGATCACGTGGTCAGCGCCCAACTCCTTGGCCAGGTCCAATCGTTCCGGCACGACGTCCACGGCGATGACGCTGGCGCCCATAGCTTTGGCAGACAATGTGCCGCTCAGACCAACAGGGCCCTGGCCAAACACTGCCACGACGTCCCGCCCTGAGATATCCATCTTCTTCAGGCCGTTCCAGGCAGTGCCGGTGCCGCAGGATATGGCCGCGCCCTCCGCGAAGGACAATTCGTCGTCAAGGAGGACTAGGGTCCGCGACGGCACCAAGATGTAATCGGCGTTGGCCCCGTGGCCTGTGCCACCACCGTAGGTAATTCGCCCCTGAGGGCAGAGTTGCTCGTAGCCCATGGCGCAAATCTCGCACACTCCACAGCCGGCATAATGATGGCAGATGACCCGGTCACCCACCTTGATCCCTGGCGCAGCACCCGGCCCTAGCTCCTCGATCACTCCACAAGGCTCGTGGCCGGTAATCATTTCTGTTGGGGTCTCGGCGCGGTAACGGTGGAGGTCGGTGCCGCAAAGACCAGAGGCCCGTACCTTTAGGACCGCCTCTCCCGGACCGGCGTGGGGGTCCGGAAACTCCCGCATCTCAGCCTGCCTGTTTCCCGGAAATGTCACTCCGCGCATGTCGTTTCTCCTGACTTAGGGATTCAGAACATTCTAACCGCCTCACAGGCCTGGTGCACAGTGTAGACTGGATAGTTCGGTTGGCCATCAGTTGTTCTTTCAGGGATGCAGATGACCTTTTTAGTAAGTCAGTCCACCTGGTAACGACATAGGACTAGCCGGTGTGATGCTCAGATTAACAAACTCTCCCAGGTGTGCACCCTCAGACTGAGAGAGTACCAGCTTGTCGAACCGGATACGCGCCCTCGCTACTTCCACCCCTGCACCTTTCCCTTGATGGGTTAAACTTCCACCACAGAAGTCCCGCGTTGATCTCGTCGAGCATTTCTTCTTGAAATTCCTCTACCATCACCCTCCAGCGTGTCTTCTCTTCCTTCTTCCACATAAAGTTATCCGGAGTGGAGTGACCCGGAGATAACGGTGGTTACCGCTCAATTTGTTGTTGGACCTATTGCAGGGTTCAGCACCCTATAGGTATTATACGAACTGCTTATATTCATCGACGAGAATCATCCGCGGGCTCTCGGATTCATCGGTGGCGTCGAAAGCCATTATTCCAGACGATTTCCCACGGTGCTCTGTCGAGCCGCCGTTCCTTGTATCCAGCAGTCACCGGCGCTTCGTTCCCCTGAAATGGCATAGGTTTCGTAGCTGTTGCCATCGGTCGGGTAGGAGACCAACACCTTGTCGATCCAGGCGTCGGTCAAGATAATAACGCCTACTATGCGGTCGATCTGCTCGTTGGGGATGTGGCAGAGCGTGGTGCCGGAGAGATTGATGCACTAGCCGGTACGCGGCGAAGCATATTGTTCCCGGTAATAGGTCCTTTCGTAGTTGAAGGTCTACGACCACATGAGAAGCCCACAGTGGGCGCATCGGATTGGACCGTTCAGCAGAGGTAAGATGGCTTTGATGCGAGAGGTGACCGGAAAGGAGCGTACTTAAATCAATCGAGATAGCTTCGTTTACAACTATTAATATAATACGTGTGTAGATGCAAAGTAGGGAGTTGGAGTCCACCCAAACCATCCAGAGGAAATGCATGCCGATTAACGGAAACCTGCCAGACAAATGGGATAAGCAAGCCGACGTGGTAGTTATTGGTTTCGGGGCCGCCGGTGCTGCCGCGGCCATCACCGCTCAGGACGCGGGCGCCAGTGTATTGATGCTGGAAAAAGCGCCCAAAGGGGAAGAAGGTGGAAACACAAGGGTAGCTAATCAAGGATATCTCAACGCCTCCCCCCCTGATCAGGCTTCCGCCTATTTCAACGCGCTATGTGGTCCTTTCACCGTACCACATGAGGTCGTAGATGCATGGGCGGAGGAAATTTCAAAGAACAATGATTGGGTCAAGAACATCGGCGGAGACCCACAAGAGCACCATCATCCACCCGTAGGTATAGAATTCCCCCAGTTGCCAGGAAGCGGTAGCACTCATAAGTTCCATCATGGCCCTATCCTGGGAACTTCTCACACTTGGAAACTGTTCGAGCACGTCGTGGGCGAGAGGGAGATCGAGGTCCTTTACGAATCCCCCGCGAAGCAACTGATGCACCGGGATGGGATTAAAGAGATTGTCGGGGTTAGAGCCGAGCAGGATGGCAAGGAAGTCTACATCAAAGCCAACCGAGCAGTGGTACTAACCTGCGGTGGCTTTGAGAACAACCAGGAGATGATCAGGAATTATCTTCCCGGGGTGCCGTATTGTTACCCTAACGGTTCTCCATATAACGAAGGAGATGGCGTGCGTATGGCCATGGAAGCCGGCGCGGATCTATGGCACATGAACAACTTCGCAGGTCCGTCGATGGCATTGAAGGTGCCCGAATTCCCGACGACCTTCTCCATGATACCCTTGCACTTCTCAAGAGAGATGCCAGGCGGCATGGTCGTAGTTGGTCCGGACGCCAAGAGATTTGCCGACGAAAAGCGCAAAACCTCCCACGGAAAGGTGTTTGCATCCGGGAGTTGGGCAACTCTAACAATACCCTGTCCCATGTACATGATCGTCGATCATTCCTTGTTCTCTTCCGGCCCTCTGTATGACAAGAAACCTGGAAGCGGCTGGAATACGATGATCACCAGATACGATTGGAGTGACGACAACGGTGCCGAATTAGCCAAAGGTTGGATCAAGCAAGCCGGTAACATAGCAGAGTTGGCCACGACAATGGGATTGGATTCCCATACTTTGGAAGAAACTATAGCCAGATGGAACGAGCACTGTGATAGGGAAGAAGATACAGATTTTGGCAGGACTCAGATGCTCGTGCCCGTCACGGAGCCCCCTTTCTACGCCCTAGAGCTATCGCCGGCGATGCTCAACACCCAAGGAGGGCCAAGACGAAACGGAAGTGGTCAAGTCGTGCGACCGGACGGCAGCCCTGTGCCCAGGCTCTACAGCGCAGGTGAGCTAGGGTCGATCTATAGTTACCTCTACCAAGGCACTGGCAACATCGGGGAATGCCTGGCCTTTGGACGTATCTCAGGACGTAACGCGGCGGCAGAGCAGCCCTGGGATTAGCTAGCCTGAAACCCATTCCAATATGAGAGATCCGATTCTTCTGGGTTTCACCCCAGAATCGCACTCTTTGGACTCATCTTACACCAGTAAGGAATTTGGTTCTTCATTAACCGCCATCGAAGGAGTGTTAGATAAATGGCCCCTATCCAGATAGGTGTCCAATTCCATCTCCATTACTGGGATATCTCAATCCCAGAGCTTATCGAGATAGGCCAAACGGCTAAATCCGGAGGAGTCGAGCAACTTTGGGTAACTGACAATCTAGAGTGCCGTAACTCGTTCGTGGTGCTTGCAGCTCTGGCAGCAAGAATCCCCATCAGCCTAGGTACGGCCTTAACAGTCCAATACTTCCGCAGTCCAGTGGATGCCGCCGACTCCATAGCCTCCATCAGCGAATTGATGGATGGGTCGGAGCTCAGCATCGGCTTAGCTAGGGGTAACCCAACCACCCCGGATCTCGTCCACAGCCCCAAGCCCATTAGCATGCTGAGAGAAACCGCCGAGGCCCTTCATAGTCTCTTGGCTGGCGAGGCCGTGACCTTCCGCGATTACCCGACACTTGCATCATACTTCAATTTCAACCCCGACAGATCATTCCATTTGCACTTCGATTCCAAGACCCCCACGCGTCTATATTGTGGAGGCAACAGGCCGTTGGCGATGGCGGTTGGTGGAGAATTCATGGACGGCCTTCTCTTCGGGGGTGAATTCAAAGCGGTAGCTGCCACTGGGCGCCTCCCCTCGCTGATTCAAATCTTCGATGACGCCGCCAAAGCCGCCGGCAAGGAAGAAATCTTGCCCAAATTAGCACAGGTGAAGCTTTCAGTATCGCGAGACAGGGAAGCGGCCCGAGAATTCGCCAGGGTCAATGCCGGACGAAGAATCTTAGGCATGAGACGGCTCGGATTTACATCCGAAGACATCATCAAGCTTGGGGTTCGGACTGAGGAAGTGGACCAATTGGAAATAGCCAACCGGGAAGGAGCATCGCCCCATCAGTTTGGCCAACTAGTAAGCGATACTATGCTCGACGCGATCTTTATCGCTGGGGATCCAGGATATTGCCGGGAACGGATCGTCGAAGTACGAGAAACAGCGCACCAACACGGGTTCCGTCAGTTGAAATTCTCAGAGCTAGGGCCGGATCCTAAGGAAAGCGTTCGGCTGTTGTGCGAGGAGATAATCCCAGCTCTTTGAGTGCTTGGAGTTGTGACTGGGTAGTGAATGGTTAAAGCCAGCGTCTCGATCTAATCGTTCGCCACTCCCTCTAGGAGGAATCAGATACTGGTGTGTCGCGGAAATGTCCGGCATTCACCCGCAAAGCTTTGGCAGACCTGGCTTCAGTATTTCGGTCTGCCGGTGCCAGGAACCCGAACGCAGGGTGCTTGGAGGCTGTCGGTTGAGCTAGGTTGGGCAGACAACCCGAGTCACTCGGTCCCCTGGACGAATCTCTGCCCATCTCCAGTGAGTCGGGTATGCGGCCATTGAATGGGGCCGATTTTATCACGGCGAGAGACACCTAAGGAGTCGGACTGTCGAAAATCCAACCCCATCTGTTGCTTGTCGCCAGCGTTCACAAGCTCCGCCGCCAGCACCGCCAGTCCGTGTTTCAGATGCAGTTCAACTCTGCTCCATCCTCCCACCGCGTCGACCGTTGTGACGGGTTCACCCAGGTTGAAGAGCGGTAGAAGCTCGGGTTTGGGTTTGAGACCTACTGCAAGGCCATGGGCCATGTCCACATTCGAATCCTAGACCCCGTGCTGGGGGCCGATTCTCAGTTCCATCCCGAAGTGCCCCAATCCCCATACAACCACCAGAGCTACATCCACAAGCCTTTGACCTTGATGGGGTATTTGGACGCCATCACCAATAAAGTGCAACTGGTTACCGGGATTTTGATCCTTCCGCAGCGGAAAACCGCCCTGGTCGACAAACAAGGAGCAGAGGTAGACGTGCTCAGCGGTGGCCGGCTGCGCATGGGCATCGGCATCGGCTGGAATCCGGTGGTGCACGAGGCCCTAGGGGAGAACCGATGCAGGCGCAGCGAGGAGCAGATTGCCCTGCTCCGGATGCTGTGGACTTTACCGGCCGGTGGCATCGGGTTACCTACACCGGGGTAAACCCGCTCTTCCGGTGCAACACCCCATACCAATCCGGTTTGCGGCCGGACGGGGTAGCAACCCCATTCCTCCAGATTGAGTGCTGCGCCGGATTGGCCGCCTCTCTGACGGCTGGTTCCCCTCGTTTCCCACGGGCGAGGCGGGGCAAGTCGCCGTCAATCAGGTACAAGATTACGCCCGGGAAGCTGGACGAGACCCTGCTTCGGCCTGGATAGAGGGTCTAATCAACATTGGGCCGGAAACTGGGCCAGAAGACTGGGTCACCGAGGCAAAAGCCTGGGCGGAAATGGGAGCTTCTCATCTGGCTGTGGGAGTATGAGGAGCCGGATCTATTTCCCAGAATCAGCACATTGACGGTATCCGCAAATTCCATCAGGCCATCGAGCGTTAATCGAATCCGGTTGCAAAAAGAGGTGAGGAATGAGGCTGATGGGAAAAGTTGCCATCATCAGCTGCGGCGCCCGAGGGCAGGGGGCTACTGAAGCCGGGCTGTTCGCCTAGGAAGGGGCCAAGGTGGTCTTCGGGGACGTGCTGGATGAGGACGGCATGAAGGTGGAATCCAGGATACGGGAACTAGCTGTCGAGACTAGCTACCTTCATCAGGACCTGTATAATCATTGCAAGTTGGGCAGCTCCAGAAGAAATAAGCCTCCCTTCAATAACCCAATAAGACGCCCTAGCGACTCGCCGTTCGTGAATAAGGAGATGATTTGACTTACGTAATCACCGAACCCTGCATCGGAGTTAAGGATGCTACCTGCCTGGAAGTATGTCCTGTCCGCTGCATCTCCACCACCGATGCCGAAGATATGTATTTCATCGATGCAGAAGTGTGCATCAATTGTTCTTATTGCGAGCCTGTCTGCCCTGTGAACGCGATCTTCGACGAATTTAAAGTGCCTTCCGACCAGCGTGAGTTCCTGCGCAGGAGCCTAGAGTTCTACAAAAACAATCCCTAGCTCCGCTATAAACCACCACCGGGGAGAAGGCCACCAATTTCTGGTGGCCTTTTTGTTTGTACGCCCAATCCTTTTGCACGGATTCCAGTCCACCTCGGCCCATAAAACGAGCTCGGAGCCCAAAGCCGTGATTTCACTATGGAACCCAGTCGAGCAGCTTGGGCAAGAGATGCGCCCTAGCAAAACAGGCAAGTGGTATCGGTATTATATGTGCCGTGGCACAGTCCCGACTTCGGTTAGACCGGCTATTTGCTCTGCTCCCCGCATACAAGAAGAGCGGCTGAAATTCATGGTCCCGAAGCATATATCAACGCTGTTATCAGACCCTGTTACCGTCCTCCAATCCATGACACCACTAAAGGGCGAAGACCATCAGAGTCAGCTAGACGAAGATATCAGCCAATTGCGCCGCGGGATTAAAAACCTAACCAGCCAAGAGCAACGTTACCTCAAAGCATATGCCCTTGGAGAAGTCGATAAGGATTGGATCAAGGCTCAAAGTGGACCGGTGAAAACCCACAGAAGAGATGCAGAAAGGGTATTTGAAAAACTCGAAGCCTAGCGAAGTTTCAGGCATCCTTTCGAAGATATGAGAGAGTCGCTAGAGGAAGTCTGCCAACGCGTCAAAGAGCGTTCCGCATGCTTGGTCTTCGACGAGAAGCGGTTAGACTCTGAAGCATTAAACGTATTCGCTACTTTGACCAATTATCATATTGAGGTAAATGCCGCACTAAGCGTGTACGACTAAGATTAGCGACTAATTACCGCTGCGCACACAATAACGGGATAATCAATCTCTGAAGAGTGAGTTTGTCGAGGTCTAGCTTCAGGGAGTCTCTGGCGATAACAGATAGGCTAGGTGCAGTTGATGGCTCAAGGCTTACCGAAGGTAGCTCACAGGTCAATCCGGCAGACTAAGAGAACTCGCTTCTCGCCAATGCTCGGGTCGCGTAGTCCGTAAGGCGGCTCGTTTTTCCTCAATGTCGTTCGACTAGACGGGTAGGATGGGTTCGTCCGAAGGCGGCGGCAGTTGCTCAAAAGCGTTGATGTTGAACGCCAGCACCGAGTAATAACCCATCAAGTTGGTCAATTCCACCAAGCCTCGCGGGCCAAACTCAGCCAACGCGGTATCAAAGGTAGCCTGAGACACCCGACGAGTGCGGAAAAACTCCCGGCCATAGCTGATAACCGCCAGTTCTGCGGTAGACATCGGCGGCAACTCTTGTTTGTCCCTAAGGGCATCCACTAGTGCGTTGCTCAGTCCCGCCCGGCGGCCGGCGGCCGCATGGGCGTGCCAAATGAATTGGCAATCCAGTTCCCGGGCGGTGGTTATCATGGCCAGTTCTGATACATTATCAGGCAGAGTCGAACCCTCAGCACGAAGGTAGGCTCGTAGCATCTCACCCCGTTGGGCTATCTCGGGGACGTGGAGTTGCACGGCGACGGGTCCAAACTCGGGTACAACCCCTCCCCGAGAGGACACGATGGCGTCGAAGGCGTCAACTTGATCTTTGGGCACCGCGTCGCGCGAGACTATGGGAAAGCGTGGCATGGTCAGGCCTCCTTAGTGAGTGGATGTTTTGCCGATACTACATCCGGTGTATCCCCTAAGCAACTAATAAGGCTTCCGTTAACCCGACGGAGACCTCTTAGACGTTCAACACGATATCGGTGGCATGGCTGTCCCGCTTGGTGTTGGACTGTGGTGTTCAGTCCGTTATCACTAATGTTAGCAACACTTGCAGTCTAAGGACCAAGGTTTGGCTTCGTCAGCATTGGCGTTCTCGTATTGGCTTAGGTTTAGCTAAGCGCTAGGCAAGTTGTCGTAGGCCAAAGCGCCAATAGGTTTACGCTGGATCGACTTAGTCATCAAATCAGGTTTAACTCTGCGTATCCGCTTTCAGCAACTTCATTGCAACGCCTTCGATAAGAAGACTGACTGCCTCTGTAGATGGCTATGATTCGCTTTTGCCTACCCTCCAGGTTACTGTTGATGCCAGTCATCCAAGAATCTACTTGATTGGTCAAAAGTCCTTCACCTTGTCCCAATACGTATTCATGCCAGCTAGCAACCGCTTCAGGTGTGGCTTCTGAACGTGTCAAATCTCGTTCTTTCATATATTGCATCAAGTCGGTTATCCATTCGACGTTGAACTCGATACTCCGTGGGTTATTCCCTAAGAGTGCATGCGGTCCCATAATCATAAACAGATTAGGAAAGTTATTGATCTGAAGGCCTAGGAAGGTCGATAACTCTACCCTCCATTGCTCCTTCAATCTGCACCCATTAACACCTGCGATATCTATTCTGTCGTAACTGCCCAGTATCGCATTAAACCCTGTTGCATAGATTATGATATCGAATTCAAATTCATTATCAGTGGTTAAGATTCCCCTTGGAGTGATTCTCTCGATGGGTGTCTCGTTGATATCTATAAGTTCGACATTTTCACGATTATAGGATTCGTAATAATTGGTTTCGAGAGGAACCCTCCTGGTCCCAAACCCATGATCTTTGGGAATCAGTTTCTCTGCCACCTCAGGATCATCCACGCGCCCTCGAATCTTATCTGCCACGAAATCCGACATAGCCTTGTTGGCTTTAGGATCAGTTAGCACATCTTTAAAATTGCCCTGCCATATTCCGAAGCCTTTGCTGGCGTACAAATGCTCCCAAAATGCATATCGTTCCTTTTCTGAAACTTCAAAAGTACCCCTTGGGTCAACAGTATGTAAGAATCCTGCTCGTGTTTGCGCACAAAGCTCAAACATCTCTTTATATCCAGACCTAATGACTTTCATATCGTCTGGCTTGATGTTTGAGTTGTGAAGAGGAGCACACCAGTTCGGTCGACGCTGGAATACAGTGATATGACCGGCGTCTTTGCATACTTCTTGGATCGTTTGTACTCCGGTAGCTCCCGTACCGACAACTGCCACTTTTTTGCCTGCAAGATTTACCGGTGTATGGGGCCATCGGGACGTGTGGAAAGAATGTCCTTCGAAAGATTCGACCCCTTCGATCTTAGGTAAAGTAGGTTCAGAAAGAATACCGATCCCCGTGATGAGAAATCTGCTTCTGTAAATACTTCCATCCTGTAATTGGATCTGCCAACTCCTAGTATCATCGCTATAGAGAGCCGATCTGACATCGCTTGAAAATCGGATGTACTTGATCAAGTCAAACCTATCGGCTACATGTTGGAGATATCTCAGAATCTCCGGCTGTGATGCAAAATGTTCAGGCCAATCCCATTCGTCGAGAAGCTCCTATGAAAAGGAATAGGCGTACGAGTAACTTTCCGAATCAAAGCGAACACCAGGGTAGCGATTCCAATACCAGGTACCCCCTACTCCTGCTCACGCCTCGAACACGCGGACCTTCATACCTATCTCTCGTAATTTATATAACTGGTAGAGTCCAGAAATACCTGCGCCTATGACGATCGCGTCATAATCAAGGTCGAGATTCGATGGCGGGTACTTTAAGGTCGCGGCTGGCTGTGTCGTTCCACTTCCTTGTGGATAATGATTTTTACAAAAATACCGTCGCGTCTGTCATTTATCAATTCGTGAGAACAAGTCCGAAATTTAATAGCCAACA
>Ga0315336_1007623_pt1 | contig 10200 bp, 5 predicted proteins | sample ASW5metaG_FD_204512 | JGI IMG/M metagenome (GOLD analysis project Ga0315336, IMG submission 204512) | Ammonia-oxidizing marine archaeal communities from Monterey Bay, California, United States - ASW #5 | ecosystem: Environmental > Aquatic > Marine > Intertidal zone | place: USA: California... | reverse complement strand
GCCTGCGACGACCCAGGCGTTGTGACGTCTGACCTTAACGTTGGTTGCCCCGGACCCGAGACCGATGAGGACACTGCGCTCTTCCATGTGAAAGAGGGTGCCGATGGTGGAATGCTCACCCTCAACGGTGTCATGCTGGACTCCTGCAACATGCATGGTCATCTCTGCAGCCCTCTGAAGTTCGGCTTCACGCAGGTGTGGACGGGCCGAGTAAGCCCGGTCAAGATCTATACGGTAAATTTCAACGATTGTATCTTCGCCGACAGAGATGGATCGGGAGATTTAGCGTGGTCCGATGACAATGGCATTGAGATAGCGGTTTGGGAAGAATGCGACGACATCACGCTAAACTTTGACAATTGCATTATTCCCTGGAATGTTCACGGGGGCCCATTGTGTTCAACCGCTTTCGTAAGTCTCCAGCACGGCATGAATCCCGCTGTCAATTTCAATCAGTGTTCCATCGCTAACCGTAGACAAGCTAATCTCACCAACGGCCTCGTGGCGGTACAAGCAGTAGGCACGGTCATCACGGTCACGAACTCGATTATCTGGCCGGGTAATAATCCTGTACAGGATCCTCTTGGAGCCCCCAGGCTGTTTGCGAAACCCCACCCCGCAGGTGCCCCGCCGTTCGACGGGAACTGGCCCCATTGCCCTGAGTATCCCGAGGCTGTGTCGGCGACCGTGTCTGATGGGGGAAGCGGATACACCGTAGGCGACCAGCTAACCCTGGTGGGCGGCACACTCAGACCCGATGCAGGCACCCCCCCCCATCGCTGGCCCAACCCGCAGCCGGCGCTTTTCGAGGTCACGGCGGAGGCGGGCGGGGCGGTTACCGCCGTGAGTGCCGTGCTGACACCTTATACGGGTGGAGTGCTCTCCATCAAACTGGGAGCTTATGAGACGCCCCCGGCGAACCCGGCGGCCACGACCGGTGGAACGGGAGCGGGCGCGACACTGGACGTGCTATACAGCACCGATCCCTCCCTCGACGTTCAGCTCCTGAGCGGAACCATCTCCCATTCGATCATCAAGGAGGGCTTGCTTAGTGATGGTGTGGGCGATCCACTGGGGTCAATTACGCAGGGTGTGGAAGTTGAAGTTGTCAGCATGGATCCTCTCTTTGTCGACGTCGAGGGTGGCACTTTTGGTGGTAGCCCACCGGCTCTGGACCTGATGGACGGCTTCGAGTTGCAGCCGGGGTCGCCCGCTATTGGCCACGGGGACCTGGGCCAGGACGCCGGCTACATACGTCCGATTGGCGCCTGTCAACTCCCCGGGGCAGCCGGTGGCGGAACCTGTGCAGAGCTCGGGCGTCTGGAATGTGAGGCTCAGGGCGGAACCTACGGTGGAAATGGGAGCGTCTGTCCGGGAGGCCTCCAGCTGCCGGGCAACTCCAACCAGGATACGTCGCTCGACCTGTCGGACGTGGTCACACTCCTGGGCTTCCTCTTCCAGGGCAGGCCCGCGTCTCTGCCTTGCAGCACCGACGCGGCCAACCTGGCCTTCCTGGATGTCAACACGGACACTGCGATCGACCTCTCCGATGGGATCTTCTTGCTCGCCTTCCTCTTCCAGGGAGGCCCGCAGCCCGACCAGGGACCGGTTTGTATCACCATTGTCGATTGTCCGCCGAATCCGGCTTGTCCCTAAGCGTCATTTCAGAACAGAACCAAACAGAAGAGACGGAGACGTTTCCGTTTCTTCCTCGCCTTTTCCGGTACCTCCTGGCCATACTTGACGGCCCGACACCCTGCCATTAGAGTCAAACAGGACGGGAGCGATTCACGTTCCTATCAGTTGATCCTTGGAGATCTGATCCACAGAGATGGAAGAACGCGCCGCGTCGGACCCCGTTAAAATCAGCCGCGGCAAGAAGTGCGTCTTTCTCCTCTCCACTGTCCTCCTCATTCTTCTGGCGGTCGAGGTCGGCGCCCGCATCATCGAGTTCGCTGCTGGCAGCATCAGGGGAAACTTGCGCGAAGACGGCGGTTTTGGTCAGAACAATTTATACGTCGAGATCAAGAATCCGGTCAAGGTTTTCGAGCTTGCGGAGCAGGACGGCAAGTCGATCTATCGGCGAACGCTGCACCATCAGTGGATCGATCCAAAGCTCAAGTTTGACGCCTCGAAGTCCGCCGACACGATCCGTATCTTCTGCCTCGGCGGCTCGGCAGCCAAGGGCTGGCCGTACCAGGACGCCCACACCTATCCGGGCTTTTTGGCGCACAAGCTCGGGCTACTTTGCGACAAGCGTATCGAAGTCATCAACGCCGCCGGGTTCACCTACGCCAGTCACCGGGTCAAGTTCGTCTTCGACGAAATCGTCGAATACGAGCCCGATCTCATCTTGATCTACTCGGGAAACAACGAATTCCTGGAGAACTTCGTCTACCGCCCGCGCTCGCTGGGCAGTCCTTGGAGCCACCTCGCTGTCGCCCGAATCGTCCACGGCTGGCTCGTGACGCAGAGGCAGCCGACCAACATCGTCGATTTCGAGAACTATGGCATGGCGGATCATCACGCCACCCGGCTCTCCTTCGCGTTCGGCAAGGCCAGCACGCTGCGCGAAGATCCGGAGCAGTTTCGGCAGGTTCAGGCTCACTATCAATACAACATCGAATCCATGGTCAAGGAAGCCAGGCGACGGAACGTGCCCGTCATGCTGCTGAGCGTGCCCGTCAATCTCAAGGACTGGATTCCCAACGTGTCCGTCCATCGGCCGGATCTCACGCCGTCCGACCTGGACCGCTGGACGGTGCATTTCCGGGCGGGAATCTTGGCGATCGAAAAGCAGGACTACGCGGCGGCGGCCGAGGCCTTCGAGAAAGCCGTGGCGATCGACGATGAGTACGCCGAAGCCCATTACTACCTCGGCGTGGCGAAGCGACATCTCGGCCAGACCAGCGAGGCGAAGGGACACTATCTCAAAGCGTGCGAGAAGGACGCCTACCCATTTCGGTCACCACCCCAGTTCGACGCGGTGCTGGCCGAGATCGGTGAGCGCCACGACATCCCCCTCGTCGACATCCGCCGCACGCTGGAACAGCGGGCCGGAGATGGGATTCCTGGGCTGGACGTTCTTATCGATTACGTTCATCCGACCGTCGCTAGCAATGAATCCATTGCAGACGCCGTACTGCGACAAATGGTGGAGAAAGGTTTGTTGCCGACACCACTTGCCGCCTCGCTCTCGGATATCGAGGTGCAAATACCGCCCGGAATAGACGAGACGTTTCACGTCATGCGCTCGGTGTACTTGCAATACCTCAATATGCGTCAATATGACAAGCTCGATCGTCTGTCTGACAAGCTCATTGCGGCGGCGAAGCGCGTCGCTCAGACAAAACCCGAGATGGCCAAGTTTGCCCTCCACATGATCAAGCGCACCGAACATATACAGCCCGTGGTTCGGGACTACCGGAGGCTGCTTCGTGCCGAGAAGCTGGGCATTCTCGAGCAGGAATTCACCAGCGCCGAGGCCGATGCAATCTTCCGCAGGTTCGTCGAGCTGATTCGCCAGGTGGAAGGACGCAATATTCCGCATCGCGAGTTCGAGGAATACATTCCGGACCTCGTCTACAAGGTTCGAAAAACAGCAGTCGACTGATACGTTCTCTATTGTCTCCTCAAACCACGGCCTACGGCCGTGGACTCTACTAGGTTCTTCCCCTTCCCCGTCCTCTCCGATCCCGACCCCGAGATAGGTCAGCGGCAGCGGTACGCGTCATTGTACCCGGTGATCGACCACGTCCAGGCCATCCTCTGGAAGCTCAGGCGCCGAGCAGTGCCCCGATCGCATTATTCAGATACGTCTCAGCAGCCGCCCTATATATACGTATAATCAGGTATGGGCCCGACTCGCACGACCGACCCCCGAAGGAACAATGAAGAGCCCCAGCCACTGCCCATGGAATCCCCTCCCGACACCGTAGATCCGGTAACCCCACCCGCCGACCCCGTCCTGCCGGCACCTCTGCAGATGCCGTTGCGGGTAATGCTCATGGTTCTGGGTACGGTTTTCGTCGTCATCGGCGTGCCCGGCTTGTTTCTTCCTGCCCTTCCCGGCGTTCCGCTCCTGTTGCTCGCGGCAGCGTGCTATGCCCGTTCGTCCAACCGTCTCTACGCGGCTCTGCTCTCGAACCCCTTCATCGGCCCGAGCATCCGTCAGTGGCGCGAGCACCGATCGATCCCCCGTCGAGCGAAGATCACTGCGATCACGATGGTCATCGTGGCGTTCTCATTTTCGATCAGCCTGGCGGTCGACAACCTGGCGGGACGCATCGTTCTCGGTGTGATCGGCATCGCCCTCCTGATCTTCCTCGCTCGCTTGCCGTCTCGGTAGCCGCGGAACAGCCGAGTCGCACAGCACCCGAACACCGCGGGACAAAGCGTTTGACCCCCTCGTACGGTGCGGCTAAGTTTACCATGGAGGAGTGTAAAAACTGTTTGGCTATTGATGAAACGTCGACCGCTTCCCCCACTTATAGCCCTGGTCGTTGTCGCCGGGACGGTACGCGCTGAAGAGCGCCCGGAACCGACTCCCGATGGCGCAGCACATTGGGCCTTTCAGCGCCCCGAACGTCCCGCGCTGCCGCGGGTCCGCAGGCAGGAGGTCGTTCGCACTCCGGTGGACCTTTTCATCGCGGCGCGCCTCGAAGCCGGGGGGCTCGACTTCGCGTCGGAGGCGGAGCGCTCGACGCTCATCCGGCGGGTCGCCATCGATTTGACCGGTCTGCCACCGACCCCCGACGAGATCGAGGCCTACCTGTCCGACCGTGCTCCGGACGCCTACGAGCGCATGGTCGACGGTTACCTCGCATCGCCTCGATACGGTGAGCGCTGGGGCAAGTACTGGCTCGATGCGGCCGGCTATGCCGACTCCAACGGTTACCGACACGCCGACTCCAACCGCCCGCTCGCCTACCGCTATCGCGACTACGTCATCCGGGCGCACAACAGCGACAAGCCGTTCGATCGCTTCGTCCACGAGCAGCTGGCCGGCGACGAGCTCGCAGGCTTCACACCCGACGGCGACGTCACCCGGGAGATGGCCGAGCCGCTCACGGCAACGCACTTCCTCCGCAACTCGCCCGACGGTTCCGAAGGCAGTGACGGCAACCCCGACGAGCTCCGGCTCGACCGCTACCACGTGCTCGAAGGTGTCGTGCAGAACACCATGAACTGTCTCCTGGGGATCAGGATCGAATGCGCGCGCTGCCACGACCACAAGTTCGAGCCGATCAGCCAGCGCGAGTACTACGAGCTACAGGCGATCTTCTTCCCGGCCTTCTGCCCCGAGCCCTTCGACCGCTGGCAGGCGCCTTCGAAGCGCATCATCGCGGTCGCCTCGGCAGAGGAACGCAAGGAGCACGAGCGGACGACCGGCCAGATCCAAAGTGAGCTCAAGGCCCTGCGCAAGGAGATCGAGTCGGCGGCTCGTCCGCTCCACCGGCCCCTCATCGAGGAGCGGCTACGGCTACAAGAACCAGGGCTCTCGGAGGCTGACCGCGTCGAGGTGCTCGAGGCCTGGGACACTCCCGGGGCCAGGAGGTCGGAGGAGCAAAAGGCGCTCCTCAAGAAACACGAGAAGGCCCTCCAGGTCGACGACAAAGCGGTGGCGAAACGATTCCCCGAGTTTGCCTCTCTTCTCGACGCGAAAGAGACCGCGATCGCGGCTCTCGAGAAGAAGATGCCGCCGCCTCTGGAGAAGCTCTCGGTTCTCGTCGAGACGGACCCCGAGCCGCTTCCCCACCACCTGCTCGTCCGCGGCTCCTACACCGACTACGGCCCGGAAGTGAGCCCCGGCGTTCCTGCGGCTCTCTCGAACGGGGAGAACAACTACCGCGTCGAGCCCCGCCAGCCCGGAACCATCTCCACCGGCCGTCGCACCGCCCTCGCCCGCTGGTTGACCTCCGTCGAGAATCCACTCGTCGCGCGTGTGCAGGTCAATCGCATCTGGCAGCACCATTTCGCCAAGGGGCTGGTCGCGACGCCCGACAACTTCGGACTCTCGGGAGAACCACCGACCCATCCGAAGCTCCTCGACTACCTCGCTGTCGAGTTCGTCCAGAGCGGCTGGAGTGTGAAAGCGATGCACCGGCTCATCCTGGGCTCGGCGGTCTACCGCCAGGAAAGCGCTTTCCGCGAGGGAGCTTTCGCGAAGGATCCGGAAAACCGCTGGCTCTGGCGTTATCCCCTTCGCCGACTCGACGCCGAGGCCATCCGCGACAGCATGCTCGCTGTCGCCGGCACCCTCGACCGGCGGCCGTTCGGTCCCTACATTCCGGTGAAGCGAATCAAGGACGGTCGAATCATTGTCGAGTCGACCGTTGTCGAACAAGGAGGCCCGACCGTTCAGCGCCGGTCGGTCTACATCCAGCAGAAACGAACCGCGGTACTATCAATGCTCGAGGTGTTTGACGCCCCGGCCATGGTGCACAATTGCGCCCGCAGGAACGTCTCGACGGTGCCGCTTCAGTCCCTCACGCTCTTGAACTCCACTTTCAGCGTCGCGTGCGCCGAGCAATTTGCGCTTCGGGTTCTGCGGGAAGCCACGGGGGGAGACGACGAGCGGCTCTCCCGCGCTTACCTTCTCGCAGTGGGCCGCGATGCGACAGCCGAGGAGAAGGCCTCCCTGAAAGAGTTTCTGGCGGCCGAGCGGGAGCTGTATTCGGCGCCCGCGCTGGCGAGCGGCGGGGAGACGGGCGGCTCCGTGCCTCCGAGCAGACCGGACGCCGAGGATCGGATCTGGACGGAGCTCTGCCAGATGATTCTTGCCAGCAGTGCGTTTCTCTATATAGAGTGATTTAACAGCAGCGTGGGATGTCGACGCTTTCCATGAACGATTTTGCCCTCAACCGAAGAACGTTTCTCTCGCGATCCTTCGGGGGTCTGGGCGCCTTCGCGCTCGCGCAGCTCCTCGCTGCGGACGGTCTTCTCGCCTCCGGTGGTTCAGCGCCTGGCCGTAGCGGACTCCTGGCCCCGAGAACGCCCCACGGCGACGCGAAAGCCAGATCCGTCATCTGTCTCTTCCAGCACGGGGGCCCCAGCCAGATGGCTCTCTTCGACCCGAAGCCACGGCTGGAAAAGGAGGACGGCAAACCCTATCCCGGCAAGATCGTCCAGCACTTCCACAACAAGATCGGCAAGGTCATGGCGCCGCCTTTCCGCTTCGCGAAGTGCGGCGACGCGGGGATGGATTTCTCCGAGCTCGTGCCGCACACCGCCTCGATCGCCGACGACATCACGCTCGTCCGCTCGATGCAGACCAACCAGATCGACCACTCCGTCGCCGTGCGCACGTTCCACTCGGGAGGACCCTTCTCGGGGCGTCCGACGATGGGCTCGTGGGTCACATACGGCCTCGGCTCGGAGAGTCAGAATCTACCCGCCTACGTCGTCTTGACGGACCCCGGCGGACTGCCGATCGTCGGTCCCGAGAACTGGACCTCGGGCTATCTTCCTGCCCTCTATCAGGGAACGCCGTTCCGCCCGGGGAAGTCGCCCGTCCTCAACCTCGAGCAGCCGTCGAAGACGTCGGCGCTTGCCCGGCAGAACCAGCTCCACCTTCTCGATCGCCTCAACCGCGCCCAGCAGAGCCGCTTTCCGAAGAATACGGAGCTCGATGCCCGCATCAGCAATTACGAGCTCGCCGCTCGCATGCAGACGGCCGTGCCCGGTGTGATCGACCTCTCCAATGAGCCCGAGGGCATCCGCCAGCTCTACGGTCTCGACCAACCGGTGACGGCCGAGTACGGGCGCCGGTGCCTCATGGCGCGGCGCCTCATCGAGCAGGGCGTCCGTTTCGTGCTGATCCTCTTGAGCGGGCAACCCTGGGATACCCACACGAAGGAAAACAGCACCCTCGAGAGTCTCTGCCCGCGCACTGACCAGCCGAGCGCCGCTCTGGTAAAGGATCTCAAACAGCGCGGCCTGCTCGACTCGACCCTCGTCCTGTGGGGAGGCGAGTTCGGACGCCAGCCGGTCTCGGAAGGGACGGGCGGCGGCCGCGACCACAACCAGTTCGCGTTCTCTCTGTGGCTGGCCGGTGGCGGCTTCAAAGCCGGACACGTCCACGGCGCCACCGATGAGTACGGCTACAAGTCGGTCGAAGACGTCGTCAGCGTCTGGGATCTGCAGGCGACGATCCTCCACGTGCTGGGGCTCGACCACACGAAGCTGACCTACCGGCACGGAGGCCGCGACGACAGTCTGACGGACGTCGACGTCACCCAGGCGCGGGTGGTCAGCGAGCTTCTGGCGTGACCCAGCGTCCGGTCAGCTCCAGTGATGTGACACGATGAAAATCACCGGCGTCACGACCCGCGTCAACAAGATGCAGCTCCACGATCGCTTCGGCGGTCAGAGCACTCCACCCGCGACATTCCCCGGGAGCGACTACTACTTCGAGAGCGCCTGGAGCGAGGTCTACTCGCGCAACGTGGAGAGTCTGTTCGTCCGGGTCGAAACCGACGAGGGCCTCCACGGATGGGGCGAAAGCCAGGCTCCCATCGTCCCGGAGGTCGCGCAGACGATCATCGACCGCCTGCTGGGCCCGATGCTGATCGGACGGGACCCCCTCGAGACCGATCGACTCTTCGAGCTCATGCAGAAGAGCATGAGCGTCCGGGGCCACACGACGGGCTTCATGCTCGATGCGATTGCCGGCGTCGACATCGCCCTGTGGGACATCAAGGGCAAGGCGGCGGGACAGCCGGTCGCCAGGTTGCTCGAACGCACCGAGGCGCCCGTTCGCGCGCGCTTGCCCCTTTACGTCTCCGGCTTGCGAGCCACGTCGATCGAGGGGAAAGCCGAGTTCGCCGCGGAGTGTTTCTCCGCGGGATACGCGGCCGTCAAGGTCTTCCTCGGCCACGGGGTGGAGGAGGACCTCGCGCTCGCTCGCGCCCTGCGGGAGCGCGTCGGGCCGGGAAAGCGCATCCTGGCGGACACCCTGTGGTCCTACGGCCTTGCGGATGCGCTGCGCCTCGGCAAGGCGTTCGAGGATCTCGGGTTCGAATGGATCGAAGCTCCCGTCGCGGTGGAAGATGTCGACGGCCACGCGACTCTGGCGCAGTCTCTCGAGATGGCCGTTGCGGGCGGCGAGGCCCTGCGGAGCCAGCACCAGTTCGCCCATTGGATCGGGAAGCAGGCGATGGACATCGTCCAGCCGGATGTCGGCCGTTGCGGCATCACCGGGGCCCAGCGGATCGCGGCTCTGGCCCGTGAGAACGGCCTGCCGGTCGCGTTCCACGTCGGTGTCTGTCTCGGAATCGTCATGGCAGCGACGTGGCAGGTCGCCGCCGCAACGCCCAACTTCCACATCCAGGAGCATCAGCCGCCCCCGTTCGAGCTCTCGAACGGCTTCCTGACGGAGCCGCTCTCCGTCGCCCGAGGCGAGGCCATCGTCCCGGACCGGCCCGGGCTCGGAGTCGATATCGATGTCGAAGCGTTGGGGCGGCTTTCGCGGGGGTGAGATCTCATCCCGTGCCCGAGGAGCAGGCCCGAGGGCGCAGGCATCGAGGATTGAGAAATGGAAAGAGAAGGCGAACGCTGAGTAGTGAATCATAGGTACTTATCCTGCCGCGGTCGGGCTTCGCGCCCCGTATTTCTTGCGGGCTTAGCCCTATTGGGGAAACCAGCTCCTGCGGCTGCCTAAGCTGCGTGCGAAGAAGGTGATCGCTCCCTCCTCGGTCGCGCCCACCCCCAAACCCCTTCCTTGCCGACCCCACCTGCCCGACTTTGCGACGCCGGCGTCGGGCGGGCAAATGCGGGTTGTCAGCCCTGGACCCATCGAGCGCAAAAGGCTCACTCTCGACGACACACAGTGTGTGCCTTCCTCAAGGCGATCTTCGCCTGGACGAACTCGGTACCCAGTACTTTCTCGGCAAGGAAACGATTGTGTCGGCCACAAAGGGCCCGCAGGTTCTCCTTTTCGTGAGTCCCACCGTTTGAGAATAGCCCCTTGTGGTCCACCTCGAGCCTCGTTCGCTGCGTGCACCGGGTTCCCTCCAGCCCTCGGTATTCGCACTGGTAGTCCGCTCGTGCGACGACCTCTTCACGCACCGAAGCGGGAATGTAGCGAGACCTCTCTGAGCGCCCGTTCTCGGTCCTCGTCGCAACCTTGCCTACGCAAGGCAGACTCGCCTCGCGGCTGCGTTTCTCCTCCTTCTTCAAGCGCCGCTCACGACTTCTCGC
>Ga0315336_1007622_pt1 | contig 10200 bp, 4 predicted proteins | sample ASW5metaG_FD_204512 | JGI IMG/M metagenome (GOLD analysis project Ga0315336, IMG submission 204512) | Ammonia-oxidizing marine archaeal communities from Monterey Bay, California, United States - ASW #5 | ecosystem: Environmental > Aquatic > Marine > Intertidal zone | place: USA: California... | reverse complement strand
TTCTATCGACACTGGGACGAGCTGCTGAGGCGGCATCCGCATCTCTTGATCAACAACTGCGCCGGCGGGGGGCGGCTCATCGACCTCGAGCTCATGAAGCGCTCGATCCCGCTGTGGACGAGCGATTTTCAGGCCAATCACGACCCGAGCATCGTCGGGAATCAGGGCCACTCCTTCGGCTCGTTCTACTGGTTGCCCCTCAGCGGGATAGGCGTGAATCAGCCGACGACCTACGACTTTCGCAGCAACATGCGCGGTGGAATTTCTGTGCGCTGCTGGCTCAACGAAGCGATGCCAGCCGATTTTCCATATGAGTGGATGCGGGAGATGTTGAGTCAATACAGCGCCGTACGCGAGTACTACTACGGTGACTTCTATCCGTTAACCGATTACAGCCTCTGGGAATCGGATTGGCTGGCCTATCAGATGCACCGCCCGGATCTCGGTGAAGGCATGGTGCTCGCATTCCGCCGACTGTGGTGTGATGACAAGAGCCAGTCCTTCAAGCTCCGGGGATTGAACGACGACGCTCTCTATCTGGTAAAGAGCCTCGATACGGGAGCCGAAGAGCGCCTCGAGGGTCGGAAGCTCATGACGGAAGGGTTGGAGGTGATGGTAGAGGAGCGGCCGAGCTCGGTGTTGATCACGTATGCGCGCGCGAAGTGACTCAGGCAGCTATCGGCACGGAGAACCAGGAGGGAGATCGGCACTTGGAACATAGTAAGTCACAAGCTCTGCTCGAAGCAAACCGCCAGGTCATCCCGGGAGGCGTCGTCTCGGTAAACCGCGCCACCACGCCGGAGATTGCGTTCGTCCGCGGACGTGGGTGTCGCGTCTGGGACGTGGACGGCAACGAGTACATCGACTATCACGCGGCCTTCTCACCGTATCTCCTCGGCCACAACGATCCCGACGTCAACGCGGCCGTCCGCAAGGTGCTCGAGGACGAGGTCTCTCTCATGGGTGCGGGAACCAACCCCTGGGAGGGGCGGCTGGCGGAGATGCTGGTGCGGCACATACCGTCGGTCGACAAGGTCATGCTGACCAACACGGGATCGGAGGCGACTTACCACGCGATTCGCCTCGCCCGGGCGAAGACTGGACGCAACCACATCGTCGTCATGCAGGGCGGCTACAACGGGTGGCACAACGACGTCGCCGTGAACATCATGAACACCGCGAAGGAGATCGGACCGCGGGTGAGTCCCGGGGAGTATTCGAAACGTCCGCTCTCGGCGGGCATTCCGGAACACGTTCTCGAAGACGTCCACGTCGTCAACTTCAACGATCTCGACTCGGTGAGCTCGGTGGTCGCCGAGAATCCGGTGGCCGCCATTCTCCTGGAGCCTATCCTTCAGAACATCGGCGTCGTGCTTCCGCAACCGGGGTATCTGCAAGGCCTGCGCGATCTCTGTGATCGCGAGGGCGTCGTCCTCATCTTTGACGAGGTCAAGACGGGCTTCCGCCACGCCCTCGGAGGATACCAGAGCGTCTGTGACGTCCAACCGGATCTGTCGACGTTCGGCAAGGCCCTGGCGAACGGCTATCCGATCGGCGCGATCGGTGGCCGCGAAGGTCTGATGAACAGTTTCGTCGATCCGGATCCCACACGCCGGGTGCTCATCGCCGGGACCTACAACGCCCACCCGATCCCTTGTGCCGCCGCCATCGCGACTCTCGAGAAGCTCGCCGCGAACGAGAAGGGGAACTACGATAAGCTGTACGGCTTAGGCGAACGTTTGCAGAAGGGGCTCGAGTCGATCCTGGAGGAATGCGGCATCACCGCCAGCGTGGCCCGTCAGGGCTCCGCCTTCTGCCTCTACTTCATGGATCACGCGCCGCGGGACTGGCACGACATTCTCGAGCACCACGACTTCGAGCTCGACAAATGGCATCGCCAGGAACTCATCGGACGAGGCATCTATCACTTCCCCCTCCCCACCAAGCAAGGCAGCATCTCGCTGGCTCATGACGTCAAGGCGATCGACACCACGCTCGAGAAGATGCGCGAGGTCCTCAAGACGCGGCCGTGATGCGGCGCTAAGAATTTCTGGAGCCCACGGACCTGGACCCTTACTTCTTGCTGGGTGCTTCCACCAGGCTGAAGACGCCCAGGGGCCTCGGGTTTCCCCGGATGGGCTTCCAGAAGCACACCCAGACGGCGCCGTACACGTCGAAGTACATCACGCCGTGGTCCCGCTTCTTCAGGTCAGAAGGGACTCCATGAAGAGGCTGCGTCGCTGATCCGCAGTTGAACACGAAACGACCTGTCAGCGGATCGCGGCCCGCTCGGACTCGATGAGTGTACCCATACAGGTGCCCCGCGACGCCCGCCTGCGTGAGGATGGCACTCACACTTCCAAGAGCGTCCGGAGGAAAATGGGTCAGGAAAATCTTGTAGGGCTTCGAGCTTTTCCGAAAGATGCTCAGCAGCCGTTCGTGGTCCTCCTGCGATGTGTTCGGCCAGCTGGGGGTCGTGACCCGGGTCGAATCGAACCCGACGAACTGATACTCGCCGAACTCGACCGACCAGGTATCCTCACCGAAGTACTCTTTGTATCGGGTGATTTTGAGCGCATGCCGTTCCTTGATGGACAGGTCGGCCTCCTTCTCGTCAGCCGCCACAAGCGTATCGCGTCTTCCTGGAACGAGGTGAACCGGCGCTTTGATGGTTGCGATCCACTTCTTGATTCGCTCGTAGTCATCGGCCGCGCCGTGATGAGTAATGTCCCCCGCGACGAGGACAAGATCCGGGCGTAAGCTGTTGACGAGGTTGAAGACCTCTTCCACGCGCTTCCACTCCGCGTCGTTGGCCGCCTCCAGATCGGAAAGCAAAACGATCCGTGACCCATACTGCTTCTTGGGAGCTTCCTGAGCGATCGCGGTCCGGCCAAGGCACACGACCACCAAAGCCAGCCCCATCAGGAACAGTGCGTTGCGTGCACAGGTACTCATTCAGTCACCGACAGGGCCATCCTTCTGCGCTTTACCGCCGCCAACGCCTCTTTCAGGTCAAACGCCCCGAGAGGCCTGACGGGTCCGTCTACCGGCTTCCAGAATGCCACCATGGCGTCGTCATAGACATCAAGGTACATCACCCCGCGATGGCTTCCGTCCAGCCGGAACTCGGGTTGCGCCTCGTGAAGACGGTGGGAGGCGGTCCCGGAATTGAAGACGAGCCGGTCCGTCTCAGGATCCTGTCGTGCTTCCACTCTGTGGGTATGCCCATGCATGTGCCCGAGAATTCCGGCGGCGGTAAGAATCTCCGAGACGTGGTTACTCGAGTCGGGATCGACGGAATAGGGCCACGATTCCATCTGATAGTGAGTCACCAGGAACTTGTAGGGTTTGGAGCTCTTGCGAGAAACTTCCAGGAGCCATTTCTCGCGAGCGGCCGAGATACCGGGCCAGGCAACGCCGTCCGGCTCTCCCGAATCGAAGCCGATGAACTGAAAATTGCCGAGCTCGACCGACCAGGAATCGGCACCAAAGTACTTCTTGTAGAGGACGAGCTTGCGCCTGTGGCGTTCCCCATAGGGCAGAGCGGCTTCGCTTTCATCCGCCCACACGACGTTGTCGTGATTCCCCGGGACGAGATGGACGGGAGCCTTTATCTTTGCGATCAGCTCCCTCATGCGTGCGTACTCGACCTCGGTGCCGCTGTGGGTGATATCGCCGGGGAATACGACAAGATCGGGCTCTAAACTGTTGACCAGGGTGATGGCCTCCGCCGTGCGCTCCCAGTGGAGCTCCTTGTCCGGCTCGGGTTGCGTATCGGAAATCTGTACGATGCGGAAAGAGTAGTCCGTGTCAGAAGGCGAACCAGCGGTGAATGCTCGCGCAACGGCAAGGGCCAGCAAACACACACCAAGCGTCCACCAGTGCATCCGAAGAAAGCGGTTTCTTACCATGAAAATTTCCGACTCTGCCCGCACATCACTCCTTTTGCCGGTAGATCTCCACCGCATACACGCGCACCGGCGTTTCCGCGTGGAGCCAGATGCCGGACACGGATGCCCCCGCGGGCAAGAGCCAGTAGAGCCAGCGCGGCTTGCAGACGACGTCGTCGTGAGCGACATCGCCCGTCACCAGGGTGATGGGCGTTCCCTTGTTCAAATTCGTCTCCGCGGTGCCGAGCCGCGCGCGGACCAATAGCCGCGTCGTGGCGGGGACGCGGATCCCAAGGGCAGGGCTACAAATCCTTCCGATCGGGTAATCCACTCGAAAGGCGCTGCGAAACTTCTCGCCGCTCGCCTCTTCCACCTTGCCCCAACCGGTCACGAGACTTGGATCATCGTCGGGGAGCTCCGCTGGGACAACGGTCAGGACGGGCTCAAAAAACTGCGCCAGGATCCCCTTCGTCCAGATGTCGACGTGGAAGTCGGTCTCGTCGATGGTCGCCGCGGGGCCCTTGAAGATACCTGCGGTGTAGATGAACTTGAGGTGGCCGACGTAGCGATCGCGGTCGACGTGGGTCCTTCCAGGGATGCCCTTGGGTCCCGCAAAGAACCGTTCTTGCACCTCCGCCGCCTCGAGATACAGATCCCGAAGCGTGTCTCCCTCGAGCCGGTCCCCTGCAGTCTCGTCCTCCCAGCCGAGGATGTAGCCGTTGGCCAGGTAGACGCTCAAGAAGGCCGCGGCATTGTGCGCGTAGCCCTCGAGGATCTCCTTTTTCTGGAACGGCGCGTCCCAGTGCTTCTCGAGCAGCGGAACGAGGTGCGCCAGCTTGTTCCGCAGTCTCTGGCTTTCCAAACGCATCGCGTCGGTGTACGTGATGTTGTAAATCCATGCGGGGTGCTCTCCGGGCCCCCCCGAGGGGAAGGCGACCCGGTCGCTGATGACCTTGATGCGGTACGGCGGCTGGTTGTCCGGCAGGTAAGAGGCCGGGTTGTCGAACTCCTCCAGGAGTGACTTCACTATCGGGTAGGACTTCGCGGTCGAGATCTTGCGCGCCGCGAGCTTGTTGATCTCCTCCCGATCCCCCGCCAGCATGTTCCACATGTAGTGCCCCTGGGTCCAGGCGAGCAAGCGCTCGTCCATGAGTCCGTTCCAGGCAAAGCCCCAGATGTGCTCGTAGATACCGCGATCGCGGTAGCCCGCCGGCAGCTCCGGGTCGATCTGCAGATAAGAGCGCTCTCCCCTGGGGTCCATCTCGTAGGCGCCCACGTGATAGCCCCCGCTGAAATTGTTGTACGAGAGCAAGACCGGAGCGCCGCTACACCAGCCCTTGAAGTCCTCCATGTCCTTGTTGGTCGTGACCTCGGGAGCCGTGCCTCCGCCGGTGGTCAGCATGGGCATGTACTCGAGCAGACCGGCTTCCTTCATCTTGCCGGTCATGGCGGCCATGAACTCTCTGGAGTGGAGTTCGTCCCGCTCCAGGACGAGCTGGTACGGGAGACTCGACGGCGGGCAGACAGGCATGTACCTGGAGCTCTCCGGGACGAGCTTGCGGACGCGCTTGTAGAGGGCGATGATGACCTCGGCCCGGGCACGACCGTACGCCTCGATATCCGTCTTCGCGTCCCCCGTATCGGCTCCGTAGAATTTCTTGTCCGCATCGTGCACGAGGCCAAAGACGTCGTCCTCGTTCATGATCTGCAACATGGCCCCGGGGACAGCTCGGGCCATCTGTGAGAACTTGGCCGCCAGGATGTCGAGGTCGCTGTTGACCTCATAGCCGAGATCGGCCCACATCTTCTTGAACTCCGGCTCCACCTCGTAGTTCGGGTCGTAGTGGAGAGGGTCCTTCGTCTTGCCGTCGAACGCCTTCGGGGCGGCCCAGTCCCGGTTGTAATGATCGGGGTTCATGCAGAACATCATCGTGATATAGCGTTCGCGGCAGTACTTGCCGAGGGCACTGTAGAACGCCAGCTGGTCGCGTCGCCACGGGTATCGAAATCTGCTGGCGGCCTCGGCGTTGTAGGTAGCCATCTGGTTCCCGTACCATTGCACATTGATGTTCGCCTTGATCCTCGCAATGAACGCCACATTGCGCCACTCGTGCCGCTCGTCCTTGAGCCAGCCGCTGTAGCAGCCCCGGAACGGCACCAGAGGTTTGTCGGCAATTTCGGCCGTCTTGACTCGCGGCGCCCGGTGCTTCTCGCGCTCGGTCACAAGCAATTGCCTCAGCGACTGGAGCGCATAGAACGTGCCGGCGCCGTGGAAGTTACCATCGTCATCCTGGTCGTATCCCGCCAGCAGGGCGACGTTCTGTCCGCCGATTCTTCCGACTTTGACGATGTAGCCCTCCTTGCCGAGGTCCGGCCAGTCGGTGAAGTCGTCCTCATCTGTCCGCGGGTCGTCCCAGCGATCGAAGGAAAGCTTCAGGGCGTCGAAAGCGGCGGCCGTGCGTTGGTTGTGGCGCGGGGAGCCCAGGAGGATCACCGTGTCGTACCCGTCGTACGAGGCGCGATCGTCACCGACGCTTTCCACCGGCACGCCGAGATCCGCCAGGATGCGGGTCAGCTCCTCCTCGGTGATCGTGCTGTCACCGACCAGCTCCGTCTTCTCGTCGCGAACTGTCTGGTACGGGCCGCCCACCTTTCTGACGATGGCAACCTTGCCCAGAGGCAAAAGCTCGTCGCGAGGGCCGTAGTCGACGAAACGTGGTATCGGGAGTATTTTCCAGGACGGTGGCACTTCCGTGTCTCGCCACGCGTCGGCACTCCAGAGCACGACCGTCGAAAGAACATTCGTCAACAGGATCAGGGCAACAAGCGCCAGCTTCCTCACTGCTGTTTCTCCACTGGGGGGTGCTCGAGGGGGACTCAGTCCGTTAGCGAGACTTCTCGAGGGTTGGAAGTCCCGAACTCCTACGATAGGACCCGGCATTGTGCCCCGAGCGCGGTCAAAACACAAGACGGGAGCGCTCGCTCACCGTGGACGCGCAGGTCAAGATAGCGTAACGTGGTTACCGTTGTTTTAGTCCGCGTTGTGTTCCGCGGACCAGGAATCACGCACGCCCAATCACCCCCTGAGAGTCACAATGTCCCACAGAAAATCACGCTGCCCGAATGTTCTCACATCGACGATCCTGTTTCCCCTGCTGTCCCTGATCGGTGGGAACCCGCGGATCGGAGGAGGCGCTGAGCCACAGGTGAACCCGATCCCTCCCTCGTGGGAGATCCTCCCCATCCCCCGCGATGCCGACTACGGCGCGCCCGAGGATTTCTTGACACTGGGCAAGGTGGCGATCGTGCGCAAGGCGGGAGGCCCTTACCAGACAGTTCGCGACGAGAAGACGGAGCTGGTCGGTGACAGCACGATCACGGAGGAGGAGCTGGTACGCATCCTCAGGGAGCACGGGGTCACCGACGTCGACCGCGTGCCGGATGATCGCGCCTCCTATGCGGAGTACACGACGCTGATCCTCCTGGGTTCACCGCGGCACAACCGACAGACCGTCCGCTTCTGCAGAGAGATGCAGCTGTCCTTCGCCGCCTGGGATGATCCCCGCACGCCGGAGGACGACTTCACGGGGTGGAGCGACTTCGGCAGCGAGGGATACCTGCTCAAGGTCGGACGCAGCGGGAAGCAGAACATCGTGATCCTGGCCGGCCAGGACTTCGACAGCGCCAAGCGGCGCTTCCACGGCGCCGGCACGTTCTACGCCCTGCAGTCTTTTCGCCAGCTCATCGTCACGGACGGTGGAGCGGTGAAGATCAAGACGGCCGAGATCGCCGATCACCCCTTGCTGGCCGCTCGCGGTTGCATGTCCGGCTTCGATTCCCGCGAGGAGAAGCAATGGCGTGACATCGAGTTTCTACCGAGGATCAAGGCGAATCAGAACGTCTACTGGTACGGGAACGGCCTGGGCGCTTACAGCTCCCAATCTGCCGGCAAATTCCGCTATCCGTGGACACCCGAGCAGCTCGAGCTCTTCGGCGGCTTCGGCAAGTACTGCCGGGAACGCTACGTCACGATGGTGTTCTGCATGAACCCGGATCACTTTAACGTGGACTGGGCGGCGGCGAAGACGTTCGACGGCAGTCGCAAGGACCCGCTACACTACGACCCCGGCCACCCGCCGGAGCCCGAGTTCCGGGAGATGTGGGCGAAGCTGGGGTACGACGTCAAAAACGACATCGACATCCTGGCCGCCAAGTTCGGCCAGATCCATCGGGTCATCCCGGGTGTGATGTTCCAGATGATGAACGAGGATGACGGCTTTGGGCTCTTCAACGAGGCCGACCAGAAGCTTTTCAACACCAACACCGGGGATGCGAAGCAGGATGCCATCAACTACGGCCGCGCGCGTGCCAAGTTTCTCGCCTCCCTGTATCGCCGCATCAAGAAACTCTATCCCGACAGCGCCGACTACCTGCCGCTCTGTCCGCCGGGCCAGCTCCCCTACCAGCTGGTACTCGAGCGCGACGAGGCCTACTCGCGGGAGTTCCTGGGCTCGTTCGGCGCCACTCTGAAGGAAGAGGGGCTGCAGGATTTCATGCCGGTTTTGACGACGGGCGGCGGCACTGCGGCGGAAGTCATCAACGGCAAGCACCTCGATAATTTTCGAGCGTGGTCCAATGGCTGCCAGGTGCTACTCCATGACAACAACTTCTCCGGCTGCTCCAAGGTCGGCGCCTACGAGACCGATCCGAAGGGACCGCGCTCCGCTCACCAGACCAACCCGGACTACCCGGCGGGCTACCGCGACCCGCAGCTTTACAAGCGTATGTGGGGAACGCACTGGAATGGCGTGCCAGACCAGGTGGTGCTGGGCTGGTGCCAGTCGCAGTTCATGTGGAACATGCTCGCGCTGGACCGCCAGAAGGTGAACGCCCTGGCCACGCGCAAGGTGAGCAGCGCCGAGTCCTATCCGCTGGTAAAGTCCTATCTCGAGGAGTTCGACAACCCCGCGGCCTACCTCCCCGACAACCACGCCCCGTATCGGGTCAAGGTCATCAGCGATCGCGTCACCTTCCCGGCGGAGGGCTGGCCCTACGTGATCGACTACACCGACGCCCGGCGCAAGGAATGCCAGCGATTGCGCGACAAGCTCGGCCGCTTGCTTCCGGAGCTGGAGGCGAAGTGGGAGAACCCGGTCGAGAAGCGGGCCTCTCTCGATGAGCTGGGTTACAGCGCCTACAGCTTCTCGAGCGTGTACCTGGCCTACGGCTATATCAACGGCTGGGAGAAACCAGGTACCGAGAGCTCCCGGGACCGGCTCGCGGACGCGGCGCGGCGCGACCTCTACCTCGAGGCGCACAACTTTCAGGAGCTCTACTTCGCCGGACCGGATGTGGTGGACGGAAAAAAGCCGCTCAACAACCATTACTACAGCGGCACCATCAACTACATCTACACCGACGGGAAGACGTTCAAAGTGCCCAAGACGGTCGCCGAGGCAGAGACCTACACCGACATCTGGGGGAAGGGACTCGAAGGCGCGTTCTTCTCACCCGTATCCTCGACGACGCTCGCGGCGCTTCCCGACCAGGATCCTCTCCTCGAGACCGGCTGGGGCGCGGTCGAAGCGGCCGGCGAGGAGAAATTCCGACGGGTCCAATCCACGGCCCAGCTGGCGATCGATGGGAAGGCGACCGACGAGAAGGCAACTCGCCGCCTTCTCGTGCGCACGCGCCTCGGTACCGATGCGACCGCGCGCAGCGAATCGACGCCCTTCCGTCTCACCACAGGAGATCAACATTACCAGGGAGTCGTCTGCAAACCCCGCTGGTTCAACTGGCTGCTGCCGGAGGGCGTCGATCTCAGCGGCATTACTTTCCAGGCCGACGGACCGCTCCGGGTGTACGAAGTGGATATTTACCGCGAAAAGGACGGCTCAATAAAAGCATCGGCAGCCAGACAAAGCTTGCGGGAGAAAGCGCTGGTCTCGATGGGCGACACGGCGCGCCTCGAGCATGTGCTGGCGAAAGCACGACGCGGAGAGCCCATCGTCGTCGGCGCGATCGGTGGGTCCATCACGCAGGGTGCAATGGCGGAAACTGCAGAGGACGCATGGCCCAATCTGGTAGCACAGTGGTGGCGGGATTCTTTTCCAGACGTAGAGGTGACCCTTGTCAACGCGGGGATCGGAGCCACCGGTTCGGACATCGGTGCTCACCGCGTGAAGTACGATCTCCTGGAGAAAGAACCTGATTTTGTCGTCGTCGAGTTCGCGGTGAACGACACGATCAACCCAATTGCAGCGCAAACTCTGGAAGGCTTGCTGCGACAGATCCTTCGCCATCCGAAGGA
>Ga0315336_1007621_pt1 | contig 10202 bp, 10 predicted proteins | sample ASW5metaG_FD_204512 | JGI IMG/M metagenome (GOLD analysis project Ga0315336, IMG submission 204512) | Ammonia-oxidizing marine archaeal communities from Monterey Bay, California, United States - ASW #5 | ecosystem: Environmental > Aquatic > Marine > Intertidal zone | place: USA: California... | reverse complement strand
AGCCTCGGCGGCGCCAGCAGCACCGTGGCAATAGGTAGTCTGCTGAAGAACCTCAATGGCGAGCACAAATTTTGCCTCTATAGCGAATTGGGCCGCAAGTAACGGACCGTCCAAGTGGCGGAGATCGGCTCCGAGCAGCCAAACATGCCACTGACCTAGACCCGGCGCAATGTAGCGGCGAGCACACCAGCGGCGATCAGAAAGCTACCGCCCAGGCGGTTGGTCAAGCGCATCGTGGCAGGGCGCTTGAAACGTGCATGCAATTCACCCGCCAGTAGCGCCCACAAAACGAGCGAAATTGCCGCCAGAGACACGAACGTCACCTCAAGAATGACGAGTTGCATGACGAGGGGGCGCTGAGAATCGATGAATTGTGGTACGAAGGTGACGAAAAAGAGAATGCTCTTGGGATTGAGGGCGGTCACTATATAGCTATTCCAGAACATCTGGCCGCTGCGCGCAGTGGCGAATTTTCCGCTCTCCATCCCATCGAGAGACGGCTTGGCGCGCCATAGTTGGATGCCGAGCCAAATTAGATAGGCCGCGCCGACCAGCTTCAACACGGTAAACATCGTGGCGGATGTGGAGAGAATAGCGCCGGCCCCTAGGAGCGAGGCAGTCATGGCGGTAAGGTCGCCAAACGCAACGCCAGGAACCGTGACCCAGGCGCTAGCCCGCCCGCGCCCTAAGGCGTAGCTAACCACCAGCATTACCGTCGGCCCTGGAATGGCTAGCAAGACCAAGCTCGCCAGCACAAATGCGATCCAAATTTCGAATGCCATGATGGCCTGTAGGCCGGCTAGCAGTCAGCCGGCGGCTAACCCAGCGGCGGGTTAGTCGCCGGCACCCACCGATTAAGCATCGCCTTTGTTGTAGTCCCAGGTGGTCCACTCTTGCGGCGTCATAGTGACGATGGTGCGCCCTTCGGCCATCACCGGCTCGAGATAGGTATTAGCGTCTTCCTGGCCAAGCGCCATGCCGATTACCGAGAGCGTTACCTCGCGGATCAAATCTTCGTCCTGGGAAAGCTCGGCCGTACCGCGGCACATGATCGCCCAGGCGCCGGCAGCGATACCTTGTTCTAGGCGCGGGTCCTCGTCGATAAGGATCGATATGCGGTTGTCGGCGGCAAGATTCTTAAGATGAATCCGGCCCGCCCCCAAAGTGAGGCGAAACACCTCGCCGTTCCAATGATACCAAATCGGCGTCAGATGAATCATCCCGTCCGGGCGGTAGGTCGCCAGCCGTGCGAGCGCTGTCGCGCCAAGGCGATCATCGATCTCCTGCTTGCTCAGCGCATTCTCTTTGGTTGCGGTGGTCTTCGAACTCATATTGTCTCCTCGATGACAGAAAGTTGGACTGGTTGCCCAATGATAGTCGCGCACTCTGGCAAGCGGAAGTGATGCGCTTCGGTGTGGCGTGAGAATGCGGTAGAACAAGCCATAATCTCTTCGCAGCCGCAACCAACAACCGACAGCACCCGCGATAAACGGGATTTCGACGCGCAGGGTTACTGCATTATGAATGATCTGCTGGGTGCCGTCGAAACCGCGAAGATGCATAAGTGTAGCGCGAAATATAGCTCTGCCCAGGGCAATAACATCAGCACGCGGACGGTACAGCGCGCGCTGCCAATTTCCGCTTGGCTCGGGGCTACAGGACGCGCAGTATGCCGCGTATGATTCCGCTCTCCGTTCTCGACCTTTCTCCCATTATCGAGGGCGGCGACGCCTCGCGCGCCTTCTCCAACACCCTTGATCTCGCCCGCCATGCCGAAGCTTGGGGGTTCAATCGCTATTGGTTGGCCGAGCATCACAACATGACCGGCATCGCAAGTGCCGCGACGGCGGTCGTCATCGGCCATGTCGCTGGCGGCACCTCAAAGATCCGGGTCGGTTCCGGCGGCATCATGCTGCCCAACCATGCACCATTGGTCATCGCGGAACAATTCGGCACGCTGGAGGCGCTCTATCCGGGCCGCATCGATCTTGGCTTGGGACGGGCACCAGGCACCGACCAGCGCACCGCCCAGGCGCTCCGTCGCACGCTGCAAGGCGACGTCAATGATTTTCCGCGCGATGTGTTGGAGGTGCAGCATTACTTCAGCGCCGTCCAGCCCGACCAGTTCGTACAGGCAGTGCCAGGCGCCGGCCTCAATCTTCCAATTTGGATACTCGGCTCAAGCCTATTCGGCGCCCAGCTCGCTGCTATGCTCGGCCTGCCCTACGCCTTCGCCTCCCATTTCGCGCCCGCCGCATTGATGCAGGCAATCGAGCTTTACCGCGCCGAATTCAAACCGTCGCAACAATTGGCTGAGCCTTATGTGATGGTGGGCTTCAATGCCTTCGCCGCTGATAGTGAAGAAGAAGCGGACTTTTTGCGCTCTTCCTCGCAGCAAAGTTTTCTCAGTCTCAGGCGCGGCAACCCCGGGCCTCTGCCGCCACCGATTAAAAATTTTACTCAGACGCTCTCGGCGCAGGAATTAGAAGTGCTAGATTCTGTGCTCTCCTGCTCAACGGCCGGTTCGCCCGAGACAGTGTACGCCGGCATCGTAGAATTCGCGGCGCGCACCGGCGCCGATGAACTAATCGTGACGTCACATATTTACGATCACGACAAACGCTTGCGCTCGTTCGAAATCATAGCCGATGTGGGGATCGCCATAGACTAGCCGAGCGGCCAGGGCTTCAAATCGCGAATCAGAGATCTTAAGGCATTGGGAAGGCCCTCGGCCTCCTCTGGCGGTAACGCGTCCATCATGCTGTCCAGATCCTTGGCGAGAATCCCGAGAGTGTTTTCCGGTGTGTACCCGTCGCGCGCGAATTCGATGCGGTTGAAATTGGACGCGAGCCAATTCTGGCCGGAACTGTCATCCAATACCGCCAGCAACCTATCCTCATCGATACCCAGCGCCGCCGCCCAGCGCAGCACCGTGCGGGTCGCCGCGGTGGAGCTTGCGGCGCAAAAGTTATTGAGCACCTTGGCCGTCATGCCGGCGCCGAGCGGACCCAAGTGGTGGATCTTATCTCCCATTGCGGCAAACAAAGGTCGCAGACGGTCGACCGCTTCTTCGTCGCCACCCAGCATAAAACTCAAGCGCGCTTCTTCGGCCGATACGCTGGCACCCGACATGGGCGCATCGATCAGCGCAATCTCTGCTGAGATACGCTTGCGCAGCTCCACGATGTAGCGCGGCGACAGGGTAGAGCAGATCAGCACCGTGTCGATGGTCGAAGGCCGGCGCGTGATCAGCGCCTGATCATTGAATAATAATTCTTCAGTCTGCGCCACATCACGAACCACGCTCAAAACGGTCCGCTGGCTGGCGGCAAACGTTGCGGCATCTGTCATCAACGGAGTGAGATCGCCGAATGCGGAAGCCGGCAGAACATCAAGGCCGGCGACATCAAAACCGGCGCGGATCAGGGCGCGCGCCATCGGCGCTCCCATGCGCCCACATCCAGCGACGCCAATCGGGCTGATCGGGCTCGAGGAATTCTTATTCATAGCGTGAACCTAACGTAAAACAGCCGACACGGCACACTTCCCCTTGATTTTTTGCCGCATGACGGAGCACACTCCCAGTCAGAAAAAAGAACAACATATATAGCGGCGAAGCTGCACACATAAAGGGGAATAAGTCCATGTCCAACAATGCCGAAGTTGCTTTTCTCGAGCGCGATGCTGAACATTTGATTCACCCTCTGCACAGCAAGGCGGTCCACGCGACCGGCAAGGTTTGGGTCGGCGGCAAGGGCGCCTACCTGGTCGACGCCAATGGAGAAAAATTCATCGATGGGCTTTCGGGCCTGTGGAACAACACCGCCGGTAACGGACGTAGCGAATTGGTCGAGGCCGGCAGCAAGCAGTTGGCGGAGATGGCCTATGCTTCGGGCTATGCCGGCAGTTCAAATCCGCGCGCGATCGAACTCGGCGAAAAGATCGCCAAGATCACCTATCCCAACATTAATCAGTTCTTTTTCACCTCCGGCGGCGGCGAAGCAACTGACAGCAATATCAAAATGGCGCGCTATTATTGGAAGCTGAAAGGCAAGCCCGAAAAAACCAAGGTGATCTCGCGCATCCTCGGCTATCACGGCGTGACTCTGGCGGCGATGTGCGCCACCGGCATCAGCATGTATTGGCCAATGTTCGAGCCAAGGATTCCTGGTTTCACGCATATTCCGGGCCCCTATCCCTATTTCTACGAAGCCCCGGACGGCGCCGAGAGCCAGGGAATCGCTGCGGCAAACGAGCTGGAAAAAGCCATTCTTGCCGAGGGCGCCGACACGGTGGCGATGTTCATCGCCGAACCGGTGCAGGGCGCGGGCGGCGTGATCGTGCCGCAGGACGACTATTTTCCACGCATTCGGGAGATTTGCGACAAATACGACGTACTACTGGTGTCCGACGAAGTGATCACCGGCTTCGGCCGCACCGGCAAGATGTTCGGCCTCGAACATTGGGGCGTGAAACCGGACATGATGCAGTTTGCTAAGGCAATCACCTCGGGCTATTTCCCGCTTGGCGGCATTGGCGTCAGCGACGAAATCGCCAATACAATGAACGAAAGCGGCAAACCTTGGATGCATGCCTATACATACAGCGCCCACCCGACCGGCTGCGCCATCGCCTGCGCCATGCTCGACCTGATCGAGAAAGAGGATTTCCCTGCCCAGGCAGCGCAAAAAGGCGCGCAACTTTTAGCTAACCTCAAGGACGCGCTCGGCGATCACCCAAACGTCGGCGAAGTTCGCGGTCTCGGTATGATGTGTGCCGTCGAATTCGTCAAGGACCGGGCAACCAAGGAGGTGTTCGACGCCGCCGACGGCATTGGCGCCAAGGTCAACGCCCAGACCATGGAACGAGGCATGTTCAGCCGCGTGCGCGGCGATGCCTATTTTATCGCGCCGCCGGTCGTCACAAACGATGCCACCCTCGACCGTATCGTCGAAATCATGGCGGAGAGTACCAAGGCCGTTCTGGGGTGAGCGCCTAGCCCTTCAGCCAGGTGCAAATGTCTGCCGCGCATTTTTGTGCGCGGGTTGCGGCGGGTTGGCTAATCATCTTGGCGCGCAACCCCTCAGGAAGAACGCGGCGCGCGTCGTTGTCATAAACTTCGCTCAGAATCGCGAGATCGAACAGTCCAAGGAAAGAAGCGATCAGCGTCGCCCGGTCCTCCTGAGCAACGGCGAATTTATCCCCCATGAAGGGAATACCGCGAGCGCTGATCGGCAACAGATAAATATTATAGGTAATGATGCTCAGCACATCCGGCGCGCCGGATAAACTCGACAAAAAATGAAATTTATCGTTATTTCAGCTGGGGTCACCCTATTTTGTATTTTCCGGCATTTCAATCGGCGCGGAGGACATGCTAGCTTCGCGCGGCCTGCCGCGAATTGAGCAGCTGGCCGGGCGTTCGGACCACCGTTTTGTCGTCGCGTGCCGTCTGAGCTGGGCAGCGGAAAGGCACTATTATTGAAGGAGTTAGAAGGTGTTCGGAATATCAACTAGCGGCATGATCGACAAATTCGCCAATCGCCTGAAGGACATGGAATCGAGCTTCATGCTCAAGATGCCTGATGGCTCGGAGCGGCAGATGGGCTCAGGCGATCCCAAATTTGAAATCGTCCTCAACAATAAGCGCGCTGTGAAAGCCATGGGCTCGCTTGACGAAGCCAATATTGGGGAGGCCTATCTGCAAGGCGATTTCGATATCACTGGCGACTTGTTGGAGATGTTTTCACTGCGCGGCAAGATGGACGACCGGCATCCGATGGTCACGGCCTGGCGCTTTATCCAGCCGCTGTTGTTCGGCCAGGTCTATACCAATCGCCAGGCGATCTCGTCGCATTACGACGTCGATCCGAAAATGTTCCTGAGCTTTCTCGACAAGAAAATGCCGGCCTATACCCAGGGTGTCTACGAAAGCGACGACGAGACCCTGTCGCAAGCGACTGAGCGCAAGTTCAAATATACGATAGACATGTGCGAACTCGGTCCGCGCAAGACGGTTCTCGAAATTGGCCCCGGGTGGGGCGCCTTTGCCCGTCAAGCGCTACGCGAAGGGGTCGAGTTTACCGGTGTCACCAACTCGTCGACCTCGCAAACCTATCTCAATGAATTTCTCGGAGAATTTGCCGATCATTTCCAGATCGATTTCGTCGATATTTTGGCCTACCAGCCAAAGCATAAATTTGACGCCATCGTGATCATGGGCGTGATCGAACATCTGCCCAACTACGAGGCGGTGCTGAAAAAATTCGAAAGTGTGCTCAAGCCGGGTGGGTTAGTATTCGTCGACGCCAGCGCGGCACGCAAAAAATATGAGCTTTCAACGTTTATGGTGCGCCACATCTACCCGGGCAACCATTCGTTTTTTGTGCTGCACGACTTCATGGAAAAGCTCAACCAGACGCCGTTTGAGATACTCGAAGTGCAGAACGACAGGCACAGCTATTTTCTGACCTTCCGCCAATGGGCGATGAATTTGGAAGAGAGTAAGGATTTCGTTTGCGAAAATTTCGGCGAAGTAGAGTACCGAAAATTCCGCCTCTATCTATGGGGTGCCGCCTATGAATTCATGGTCAAGGCTCTGGATTGCTATCGCCTGATTCTCTATTTGCCGAAGAACGAGCTCGACTGGAAGCGTTAACCCCCCGCATCGCCAATTTCGCCCGCGCCCTGCATCATCAGCAGAGTGGCGGTATCGAGGCCAACCAGTTGAACGGCACGCATGCCGTCTCACGGACACGGACGACTCTGCAGACAAATGACATCGGCCTGCCGCTCGGCGGCTCTTGCAGAGAGCCTCCAACAGGATCGTTGGCGTGGGGATCGTCAAATCCGCTTGAAAGGAAGCAGCCTCGCGACCAGTTGCTGGTCCACCCTACGCGCTGGTCAGCGGTGATGCGGAGTTGGCATTATTTATCATAGACTTGCGCATATTGGCGCTCTGCGAATTTTTCTCTGACCGGCTGAATAGTCCACAGATTTTCCCATAGTAGCAGATGCGTAACACGGCCTCCTTGAAGTGAATGTATTAATTTACCAGAACCTCGCGTGATAACTCAGTTCTATGCCAGCGCTAAATCCCAGGTAGCCAAAAATTAAATTAAAACCATCGAAAACAAGTTATCGTGATGTGAAACGAGTTTTGAGCGGAAAGGAATTAAATGAATCAGTCGATGATGGAAATGGTGGCCGAGGCAAAGAAGATCGTGCCCGCCATCGCGCCGGACAAAGCCGCTAACTTGTTGGATGCCGGCGATGCCGTGGCGATCGATGTCCGCAATGACGGCGAAGTAGCGCAAAGCGGCAAAATTGCCGGCGCGCTTCACATCCCGCTCGATCAATTCGTCAATATATATGCGTCAGCGGCGAGCAGAGACAAGGTGATCATACTCTATTGCGCCTCGGGCGCACGTTCGGCGCTAGCCGGCAAGCTCTTGCTGGAAAATGGTTATACCGATGTCCACAATCTGGGCGCCTTCAGCGACTGGGCGAATAGCGGCGGCGCCGTCGAATAGATTTAGCCGCCGATCCGCAGCGAAACGCGGGGACCTCCTCGGCATCATGCTCATTGCGCTCACCACGGCAATCTTCTCCAGTCCGGCGTTGGTACAGGACCCGTCGATATGACCGACCAATAACGCCTGCCTGAGCGTATCGACGGCGACGACCTGCCAAAATCTAAGCTCGACGAGGATGGCCGCGCCCAAGGAATGTCGATTTAGCGCACCGCCGTCGAGCAAATATAGCGGCCCACTGATCGCCAGTATCATTGGCGAGAGTCGCTTTCTCTAGGACATGTGAGCAACACGGATAATGAGGGGAGCCGCTTGGAAAGGCTCGGCAACGCCGGCAAGATGCAGGTGAGCGACGAGGTGCGCGAAAGATTGATGGAAAATTTTGTCCTGGAGCCGCGCGGCATCATCTCAGTCAAGGGCCGAAGCGAAATGCAAACCTGGTGGCTAACCGATCGAATATAAACCATAAATTCGCCGCACCTCGATCGTACAGCGGCGCTGGACAAAGTATGAAGTTTCGATAATATCCGTTCTATATCAGGGGCTTATATTCTATGCTTACGACCGCCGGTATCAAATTGCCACCGTCCCCTCTTGAAACACTTGAATCACTGCCCAAATCGATGCTAGCACTCGCCCTCAACGAGTGCTAGCAAAGCTCGAATTATCTATTATTCATCACAGATCGCAGCAATTGGAGGGTACTATGAAATTTCGGCCACTGCATGACAGGGTCGTTGTTCGCCGGATTAGCGAAAGCGAAAAGACTGCCGGCGGCATCATCATTCCGGATTCCGCACAAGAGAAACCGCAGGAAGGCGAAATTATGTCCGTCGGCCCCGGCGTGCGCGGTTCTGACGGCGAAGTCCATGCGTTGGACGTGAAGGCGGGTGACCGCATTCTGTTCGGCAAATGGTCAGGGAACGAAGTCTCGATTGACGGCGAAGAGCTGTTGATCATGAAAGAATCCGACGTCATGGCGGTGCTGGAAGGCAAGGCCAAGGCCAAGGCCAAAAAGAAAGCCGCGTAATCCACGCATTTTTCTGCAGAGCCAACATAATCAAACGCAATTGGCCCGCGCTCAGGGCCACAGGCCGATAACGCAAAATCAAGCGAGTCGGCGAAACAAAACAAAGTAAGGAAGCAAGTAACATGGCTGGTAAAGACGTAGTATTTTCCTCCGATGCCCGCACGCGCATGCTGCGTGGCGTCGATATCCTGGCCGAGGCGGTCGGGGTCACACTTGGGCCGAAGGGCCGCAATGTGGTGCTCGATAAATCCTTCGGCGCGCCGCGGATTACCAAAGACGGCGTGACCGTCGCCAAGGAAATCGAGCTTACCGATAAGTTTGAAAATATGGGCGCTCAGCTCATCCGAGAAGTCGCAAGCAAGACCAATGACGAGGCTGGAGACGGCACCACCACCGCCACGGTCCTAGCCCATAGCATCGTGCATGAAGGGCACAAATCGGTTTCCGCCGGTATGAACCCGATGGACCTTAAGCGCGGCATCGATCTCGCTGTCAAGGCAGTCGTTGCCGACATCCAAAAGCGTTCCAAGCCGGTTAAAACCAGCGAGGAAATCGGCCAAGTCGGCACCATCTCAGCCAATGGTGGCGCTCATGTCGGCAAAATGATCTCCCAAGCGATGGAGAAAGTCGGCAAAGAAGGCGTTATCACGGTTGAAGAGGCCAAAGGCCTGGAGACCGAGCTTGAAGTTGTCGAGGGCATGCAGTTCGACCGCGGTTATCAGTCGCCCTATTTCATCACCAATGCCGACAAGATGACCTGTGACCTGGAGGACCCATATATTCTCCTACACGAAAAGAAACTCTCCAACATGCAGGCCATGATCCCGCTCCTGGAGAGCGTCGTTCAGTCCAGCCGTCCTCTGTTGATCCTCGCCGAAGAGGTTGAGGGCGAAGCCCTCGCCACACTGGTGGTCAACAAACTACGTGGTGGTCTCAAGGTCTCCGCCGTCAAGGCGCCGGGCTTCGGTGATCGCCGCAAAGCGATGCTGGAAGACATCGCCACCCTGACTGGTGGTGACGTGATTAGTGAAGATCTCGGCATCAAGCTCGAGAACGTCACCTTGGACATGCTCGGCACCGCCAAGCGCGTCAACATCACCAAAGAAGAGACCACGATCGTTAGCGGCGCCGGCAAGAAAGGCGACATCACCGGACGCTGCAATCAGATCCGGGCTCAGATCGAAGAAACCACGTCTGATTACGATCGTGAAAAACTGCAGGAGCGCTTGGCCAAGCTGGCCGGCGGCGTTGCCGTGATCAAGGTCGGCGGGGCCACCGAGATCGAAGTGAAAGAGAGCAAGGACCTGGTTGAGGACGCGCTCAATTCCACCCGCGCTGCTGTCGAAGAGGGTATCGTTCCGGGCGGCGGCATGGCGCTCCTCTACGCCATCAAGGGGCTCGATAAACTCCAAGGTGCCAATTCTGACCAGAATGTCGGCATCGAAGTGGTTCGCAAGGCGCTCCGCACACCTGCGCGCTTGATTGTCGAGAATGCCGGCGTCGACGGCTCTTTGGTGATAGGCAAACTTCTCGAGCAGAAGAGCGCCACCTATGGCTTCGATGCGCAAAAAGAAGAGTATTGTGACATGATCAAGTCGGGCATTATCGATCCCGCCAAGGTCGTGCGTACGGCGCTTCAG
>Ga0315336_1007620_pt1 | contig 10202 bp, 6 predicted proteins | sample ASW5metaG_FD_204512 | JGI IMG/M metagenome (GOLD analysis project Ga0315336, IMG submission 204512) | Ammonia-oxidizing marine archaeal communities from Monterey Bay, California, United States - ASW #5 | ecosystem: Environmental > Aquatic > Marine > Intertidal zone | place: USA: California... | reverse complement strand
CTGGACAGCCATGGGCGCCGGATCCAGGATGTGCGACTGAGCATCACCGACCGTTGCAACTTCCGCTGCGTCTACTGCATGGAACCCGGGGACCGCTTCCTGCCAAAGATGGAACTCCTGGACCTCGGCGAGTACCTCAGGCTCGTGGACGTGCTCATCGAACTGGGCATCCGCACCCTCCGACTCACCGGGGGTGAACCCACGCTCTACCCGCAGCTGGATGAACTGATCGAGGGCATCGGCCACCGCGATCTCGATGACGTGGCGATGACCACCAACGGCTCGCAACTGGATCCGCAGCGACTCGCGCACTGGCGGACACACGGACTTCGACGGCTGACCTTCAGTCTCGACACCCTGCGCGAAGACCGCATGGCGGACATCACCCGGTCCCGCACCACGGTGGCCCACGTGCTGGAGGCCATCGAGCAGGCCCGCGAAGCCGGCTATCCTCGCCCCAAGGTCAACGCCGTCATCCTCCGTGGGGTCAACGACGACGAGGTGCCGGAGTTCGCAGCACTCGCCCGCAGCCACGACCTGGACGTCCGATTCATCGAGTTCATGCCGCTGGATTCCAACCGGGCCTGGAACCGCGCCCACGTGGTGGATGCAGACGAGATGCTCGCGAGCATCCAGCAGCGATTCCAACTGCGGAGTGACGAGGGCACCGCAACGCACTCGACCTCGATGAACTGGACCTTCGCCGACGGTGCACCGGGCCGCATCGGCATGATCGCCCCGGTCAGCCGCCCCTTCTGCGGAGCCTGCAACCGGCTGCGCATCACCGCCGAGGGGCGGATCCGCCCCTGCCTCTTCAGCCACGAGGAATGGGACATCCGCACCATGCTGCGGGAGAACCAGGATGATGCCGACGTCGCTGCGGCCATCGTCGACATGGCGTGGACCAAGCAGGCCGGCCACGGCATCGACCGCGCCGACTTCGTCCAGCCTCAACGAACCATGTCGGCCATCGGCGGCTGATCAGAGCGAGCAGTTCCAGTTGGCGATGACGATCAGCAGGTCACTGATGTTCACGAGCCCGTCATCATTGACATCCTCGCTGCATCCCTCTGGCGGAATGGAGCAGTCGGCATTCCAGGCCGCGATCACTCCCAGCAGGTCCGCCACGTCGGTGGACCCGTCGCCGTTGACATCACCGGGGCAACCTGGAGGCGTGATTTCAAAACTGCCGATCCAGGTCTGCCAGCCACCGCTGGATGCCCACTCCCCGATGTACCAGAACGTGGTGTCATCGCTGGGATCGATCACCATATCGAAGTAGTCGCCCCAGCGGCCATCGGCACCATTGGGACTCTCGACCACGATTTCCGGTGAACCCATCGACCCCGGGGGATCGCTGGCGGCTCGGCCGGTGACACGGACGCTCGGGTTCGTGTTCGAGTGGCAGTGCCCGAAGACAAGCCCGATATCGCCATGGACGTTCATCGCCACCGAGGGAAAGAACCCGTCCTGGGTCCCGGGCAGATCGACGGCCCCGGCCTGCACGAGCGTCGGCTGCGCCGGCGCCTGACCGAACTCACCTGGCCAGTCACCGGTATCAAAGTGGTACCAGCGGCACTCGCTCTCGTTGCTGGACTCCACCGCGTGGGCGAAGATCAGCTGCCCGTCACGCCAGTAGACGTTCATCAACCGCCCGTCGAGGGTGTCGATGCTGCCTCCCGGGTTGGGTGCATTGGGGGGTGAGCCGCCGTGCGATGGGACCGAGAGGGATGCCGTGAAAAGCTGCGGCTGGAGGATCGGGTTTCGGATCGCCTGGATGCGCACCGAGGACTGGCTGTCGACGGAGACGAAGAAGGGACCAACCGGCTCTCCATGGTGCACGGCGCACTGGGCGCTGCCACCGTCGTACGTGAGATCGCTGAACGTCACGGGATCGCCGCTGAGCATCGGAGTCTTGTTGAAGACGCGGTAGAGGATCCCTCCGAAGCCGGGCCCGCTGCCACCGAGTTGGAAGAGATTCGAGGTCACCGTGAACGCCCGGTGGTCGAATCCGAACCCGGGGTAGTCCACCCAGTAGGTCGCGTTATCGATGGTGATCACCGCGGGGGTGCGGTACTTGTACCAGGTCCCGTTCGGATCGCTGTCGTCCGAGACAGCGATGGTGATCCAGGATTCGCTCGGGTAGTACTCCAGCGCGAGGATGACGAACCGTTCCGAATCGTGGTCGTAGAAGCACTTGGGATCAAAGGTGAAGTCACCGCCACCGATTTCCTCGAAGAACCCCGGGGAGCCGGTGCTGTCGAGGTTGGCGAAGAACTGCTCGTTTCCCTGCTTGTCATAGAAGGCCACGGCCATGTTGACGGTGGTGATGATGTGATCCGGCCCCACGGCAAGCGTCGGGTCGGGTGGCGTCCACGCCGTCTGCGAGATGGCTGGAAAGCGAGGAGCGGTCTTGACCTTGACCGTCTCGGTGATGCCGCCGAGTGGAAGATTCTCACGGGGCCCCTCGGACAACGACTTGTCCCGGCCATGCTTTGGAAGCAGTTTCCCTGGCCGCGCCGTCGGGCCGGTCCACGGGATGTTCGGCTGGCGCTGGACCGGGAACGACCGGGTATCGATGACCACAGGGGTCACGGTGGTCCGCGCCACGTCGCTCCGCTCGTCGATGCGGATTTCCGGCAGCGGCTCCGTTCTCGCCTGCCGAGGGGTCGGTGTCCAGCCCTGCGGCCAGTCCGGACCGTGGGCCACAGGTTCGAGCAAGCGCGAGTCGACCGATGAATGGGGCTGGCAAGCGGCGATGGTGAGCAGCGCCGGCAGCAGTGTCACGAACAGGTGGCGAGCATGCATGGAATTCGAATCCTTCTCTGAATCCCCACGTTCATGGCAACGATCAAGAATCTGTTGTCTCTAATCGCATGTCTCGTCGAAGCTCGGACAGACCTCGTTCCACCACGAGAGCACCTCGAGCAGGTCCTCGACGTTGATTTCGCCGTCGAGGTACAGGTCCTCTTCGCATCCCAGGCAGGGCTGACCCCACTTCTGGATCACTGCAAGCAGGTCGTCGACTGTCACGTACGTATCCCGGTTGGCATCACCCGGGCAGGAGCACCATGCATTGAGCGTGCAGCTGTCGTCTTCGTCCACCCAGACCCCGAAGGTGTTGGAGCAGTAGTCAGTGCTCACGATGTTGTGGCAGAATTCGACGTTGGAAAGGATAGGACCGAACGGACTGAGGCTCATCATGCCGCCGGTGAAGTTCTGGCCGACGTTGCCACGAACGACGCAGTCGAGGATCGTGGGCGTTCCATTGACCCGGATGCCGCCACCGGCCGGCGCGTAGCCCCGGATGATCGTGAAGCCTTCCACGACCGTATCCTCGTCCTCCTCATCGAGCAGTTCGATGCACGCCCGCTGGAGTTCTCCATCGATGATGGTGAACTCGGGGCCGTCGCTGGAGTGCAGCCAGATCGACTTGCCGGAGAGATTGGCCACGGCAGCCGTGCCCACGTCCCGGTAGACGCCGGGAGCCACGAGGATCTCGTCGTTTTGGCGTGCGGCGTCGATCGCCATCTGGATGGTCGCAAACTCCTTCGGCACCTCGATGATCCCGTCGCAGTCGAGGATGGCGCACGATGAATCCACTCCGAGGAAGTCTCCACCGGAATCCCCGCACGATCCCTCCGACACTCCATCTGTGCAGACCTTGGCAACGCAGCAGGCGCCGTACCCGGGCGCACCATACATGTAGAGCAGCGTCTCGATGTCGCCATCACTCAGGTCGTCCAGCTGTCCCATGACGTCTTGATATTCCTCATATGGAGGCAGGCACGTCATGGTCGGACAGCCGGTACTGAATCCCCACTGGCCGTAGTGCATGATTGATTCAAAATCGTACTCGCCGTAGTTGGGACACGACTCGCACTTGTCGTAGTTGCCGGCGCCACTGGGATCGATGCATCCCCAGTTGACCTCGATGTAGTCATCGCGATCTGACCGGCTCTGCTGGTGCAGGCGTCCCAATGCATGCATGAGCTCGTGGCAGATGACGTACGGCGCATCCCAGTTGTACATGCTCAGGGTCTGGCTTCCACCCACCATGCCGACGGCGGAATAGTTGCCACCACCTTCAATGATGTGAATGTAATTGGGCTGGAGGGTCCTGGGAGTAAAGAGCACGCCGACCTCAGCTTCGAGGAGATCCATCGCTTCGCGGGTTCGATTTCGATTCGTCTGGCTGATCTCAATGCTGAAGTCGTAATAGACGAGCCCATTGGGCCATTGGTTCCCCGCCATCGCGCCGCGGTAGCCCGGAATACGACTAAGATCGCACTGCTTGATCTCACGCTCGCTGACGATACCAGCACTGGAGCGCATGACACGGTTCGTCTTCGCAGCCAACGCTTCCGCCTCACCTTCCTGGCCGGTGGCAAGCCCGCCGAACAGCGACATGATTACGCTTGCCAGTGCCATGATTCCAAGGGGTCGAGACATGATGTTCCTCCAGTACAGAATACGTGTTTGCCGCAAGCAGTACTCGCTTGCCACACTGGATACCGTAACCACGGCACAGTGCAACTGTTCGGTCACAGACAGTCGAAGCTCGGGCAGTCCTCGTTCCACCACGAGAGTACCTCAAGCAGGTCCTCGACGTTGATTTCGCCATCGAGGTACAGGTCTTCGTCGCACCCCAGGCAGGGCTGACCCCACTTCTGGAACACGGCAAGCAGGTCATTGACGTTCACTTCCGTGTCACGGTTGGCATCACCCGGGCAGGAGCACCAGGCATTGAGTTCGCAGGTGTCGTCATCGTCAACCCAGTTCCCGAAGATGTTGGAGCAAGGGTTGAAACCGACGAGATTGTGGCAGAAGTCGACGTTGGACAGGATCGGACCGAACGGACTGGTGCTCATCATGCCACCGGCGAAGTTCTGGCCGACGTTGTCGCGAACGATGCAGTTGAGAATCACGGGTGTTCCATTGGCCCGGATGCCGCCACCAGCGGGCGCGTAGCCCCGGACGATCGTGAAGCCTTCCACGACCGTCGTCTCGTCCTCCTCGTTGAGCAGTTCGATGCACGCCCGCTGGAGTTCACCATCGATGATGGTGACCTCGGGGCCGTCGCTGGAGTGCAGCCAGATCGACTTGCCGGAGAGATCGGCCACGGCGGCCATGCTCACGTCCCGGTAGACGCCTGGCGCCACGATGATCTCGTCACCGGTACCGGCGGCATCAATCGCCATCTGGATCGTCGGGAAGTCGGTCGGGACGATCAGGACTTCATCCGTGGACCCCACATCGACGATGACCGTGGCTGACAGGCCCGTAGTGAGTTCATACCCGAAGGTGTCCACGCTGGAGAAGCCCAGGGGAGGGGAGTAGAGCAGTCGCTCACGCGGAAACGCGGGCGAGGACGGCACCAGTTCGATCGTCCCGCCGATGTCCGTTTCCGTCTCGAAGGTGCCCAGCATGACCGAGTCGGGATCGCAACTCGCCCCGATGTCGTTGAGCAGCACGTCACACGCCACCGGCTGGTTCACGCCCGTGTAGATGCTGTCGTCCACGGCGGCCGTGGGAGCTCCGCTATCGTCACAACTGACGGAATCCATGTAGCTGTACATGTACCCCTCGATGGTCGGATGGAACTGGAGCACCATGTTGCCGACTCCACCACTGCAGAGGTGGCAATAGCTCATGATGGTGGCGCCATAGGCGTCACCGCAATCGCCACCCGCACAGTTGTCGATCCCGACGTCGTGGGTATGCGGAGCGCCGAGGTTGTGACCGAGTTCGTGCGACATGACGACCAGGTCCCAGTTGTTGCCGTTGTTGTCCTCCAACGGCATCGGAAAGCTGCCGCCGAGGTAGCCGGAAACCGAGTACCCCCAGTTCTGGCTGCAGGTCGTGCCGCCAAATGCAACACCCCCGTACGGAAGGTTGTCCCGCCCACTGAGGATGTGTGCCACATCGCGATCGACGAATCCCATGTTTGAAACCCAGTGGTCCCTGAACTGGTTGAGCATGTCGATCCCGTTGTTGGGATCGTACGGATCGTCATTGTCCTCCCAGACCCGCACGAAGTTGATGATGTACTTCACACTGATCTCGGAATAGTAGATGCTCGACACGGCGGTTCCGAGCGTGACCGCGTAGGCCGCCGAAGCCTCGATGTCGCCATCGAAGGTACCGTCGCTGTACTCGAAATCGGATTCCAGGGCGATCTCCAGCACGACGCATGTTCCAGACGACCGACCCGAACCGAGTCCCTTGGGCGCAATCTGTTCGATGTTGTCGGTGACGACGCCGCAGAACTCCACGCCCTGCCTGTCCCAGGCCGGGACATCACGGGAATGGGTCACGTGCAGCTTGAGTTCCGATTCCGGCTGGTCGCGACTGGTGGCCATCCAGTAGATGCCGTCCTCGCGACTGATGAATCCATTGAGTTTCGAGTCCGTCACGGAAACGAACACCTGCGAGTCCGGTTCGCCGACCACGGTGCCACGGTAGGTATGCACGATGTTCCCGGGCTGGAGGAAGCGGCGCCCCTTGGCCCCCTCGACAATGATCACCCCATCGTCAGCCATGGCTGAATAGGGTTCCAATGCCAGGTCGATGGTCCGGGCGACATCGAGTTCGATGCCCTTGAGCACGCAGTTCGTACTCGACTGCTTGAGATTCATGATCCCCTTCCACGTGGTGTCGACCTCCTGGCCGACGGTCGTGGGGGTCAACCAACCGGCAGCAAGCACTGCGGCATAGATCCAGCCTCGAAAGCTCATGCTCTTATTCTGCTCCAAAGTGCGCCCAAGTCGTGCTCAGCACTTCAATTGAGCACGAGAACGAACAATTCTCAAGCGAATTCGGTGGTTCTCACCCGCAATTAACGGACTCGGTCATCCCGAAACAGCCTTGAGAGCATCAAGAGCAAGGATTTCAGCCAGGAGGTGGGAAGCCAGGAGCGCGGTGGATCCGGTGGGATCGCGGTCTGGAAGGACTTCCACGAGGTCTGCACCAGCCAGCCGGATCCCTGCGCAGCGGCGGATGAGTTCGAGTGCCTCGTTGCTTGAGAATCCACCCGGACACGGGGTACCCGTTCCGGGCGCGAAGGCGGGATCGACGCAGTCGATGTCGAAGGTCAGGTACACCTCGTCATCGCCCAGGGCGGCGAGAAAGGCGTCCATGCGTTCGGGCCCCTCGCCGGATTCCCATTGGCGACTGGTGATGATGTTCACCCCGTGGTCGCGTCCGTAGTCCAGGTCCGACTCGGTATTCAACGGGCCACGAATTCCGATGCTGAGCATGCGACCGGGATTGATCAGGCCGTTCTCGATGGCCCGGATGAACGGAGATGCATGCGTCCACTTCTCGTCCCAGATGGTGTCCGCCGTATCGAGATGAGCGTCGAAGTGCAGCAGCGGCAGCCCGCCCTCGGGACGGCCCCGACGCTCCCACGTCGCCTTGATGTTGGCATAGGCGATGGAATGGTCTCCACCGATGGCAAACAACTTCGTTCTCGAGGGGTTGCCGAGCGACTCCGCAAAGGCCGCAGCACCCTCGAGCGTTTCCCTTGTCGAATACGGGCGAATCGGCGCATCACCGGCATCGGCCATGTGCAGGCAATCGGCGATGTTGACGTCGAGTTCCAGGTGGTATGGCTTGACGTACTGCGATGCGGACCGGATCGCCCGCGGGCCGAACCTGGCCCCTGGCCGGAAGGTCACCCCGCCGTCGAACGGAATGCCGTAGAGCACCCAGTCCAGGGCGTCCACGTCGGTGGATTCGTTCTCGAGCAGTGGGAACCGGCAGAATGTCGTGACCCCGGCGAACCGTGGTGTCTCACGAGCGTTGGGAAGGCGTGTGCCCTGGGGATCGTCTGAAGCCATGGGACCATGTTCACGGGTCCGGGTCGCCTTGGCAAGGCGGACAAGAAGACACCCCGGATTGAGAGCCCGGGGCGTCTTCCTGACCTGGTGAAATGGCGAACGATCGCCATCATGACCAAGTGGCTGCATCGGCATGACTCGAGATCGGGCTCCAGCGGAACCAGCCTGTGAATCAGGAGGCGGAACCATACCCCTCGGGATGGTCTCGCATCCATTCCCACGCGGACTGGACGATCTCGTCGAGTTCCACGTGCCTGGCCGACCAGCCGAGGTCGTCGCGAATCCGCGACGGATCACAGAACAGGGACGGGGGATCACCCGGGCGACGGTCGCCCATGACCTCGGGAACCTCCATCCCCGTCACCCGTCGGACCGAGGCGAGGATCTCCCGCACGCTCGTGCCATGACCGGTGCCGACGTTCCAGGCCCGGTCGTCACCATGATCGAGGGCCGCCATCGCGACAAGATGAGCGTCCACCAGGTCGCTGACATGAACGTAGTCGCGGATGCAGGTGCCGTCGGGCGTGTCGTAGTCGCTGCCAAAGACGGTCACCGCATCGCGTCGCCCTGCGGCGGCCTGGAGGCAGATGGGCACCAGGTGCGTTTCCGGATCGTGATCCTCGCCGACGCGACCGGCCGGATCCGCCCCCGCCACGTTGAAATATCGCAGGCGGGCGCAGGCGAAGGGCCGATCGGTCAACTGCCGTTGCCGTGCGACGGCCGACAACGACTGCTCCACGAGCAGCTTCGAATGCCCGTAGGGATTGATCGGCCGCTGGGGGCAGGACTCCGTGATGGGCAGTTGATCGGGATCCGGCTCTCCATAGGTCGAGCAGGTGCTCGAAAAGATGAAGCGGGAAACCGTCGAGTCCGCCACTGCCATCAGGAGGTGCAACGACGAACCTGTGTTGTTGGCGTAGTAGCGAAGCGGCTCCTGGACGGATTCGCCCACGTAGCAGTAGGCGGCGAAATGCAGCACGGTGTCGATCGACTGCTCATGCAGCAGAGGCCGCATCACCCCCTGGTCCCCACAGTCGGCCTGCACGAAGTGCAGATCACCATGAGTTCGCAGTGCCTCGACCGCCTCTCGGTGGCCACGAGCGAGGCTGTCGACGATCGTCACCCGATGCCCCGCCTCCAGGAGGGACAGGACCGCGTGGGAACCGATGTATCCGGCTCCACCGGTGACGAGAACGCTGGATGGTTCAGGAAGAGACGACACGGCGAATGCGGTGGTATCGTACCGCAGAGCACTTCAACAACGGAATCGGCGGATTTCTCGTACCCATGCCCTCCCCAGTCACCCCGACCTCGTCCGAGTCGCCGACGGCACCGCCACGAGAGCTGCCTCCGCTGTCGGGAAGCACGATGGCCCGTGGCTGTTTCGGCGGTGTTCTCATGGGACTGGCCAATCTTGTCCCCGGGGTCTCCGGAGGCACCATGCTCGTGGCCACCGGGGTGTACGGACAATTCGTCAATGCCGTGGCCCACGTCTCCACCCTGCGGATCCATCGCCGGTCCCTGACCATGCTCGCGATCATCGTCGTCAGCGCCCTGCTGACCATCGTCGTGGGGGCCGGCACCATGCGCACCCTGGTGCTGGAACATCGCTGGGTGATGTACAGCCTCTTCATCGGGCTGACACTCGGAGGCGTCCCGTTGCTGTGGTTGATGGTGCGGCCCATCAGCGTCCCGGCCACGCTCGGTGCTGCCTGCGGCCTGGTCGCGATGATCGTGCTGGCGGGACTTGAATCCGCCCAGGGCGGATCGGCTGTCGGCCAGGGTGGCGTGGCCATGCTGGTGATCACCGGCATCGCCGCCGGCGCGGCCATGGTGCTTCCAGGGGTCTCGGGCATGTACCTGGTACTCGTACTCGGCCAGTACGTGGTCATACTCGATGCCGTCGACGGCATCCGGCAGGGCGACCTCGGCTCGCTGCTTTCGGTGATCGTGCCCGTCGGCATCGGGGTGGTCATCGGCGTCGTCGTGATCAGCAACATCGTGTCCAAGCTGCTCGTGCACGCCCGCTCATCCACGCTGGGCGTGCTGCTCGGCCTGCTCGTGGGCGCTGTCTTCGGCCTCTGGCCCTTCCGGGCCACGCGGAGCCCGGTAGTCGGCGACATCGTGCGGGGGCAGTTGATGGAAACCGATGCCCAGGCCCAGGCGATCAAGCCCTCGAACTGGCCCTTGGAATCATTCGACCCGGACTTCGGCACGATCATCGGCGCCATCGCCCTCCTGCTGGGGGGGTTCATCATCTCCCTGCTGATCACGCGGCTCGGTCGTCACGAAAAAATCTGACCCCGCGCCCCCCTTTCTATCGGACGTTACTGCGCAAACATTGCGTTCGCCGTGCGCGAA
>Ga0315336_1007619_pt1 | contig 10202 bp, 10 predicted proteins | sample ASW5metaG_FD_204512 | JGI IMG/M metagenome (GOLD analysis project Ga0315336, IMG submission 204512) | Ammonia-oxidizing marine archaeal communities from Monterey Bay, California, United States - ASW #5 | ecosystem: Environmental > Aquatic > Marine > Intertidal zone | place: USA: California... | reverse complement strand
CCCACAACGTGTCCCCGGGGGGCGGAGTAACCCCGCCAATGATCACGTCGCCGACCTCCCCTTCGGCATGGGCGCTCACGATCTGAATATTCCGACGACTCCTCACAGTGGTCTATCTCCTGTTTAGATTATTCCTTGGAATTCTTTACCTGAATACCTGCGGCCGCAAACTATAAAGGCGGCTCGAGGTAACGTTCAGTCCACCATGCCCCGTCCGGACCCGCCCACTGGAAGACCGCCAGGTCGATCCGGCCATTGAAGTCAAAGACGATCCCTTCATCTTTTAGCCTTTGGTATTGTTCCGTGTCTTTAACGCCATCTGACCGAACGCTGATCTCGCCGCGGCTGTTGATCACCCGTTGCCAGGGCACATCATCTGATGGCACTGCTGCCATGGCATAGCCCACCTGCCGGGCCGAACAGCCGCAAAGCCGGGCGATCTGCCCGTAGGTCCCCACCTGCCCCTTGGGGATGGCTTGCACCAATTCATAGATGGCCCGGTAAAGCCCGCTCACGGTCCCTGGGGTCAGGCGGAAACCTGTAGTCCATCCTCGCCAAATCGGATTTTCGCAAGCGTAATAATAGGGACATCGATATCAACAAGGACATCGCGGCCCCCTTCTTCGGGCTTTTCAATGACGCACCCGATGCCACACAGTTCAGCACCACTTTCCCCAACCAGTTTGGCCAGAGCGGTCAGCGTCGCACCCGTGGCCAGAAAGTCATCAATAATCAATACCCGGTCCTGCATTTTCAGAAAACGCCGGTCCACTATCAACTGAGAGGAACTGCCGCGGGTGCGGCTGATTGCCTCGGCAACATAATAGGTCCCCGTCATGGTGCGGGAATGACTCTTACGGGCGTAGATCATCTGCGCGCTGAACTGCTCGGCGACCTGCAGGGCTACCGGAATGCCGCTCACCTCTGCTGTGAGCACCCGCGTAATGTCCCGTACCCCTTCTCCAAGAAAGCCATCATGCATCGCCTTGGCCATACTCCAGGTGAGTTGCGGATCAACCTGATGGTTGAGAAAACTGTCTACTTTGACGATACCGCCGCCGACATGCTCTCCCTCATCGAGAATTCTTTGAACCAGTTCCTGCATCTTGCCTCCTGTGGAATCCGGCAGATGCTAGCACGCCAGTTGGCAGCGGTCACCGCATCTGTAAATCGCTCATCTCGATCAGAAGATTCGGCGGACTTTGCAACTGGTCCGGCTAGGAGAAGGTGTTGCTCAGTTTCTGAAGTAGTTCAGCAAGTGAATCTCCAATCATAGCAAGCTGGTCCGGACTCGACAGGCGATGATCTCCGTCTTTTAGCAACTGAATTCGGACATCTGTTGTCTCCAGTCTCTCAGAAAGGTGGAGCGCGGTCCGCCACGGTACTTCGTTGTCCTCACAGCCCTGCAGGAGTCTGACCGGTACCCTGATATCCAGCGGCTGATCCAGCAGGCAGCACCGCTCGCCATCATCGATAAAGGATTGCGTCAGAATATAGCCGTCCGGGTCGTACTTACTGGTCACCGTGATCTGACCGTCCTGATCGAGTGACCGTCGCTGGCGTGGGGTCAGTTCTTTTGCAATCAGGTCGCGGGTGAAATCGGGTGCTGCAGCGATACCGATCAGACCTTTGACCCGTTGACCCAGTGCCAATGCTACCCGCAGCATGATCCAGCCCCCCATGCTGGAGCCCACAAGAATGCAAGGTCCTTTGGTGAACGCCTGGATCACGTCGAGCGCGTCTTTGGTCCACTGACCAATCGTGCCCTCCTCAAATGGTCCGCCGGATTGGCCATGGCCGGAATAGTCAAACCGCAGAAACGACTGCCCCCTTTGTGCGCACCAATCTGACAGAAACTGGGCTTTGGTGCCTTCCATGTCGGAGCGAAACCCACCCAGGAATATGATCCATGGCGATTCTCCGGCCTGCGGTCTTGCGACAAGCGAGTAGCCCCGGCCAGTCTCTAAATATAGGCAATCATCGTGCACACTCAGCTCCTGGTGCTTAAATCGCTGCGTCTTACGGGTTCGCACAGACCGCATAACGCCAACCCGATCCCTAGGGATCATCCTACTCGAAGCCGCAATGGGCAGCCCGATGGATACGAACCCGGCTCTCCTAAGCAGCGAAACCATCGGGAAACAGCGTAGATTCCTGAAACAAGTTGACGTTTACGTAAACGTCAATCTAGAATTCGACTGTCGTCTTCCGAAGGCCTCCCTAATATGCTGAATTCTGCGCCAACCCCTCCCGGACTGGATTTTCATCTTGGAGAAACCGTCGACCTACTCCGAGAGAACATAGCCCAGTTCGCGGCCCGGGAAATCGCCCCCAGAGCGGCAGATATCGACCGCGAGAATACCTTTCCACAGAATCTTTGGCTGCGACTGGGTGAACTTGGATTGCTGGGCGTCACCATCGACCCCGCCTACGGCGGCGCCGATATGGGTTATCTCGAGCATACGGTAGCGATGGAGGAGATCAGCCGTGCCTCCGGGTCGGTCGGGCTTTCTTATGGTGCGCACTCCAACTTGTGCGTGAATCAGATTTTCCGCAACGGCTCCGATGCCCAGAAGGCACAATTTCTTCCCGACCTCGTTAGCGGTGCCAAGGTGGGTGCACTTGCGATGAGTGAGCACAATGCCGGCTCTGATGTTGTCAGTATGCAGCTTCGCGCTGAAAAACACGGTGATCACTATGTCCTGAACGGCAGCAAAATGTGGATCACCAACGGACCGGACGCCGACACGCTGGTGGTTTACGCAAAGACCGATCCATCGGCCGGCTCGCACGGCATCACCGCATTCATTATCGAAAAAAACCTTGATGGCTTTTCAACCGGCCCCAAACTCGACAAACTCGGCATGCGCGGCTCCAACACCTGTGAACTGATTTTTCAAGACTGTCCGGTATCTCAAGACCGGGTACTGGGCGCAGAAAACAAAGGGGTGGGCGTGCTGATGAGCGGTCTTGACTATGAGCGGGTTGTCCTTTCGGGAGGGCCGCTGGGTCTGATGCAAGCCTGCCTCGACATTGTGCTGCCCTATGTCCACGATCGCAGGCAATTCGGGCAACCCATCGGTACCTTTCAACTGATCCAGGCCAAACTTGCAGACATGTACACCACGCTCAACGCCTGTCGGGCCTACGTTTACGCTGTGGCGAAGGCTTGCGATCGCGGCCAGACAACCCGCAAGGATGCTGCCGGCGCCATTCTGTATAGCTCTGAACGTGCCACCCAGATGGCGCTCGACGCCATTCAATTGCTGGGGGGCTCCGGTTATGTTAACGAGCATGCTACCGGACGACTGCTGAGGGATGCAAAACTTTACGAAATCGGCGCAGGCACCAGCGAAATACGACGGATGCTGATCGGTCGAGAAATGTTCAAGGACAGTACCTAGAGGAAAGCCATGAAACAGGATGACCCTATTGTTATTACCGGTGCGGCGCGCACCCCGATTGGCAGTTTCCAGGGCAGCCTTGCCCCGGTATCCGCCCCCGAACTCGGGGCGGCGGCAATCGCCGCTGCCCTCGAGCGATCGGCCGTCACACCCGAATCCATAGATGAGGTCATCATGGGTTGTGTCCTGCCTGCTGGACTTCGCCAAGCCCCCGCCCGCCAAGCAGCACTGGGGGCCGGTCTGCCGCTGGGTACGCCCTGTACGACCGTGAACAAAATGTGTGGCTCGGGGATGAAGACCACGATGCTCGCTCATGACCACATTCTTGCCGGCAGTGGCCGGATTGTCATCGCAGGGGGGCTTGAGAGTATGAGCAACGCCCCGTACCTGCTGCCCAAGGCCCGCGGCGGCTACCGCCTGGGCAACGGGGAACTGCTCGATCACATGTTCGTCGATGGCGTGGAAGATGCCTACGAGCCGGGTAAGCTTATGGGAAACTTTGCCGAGGACTGTGCCCAGCGGTATGGCTTCAGCCGGGAGGATCAGGATGATTTTGCAATTGAATCCCTGACCCGAGCAACCGAGGCCATCGAGAACGGGGCATTTCGCGATGAGATCATCAGCGTTGCCGTTAATACCCGCAAAGAGACGGTGACGATTGACACCGACGAACAGCCCCTCACCGCCAACATTGAGAAGATTCCCTATCTAAAACCGGCCTTCCAGAAGGACGGGACCGTGACCCCAGCGAACTCAAGTTCCATTTCTGACGGTGCGGCTGCGCTTGTCATAATGAGACTTTCTGACGCGGAAAAAGGCGGGCATGTCCCGCTGGCGCGGGTGCTCGGCCATGCTAGTTTTGCCCAGGAGCCCGGCTGGTTTACTACTGCACCCGTTTTTGCAATCCGCAAACTGCTCGAATCGCTACAGTGGGATGTGTCCATGGTCGACCTCTTCGAAGTTAATGAAGCATTTGCGGTCGTTGCCTTGGCCGCTATGCAGGATCTTGAGATTCCTCACCAGAAACTGAATGTACATGGTGGTGCCTGCGCACTCGGGCATCCGGTAGGCGCCTCGGGTGCCCGTATCATTATCACCCTGCTGCACGCGCTTGAACGCTACGATCTGCAGCGCGGTGTTGCGTCGCTGTGCATCGGCGGCGGCGAGGCCACTGCCATGGCGTTTGAGCGGATCCGCTGAGCCTATTCGCGCCTGAGACCCGAGGACCGAGAGCCCGTTATGACCGAACCCATTGAGTTTTTCTTCGATCTTTCCTCTCCCTACGGCTACCTCGCCAGCAAGCGGATTGAGACGATCGCTGAGAAACACGGCCGGTCCGTCATGTGGCGGGCATTTCTGGTCGGTGCCGCAATGAAGGTCAGCGAGCGAAAACCGCTAGTTTCCATTCCCCTGCTGGGAGATTACGCGGTCCACGACGTAAAACGGTTTGCACGCTACTGGAACATCCCCTTCACCATTCCCCATCAGTGGCCAGTCGCCACGGTGGGCGCATGCCGCGCCTTCTATCTTCTCGAGCACAAGGATCACGATGCGGCGAGACGACTAGCACAGGCCCTGTACCAGGCCTATTTTTGTGATGATCGAGATATTTCTGACAGCGCAACCGTAACGGCGATTGCCTGCGAACTCGGGCACGACCCGGTACAGATTGCCGATGGCATGCAATCGGACGACATTAAGCAGAAACTGCGCACGGTCAATGATGAGGCCCTGGCCCGAGGCGTCTTCGGCTCGCCCTTCATCATTGTCGACTCGGAGTCTTTCTGGGGCGCGGACCGGCTTGAGCAGGTCGACCACTGGCTGTCGCGCGGCGGCTGGTAAGGTCGTTCTGGAAAATGGAAATATGATGGGCGACTTTACTAGCCGTATCGATACCGCTTCACCTGATTTCGCGTCCAACCGCGATGTCATGCTGGCGAAGACCGCCGCGCTCGCTGACGTGATAGCGAAAGTCGCCCAGGGCGGCACTGAGAAAGCCCGCCAGCGACACGCCGCTCGGGGCAAACTACTGCCGCGCGAGCGAATTCAAAAGCTACTGGACCCCGGCAGCAGTTTTCTCGAGCTTTCACAGTTGGCCGGGTGGGAGCTCTACGATGACGAGGTTCCTTGCGGAGGAATCATCACGGGAGTGGGCCAGATTCACGGCCGCGACTGCATGCTGGTCGTCAATGACGCCACCGTCAAGGGTGGCACCTACTACCCGATTACGGTCAAAAAACATCTCAGAGCGCAAGCGATAGCGCAAGAGAACCGCCTGCCCTGTATCTACCTGGTTGATTCTGGGGGCGCCTATCTGCCGAGACAGGATGAGGTATTCCCCGACCGGGAGCATTTCGGCCGCATTTTTTTCAACCAGGCCAATATGTCTGCCGCCGGAATTCCCCAGATTGCAGTGGTGATGGGTTCCTGTACCGCGGGCGGCGCCTACGTGCCTGCAATGTCCGACCAAGCCATCATCGTCCGCCGTCAGGGGACCATCTTTCTGGGCGGTCCTCCATTGGTGAAGGCGGCGACGGGGGAGGAAGTCAGCGCCGAGGCGCTCGGTGGCGCAGATGTGCATACACGGATCTCGGGAGTCGCCGACTATCTGGCGCAGGACGATGATCACGCCCTGAACCTGGCCCGGGAGATTGTCTCTCACCTTAATCTTCCGGCCAGCGCAACATTACCCGGCAATGCTCCCCCATCACCGCGATATGGCGTCGAGGAGCTTTATGGAATTATTCCGTCTGACCCCAGGCTACCTTTTGACATCCGGGAAGTCATCTGCCGGATTGTCGACGGCAGCGACTTTCAGGAGTTCAAAGCCCGCTACGGGAAAACATTGGTGTGCGCCTTCAGTCGCATCAACGGATACCCGGTCGGTATCATCGCCAACAACGGTATTCTTTTTTCAGAATCGGCGCTGAAAGGAGCACACTTTATCGAGCTATGCACTCAGCGGGGAATCCCGATTCTGTTTCTGCAGAACATTACCGGGTTCATGGTGGGCAGCCGCTATGAGCATGGCGGCATTGCGCGCGATGGAGCGAAGCTGGTAAACGCGGTTGCCTGTGCCAAAGTGCCTAAACTGACCGTCATCGTTGGCGGCAGTTTCGGGGCCGGCAATTACGGCATGTGCGGCAGAGCCTACGACCCACGCTTTTTGTGGATGTGGCCCAATGCCCGAATATCCGTAATGGGCGGCGACACCGCAGCACAGGTGCTATCCCAGGTCCGTCGTGATGGTATGCAAAAAGCAGGAGGTAACTGGCCGATTGAGGACGAAAAAGTTTTTCGCGAGGCTATCAGCGACCAGTACGATGAGCAGGGGCATCCGTTCTACGCAAGTGCCCGACTCTGGGACGATGGCATCATAGATCCCGCCCACACCCGCAGAATTCTGTCGCTGGCGCTCGCCACTGTTCACAATACCCCATTCGACAAAACAGAATTTGGCGTGTTTCGCATGTAAGGCGATTAAAATATCCGGCCCCATCCGATCCGCCCGAGACCCGTATGCAGCAGACCTCCATCTCCAGAAGACCCACCCAGCAGGTCCGGGTAGGCCATGTCCTGGTGGGCGGCAATGCACCCATTGTCGTTCAGTCTATGACCAACACCGATACCGCAGATGTGGATGCCACGGTCCGTCAGGTTATCGCACTCGCAGAGGCTGGATCCGAAATCGTACGGATCACAGTAAACAACGAAGCGGCCGCCCGCGCTGTTCCGAAAATTCGTGAGAGATTGGATTCTGCCCATTGTCCGGTACCTCTGGTCGGGGACTTTCACTACAACGGTCATACCCTGCTGCAGGATTTCAGTGACTGCGCCGATGCGCTCGACAAGTACCGGATCAACCCGGGCAACGTTGGCCAGGGTGAAAAACGCGACGCCCGGTTCTGTCAAATGATCGAGCAGGCCTGCCGCCGGAACAAACCGGTGCGCATTGGTGTCAACTGGGGGTCACTCGATCCACAGCTGCTTGCGCGGAAACTCGACGACAATGCGGCCCTGGCAGCCCCGAGCTCGCTTGAGGCGGTCACCCGGGAGGCGCTCGTGGATTCTGCGATCAACAGTGCATCGCTGGCCCAGCGCGAAGGCCTGCGGCCTGACCAGATCATTCTTTCTGCCAAAGTCAGCGCCGTGCCTGAACTCGTCGCGGTTTACCAGCAGCTCGCCGAACGTTCGGACCTCGCCCTACACCTAGGACTCACCGAAGCCGGCATGGCCGACAAAGGCGTCGTCTCTTCTACTGCGGGGCTTGCACTGCTACTGCATATGGGCATTGGCGACACCATCAGGGTGTCCCTGACGCCTCAGCCCGGGGAAAGCCGCACCCGCGAGGTCCGTATCGCACAGGAAGTCCTCCAGTCACTGGGACTTCGCAGTTTCAGTCCACAGGTCACAGCCTGTCCCGGATGCGGGCGCACCACCAGTGACGTTTTCCAACATCTTGCTGCTGAGGTCCAAGAACACCTTCGACAGCGGATGACCGAGTGGAAAACACAGTATCCGGGCGCACAAACGCTGTCTGTTGCGGTCATGGGGTGCGTCGTAAACGGTCCCGGAGAAAGTCGTCACGCGGATATCGGCATCAGCCTGCCGGGCACCGGGGAAAAACCGGTTGCGCCGGTCTTTCAGGACGGGGAAAAAATCTGCACCCTACGCGGCGACGATATCGCAACGCAGTTCATCGCACTCGTCGAGGCCTATGTCAAGAAACGCTTTGGCGCTGAAAACGACGACCTTCAGCCTGAAAACCTTTCCCGCACAGGCTGATCAGTTACGAATTGGGTAGTGAAGGCTCAGTCCGCGAAGCGCTGAAATACCAGTGCCGCGTTGGTGCCCCCAAATCCAAAACTATTGGACATGACGGTATTGAGATCAGGGGCATCGGTGGTGGAACGCACAATCGGATAACCAAGCGCCTTGGGATCAAGGTTTTCAATATTGGCCGACGCCGCCATGAAATTGCCGCCAAGCATGATCAGGGAGTAGATTGCCTCGTTGACACCGGCCGCACCCAGGGCGTGACCCGTGAGTGACTTGGTGGCACTCAGTGCGGGAAGTTGATCGCCAAATACGGTGCGAATGGCATCCAGTTCCTGAATGTCGCCCACCGGCGTACTGGTCCCATGGGTATTGATGTAATCGACTGACCCGAAGACGCCTTGAACGGCCTGCTGCATACAGCGAACGGCGCCCTCGCCCGAAGGCTGGACCATGTCAAATCCGTCACTGCTGGCACCATAACCCACAAGTTCCGCCAGAATCGGTGCACCACGACCTTTGGCGTGCTCCAACGATTCGAGCACCAGCACCCCACCGCCGCCGGAGATTACAAATCCATCGCGATTGACATCATAGGTTCGGGAGGCCGTCTGGGGTGTTTCGTTGTAGCGAGACGACATTGCCCCCATGGCATCAAACAGCACCGATGTGGTCCAGTGCAATTCCTCACCGCCACCGGCAAAGACAACGTCCTGCTTGCCCATCTGAATCAGCTCCATTCCGTGACCGATGCAGTGCGCACTGGTCGAGCAGGCCGAACTGATCGAATACGAGACCCCTTTGATGGCAAAAGCGGTGCTGAGACAGGCCGAATTGGTGCTCGACATGGTCCGGGTGACCATATACGGTCCGACCCGCTTCACACCCTTTTCGCGAAGGAGGTCCGCCGCCGTCACAATGTTTTCCGGAGAGCCGCCACCACTTCCAACAACCAGCCCGGCACGGGGATTCGAAATCTGGGCCTCGGTCAAGCCAGAATGCGCGATCGCTTCACGCATCGCGACGTAATTGTAGGCGGCTGAGGCGCCCATGAAGCGTCTCAGCTTGCGATCAATCTCGGCTTCAAGATCGATGTCGATGCTGCCATGTACCTGGGAGCGAAAACCCAGGTCGTGGTATTCATCCGCAACGACGATACCTGATTGCGCCCCACGAAGAGAAGCTTCCACTTCGGCACAGTTGTTGCCGATGCTGCTGACGATTCCCATGCCGGTGACGACAACCCGTCTCATGAACTAGTCCCTCCGTTGTCTGCGGTAAACAAACCGACACGAAGATCTCTTCCCGTATAAATCGTTCTATCATCGACCTCGACATATCCGTCAGCGATGCCCATGTATAGCCGACGCATCACGACACGCTTGAGCGATACGCGATAGCGTACCAGTTGGCAGTCCGGTGTGACCTGCCCGGTGAACCGGATTTCCCCGGACCCCAGGGCCCGGCCGTGTCCCTGACCCCCTTTCCAGCCCAGGAAAAAGCCGACCAGTTGCCAAAGCGCATCGACACCAAGACAGCCCGGCATCACCGGATCGTTATCAAAATGGCACTGGAAAAACCAAAGATTCGGATTCAGATCGAGCTCCGCGACGATCTCACCCTTTCCATATTCTCCGCCTTCATCGGAGATATGGACGATGCGGTCAAACATAAGCATCGGCGGCAGTGGAAGCTGCGCGTTACCAGGGCCAAACATCCGCCCATGCCCGCAGTCCAGCAGCTGCTCGTTTGAAAAACTTTCCTGCATGAAATCTGTCTAGTGAAATGAACGGGGCCGTACGTTTGCACGCCGACTGCTGACAGGTTCTAAAAGCAATTATAGCGAGTCCCCTGATGGGGCACAGAACCGCTATGTTTGCGCTTCCTCAACGATCAACACGTGCAGACGCCGAGGCCCATGTGCCCCATATTGAATGGTCTGCTCAATATCGCCGGTTTTTGAAGGTCCGGTAATCAGATTCACTGCGCGCACTGCAGCTGCTCCTGTGGTGCGCAGCATTG
>Ga0315336_1007618_pt1 | contig 10209 bp, 5 predicted proteins | sample ASW5metaG_FD_204512 | JGI IMG/M metagenome (GOLD analysis project Ga0315336, IMG submission 204512) | Ammonia-oxidizing marine archaeal communities from Monterey Bay, California, United States - ASW #5 | ecosystem: Environmental > Aquatic > Marine > Intertidal zone | place: USA: California... | reverse complement strand
CGCCGTCCTGGCCACTTGTGCTTTGGCTTGGCAACCGATTTGTGCCGCTCCTCCCCCAGGATTCAGCTCGCTGTTCAACGGCAAGGATTTGAGCGGCTGGAAAGGTCTGGTGGCGAACCCCAAGCAGCGCGCGGCGATGTCGGCCACGGAACTGGCAGCCGCGCAGCGTAAAGCCGATGAACGGATGCGGGCTCATTGGAAAGTGGTCGACGGGGCGCTGGAGTTCGACGGCAAAGGCGATAGCCTGTGCACCGCGAAGGATTACGGCAACTTTGAGATGTACGTCGATTGGAAAATTCTCACAGGCGGCGACAGCGGCATCTATTTGCGAGGCAGTCCGCAGGTCCAGATTTGGGATACGAACTTTGAGAACTACTGGCGGTTGGGGGCCGAAAAAGGGTCTGGGGCTCTGTGGAACAACCGCAATCATGACAGGTTCCCATTGGCCCGCGCCGATCGGCCGGCCGGGCAATGGAATACGTTTCACATGCTGATGATCGGCGAACGACTCACCGTGAAGCTCAACGGACAACTGGTCTTTGATCAGGTTGTGATGGAGAACTACTGGGAACGCGGCAGACCGATTTATCCCACCGGTCAGATCGAACTGCAGAATCACGGTAACAAGCTCTGGTTTCGAAATATCAGCCTTCGCGAGATTCCCGATGCCGAAGTCAATCAACGGCTGTCCGCTCGCAACGGCGATCTGTTTACCACCGCATTTAACGGCCGAGATTTTCGTGGCTGGCAGGGCGACACCAACGCGTATGAAGTGCGCGATGGAGCAATCGTCTGCAAGCAGGGACAGGGAGGCAATCTGATTACGGCGCGGCAGTACAGCGATTTCGTGGCGCGGTTGGAGTTCAAACTGCCTCCGGGAGGCAACAATGGAATCGCCATCCGTTTTGACGGTTCCGGACGACCGCATGTCGATGGTCTCGAACTGCAGGTGCTGGATTCAGAACACCCCAAGTATGCCAAACTCGATCCGCGACAATACCACGGATCGGTTTACGGACTGGCAGCGGCTCACCGCGGGTATTTGCGGCCGGTCGGGGCGTGGAATTTTGAACAGATCACCGTCCGTGGGTCCCGCATCATTGTTGAACTGAACGGATTCACGATTCTGGACGCCGACTTGAGCCAAATCAAAGAATCAAAAGATGGCGCTCTGCCGCCGGGTGTCAAACGCACCCAGGGACATTTTGGTTTCGCCGGACACAACGATCCGGTGGCGTTCCGTAACATCCGGCTCCGCGAATTGCCCGGTAAACCGGCAACCGCCCCGTCCCGCGAACAAGCCACCCGTCCCGGCAAAGGACCGATCAAACTTTTCAATGGGAAAAATCTGGATAACTTCTATACCTACCTTCAAGACGGAGCCTACACCGACCCCAAGCAAGTCTTCACTGTGCAGGACGGAATGATTCGTGTTTCCGGCGACGGATTCGGAGGCTTGATTACCAGCCGTGCTTATCGTGACTATCACCTGGTGATCGAATTCAAGTGGGGCGAAAAGACCTGGGGTAGTCGCGTGGATCGAACCCGCGATTCCGGAGTACTGGTTCATTGTCATGGCCCCGATGGTGGTTACGGAGGACGCTGGATGGCCTCCGTTGAAGCTCAGATCATCGAGGGGGGAGTGGGAGATCTTCTGGTGTTGACCGGCAAGCATCCACAAACGGGTCGTGTCTTTCCGACAGCCGTGACCGCCCAGACCACCAAAGACCGTGATGGAGAATTGGTGTGGAAGCAAGGTGGGGAATCCGTGACGATTTCGAGCGGCCGCATCAACTGGTGGGGCCGCGATGTGGATTGGAAAGACAAGATCGGATTTCGCGGCCGACAGGATGTGGAGAGTCCATTTGGCGAATGGACCCGGATGGATGTCATCTGCGACGGATCCCAATTGACGTACCTCGTCAACGGCGTGGTCGTGAATCGCGCGGTGTCGGCCAATCCGGATTCTGGAAAGATCCTGCTGCAAACGGAGCTGGCCGAGATGTTTGTGCGCCGGTTCGAATTGTGGCCGCTGGGCAAAGCACCCGCTGCCACCCGGGGCCAATAGGGGGGTGTCATTGCGTGAGTCACACCGCCTGGGCGACAGGCGGGAACGCCGCAGGGACAGGGAACGACTCCGCGGTTGCATGGAGCCCTGGAGCGTGGACGAGGACAGCACGCGTTGAGGGACACGCTGCGCCCCCCCCGCGGTTTGGCGGCTGGCTCCGCGGTTGCTCGGCTCAGGACATGATGCGCTGCACCACGTTGCCGTAGACATCCGTGAGACGAAAGTCACGTCCGGCGTAACGGTAGATCAAGCGTTCGTGGTCGATTCCCAGCAGGTGCAGCACGGTCGCGTGCAGGTCGTGGATGTGGACACGGTCCTGGACGGCGCGAAAACCGAAGTCATCGGTTTCACCGTAGGTCATGCCTCCCTGGATACCGCCCCCTGCCATCCACATCGTGAATCCAAAATGGTTGTGATCCCGACCCTTGTTGTCGCCTCGGCTTTCCGTCGTGGGCGTACGACCGAATTCGCCACCCCAGATCACGAGTGTGTCTTCCAGCAGCCCCCGCTGTTTCAAATCCATCAGCAAGGCCGTCATGGGCTGATCGATGTCCCGAGCCAGTTTGCTCACGCTCTGATTGTGATTGTTGTGCGTGTCCCACGGCTGACCATTGCCGTAATAGACCTGTGTGAATCGCACACCCCGTTCGGCCAACCGTCGAGCCAGCAGGCAACCGTTGGCGAAATGGCCGCTACCGTATGCGTTGCGGATGTGCTGCGGTTCGCGGGCCAGATCGAAGGCGTCGCTGGCTTCGAACTGCATGCGGAACGCCGTCTCCATCGCCTTGAGACGGGCCTGCAGTCTGCCGTCGGACTGCCGCAGTTTGAGATGCCGGGAGTTGATCTGCCGTAACAGGTCCAACTGCCGCCGCTGATTCTCGACCGTAACCCCCGATCCGCTCAAGAAAGGGATCATCTTTTGGGGATCCAGTTGCGAGTGGTTGATATACGTGCCCTGGTTTTCGCCTGGAAGAAAGGCACTGCTCCACAGAATCGAAAATCGAACCGGCCGGCCTGGGCAGAGGACAACATAGCCCGGCAGATTCTCGTTTTCGGATCCCAGGCCGTACAGGAACCACGATCCCATGCTGGGCCGTTTGGGAGTGATCGTGCCCTTGTTCATCATCAACAGCGCCGGGCCGTGGTTGGGATTGTCGGTATAGACCGATCGCAGCACGCACACGTCGTCCATGCACTGGCGGAAACCGGGCAGCAGGTCGCTGACCGGCAGGCCGCTTTCTCCGCCGGGACGGTAGCGGAAGGGGACCGGCATCAAGCCCCCGGTCTTGTTCTCCGTGCGCAGTTGCACTTCTTCAGGGCGTTGACCAGCGTAGGTTGTCAACGCCGGTTTGGGATCGAAGAAATCACCTTGAAACGGACCGCCGTTCATGAACAACTGAATCACACGTTTGGCGCGGGGACGCGATTGGGGTCCGCTGTGCCCGGTAGCGCCGAGCATCTGAGCCAGTCCCAGTACGCCCAGGCCGCCTCCCATGGCGGCGACACAGGCCCGTCGAGAGATGTCGTTGCCGGAGTCCTGTGTTGCAGTCACTGGCAGATCGTCCTGTACTCTCGAGGATATTCGGTCGCCCGCAACCGCGGGAACGACAACATCGTGGCAGGCGTTTCAGTCCACGAATTGAAATTCACTGCTGGCCAGCAATACCTGAACGTAGAGTGACCAGTTTTGTTGAGAGATTTCCGTTTGGGGATTGAGGAAATCAGCCGCCCAACTCAGTTCGGTTTGATGGGGGGGCCGAGCAAACAGGCGCTGGTGCAACTCACGAACCCGCTGCGAAAAATCCGCAGAATCACTGGCCACACTTTCGGCGATCGCCGCAGCTTGGCTGCGTACGAATCGACTGTTCAACAGGAACAACTGCTGTACGGGAGTGATCGTCTCTGCGCGTCCCGCGCTGTGAAACGTGGGATCGGGAAAGTCATACAGACGCAGCAGTTCATTCAGATCGCGGCGGCCGACTGTTCCATAAACCGTGCGGCGACGGTTGTTCGGATCCTCCAGACCCACTGCCGGCCCTCCCATGCGGCGGTCCAGCGAATGACCGACCACCAGCATCGCGTCGCGCCACGGCTCAATCGACAATTGCCGGCGGTTCATCCGCCACAGCCAACGGTTTTCCGGGTCCACCTGCATGGGCTGGGCTCGATCCGCGCTGGATTGGCGGTAGCTCGCCGACAACAGGATCTGCCGGTGCAGCCATTTCAGAGACCAGTTGTGTTCGATCAGTGATGCTGCCAGATAGTCCAGTAACTGTGGATGGCTGGGCTGGCTTCCGCTGAATCCGAAATTGCTGGGCGTGTCCACCAGCCCTCGGCCAAAGTGATGACGCCAGATGCGGTTCACGATCACCCGTGATGCCAGGGCGGTGGCCTGGTTCAGGATGGCGTTGGCCAATTCCAGCCGACCACTTCCGTGTTGGAACGGCCGTGATGACTCGCTCCCGAATAACTCAAGAAAGCGGCGTCTGACGACGGGTCCCGTTGGGGACGAGGGATCTCCGCGGGCGAAAACCGGAAGATCGCGAGGTTTGTCATCGCGATATTCCAACCGTGATTTGTGGGCACCGTCGGGAAGGACAAACAGACTGGAATCCGCAACTCCGTGAACCATCGGCATGTCGTAAAACGGCGTCGCATCTCGAATGGCTTGAATCTGAGATCTCAGCCCGGCGGTCTGACGTGCGCGTTCGTCTGGTTGCAGTTTCTTGTCGGCCAGCTGCTTGATGCGCTGTTCCAGTTGCTCGACCTGCTTGTGTGCTGAACGGGATTTTTGTGCGACCGAGTCCGGGACCAGGGGCACATCCATCAGGCGCGTGCTGGCGAATACCCCGGCCAGGGCATAGTAATCCTCACGCGTCACCGGATCGGTTTTGTGATCGTGGCAGCGGGCGCAGGCGACGGTCAGACCCAGAAACGAACGGCAGACGGTGTCGATCCGTTCTTCCCATTCGTCAGCCACGATCGTCTTGATCACGGAGGGATCCAGTTTCAACTCTTTCCAATATGTGGGGCTGAGCCCCAGGAAACCCAAGGCCGCCAGATCGTCCTGCGACGTTGTGGCGACGAAATCGGCCGCCAGTTGCTGCCGCACAAAGCGGTCATATGGCAGGTCTTGGTTGAAGGCGCGGACAATCCAGTCCCGATATCGATAAGAGTGGTTTTGCGGCGAGAGCCATTTGGCCGTGGTGTCGGTGTAGCGGGCCACGTCCAACCAGTAACGTCCCCAACGCTCGCCATAATGGGGCGAAGACAGCAAGCGATCGATCAGTCGCGTGTAGGCCTCCGGCCGATCGTCTGCCAGGAAGGCTCGGACTTCGGCCGGACTCGGCGGCAGCCCCAGCAAATCAAATGTCGTTCGGCGGATCAGTGTCTGCCGACTCGCAGGTTGCGAACCGCTCAGACCGTGTTGTTTGAGACGTTGAAACACCAGTTTGTCGATCGGCGTTCGACACCCACCGGTGTCGTTGCCGTTGATCGTCGGTTTTCGAAGCGGACGAAAGGACCAGAATTTCCGCGCCGCGTCGATGGTCATGGCGGTGCGCTGCACATCGTCAGCCGTGTCCGTCATCCGCAGACCGCCACGCACCCAGGCCACCAGGGTCTCGATCTCCCGCTGAGGTAGACGTCCGGAAGGTGGCATCTGCAGCGAGTCGTCGTCATAGCGAATCGCCCGCAGCAGCAGACTGGATTCCGGATCCTCGGCATTGAACGCCGGCCCCGTGTCACCGCCACCGAGAATTCGCCCGCGGATGTCCAGCCGCAGACCGCCGCGCAACGGCCGGGATGACTTCGAATGGCATTTGCCACACCGAGAAACCAGCAACGGGCGGACGCGTTTCTCGAAAAAAACCAATTGCGCGGTTTTCGATGATTTGTCGGGGGGGGCCGCAGCGGCGAGCCGATTCTCGGCAGCCCAGCACAAACCGATCATCGGCCATGTGATCCACGCACACAACACGAAACTGCGGTTGGGCTGGCGTGGTCCACTCATCAGGATGTCCGCTGCGAGGTACTGGTTATTGGAGTGGAAACACACAGCGTGCGTCGTCGATGCGTTCGCCTTCCCGGAATGGACTTAGCATAACAGATTCGCCGCTCTGTGTGGGCCACCTGAGCCCATTCTCACCGCGACAGTCCCGTTGCAAAAGGACTCGCATTCTCAGGGCAGATTTGTGAAACTGTGGCGTACGGGGATGGGTATCAGAGATGGCGACTGATCCAGGTACACCAGCGGTTGGGAGCTGATGCAAATCCGTTGCTCGAAGAAACGCATAGGGGAGAGCTTTTGTTATGGGATTTCGGCGGATCACAATCTGTCTGGTTTCGGGCTTGATGACGTTGCCGGGGCAGCTCACATCGGCCGCAGAGAAAAAAGGTCCGATTGGTCGCAAAGTCACTCCCTTCGAGTTGCGTGATTACCGCGGCCGTTCCCATCGGCTTGCTGATTTTGCCGACAAGCGGATTCTGGTGATCGCGTTTCTGGGAACGGAATGTCCATTGACCAGGCTGTACGGTCCGCGATTCGAGCAACTGCGGCAGGCCTATGCTGCCCGTGACGTTGGTTTTCTGGCTCTGAACTCCAATTCCCAAGATTCGATTACAGAGATCGCCGCCTATGCGCGGAATCACAAGCTGCAGTTCCCCATCCTCAAGGACCTGGGCAACAAGGTGGCCGACCAAATGGGAGCCGTGCGGACTCCCGAGGTCTTCGTGCTCGATCAACAGCGCGTCGTCCGTTACTGGGGGCGGATCGACGACCAATATGGCGTGGAATACGCTCGTGACAATCCCAGGCACAGTTATCTGCACGACGCGGTGGATGATCTGTTGGCGAATCGCAAAGTGGCCATTCCGGTTGTGGAGTCGGCCGGTTGTTACATTGGCCGCATCCGTGAACCGAAGCCCGATGCCGATGTGACCTACAGCAATCAGATTGCCCGCATTCTGCAGAATCGCTGTGTGGAGTGTCACCGTACAGGTGAAATCTCGCCGTTTGCTCTGACCGATTACGACGAGGTCGTGGGTTGGGCCGAGACGATCGACGAAGTGATCCAGGATGGCCGCATGCCGCCGTGGCATGCCAGCCCCGAGTATGGCCGCTTCCTGAACGATCGGCATTTGACCAAGCAGGAGCGGGATTTGGTTCATCGTTGGGTCCGAGCGGGCGCTCCCCAAGGAGATCCAGCGCAAGCCCCGAAACCGAAAACGTACACCACGGGTTGGCAGCTTCCGAAAGCGCCTGACCTGGTGATCCCCATGCGCGATCGGCCGTTTCGAGTTCCCGCGGAGGGGGCTGTGCGATATCAGTACTTTCGAGTCGATCCAGGATTCAAGGAAGATGTCTGGTTCCAGGCCGCCCAGGCTCTGCCAGGCAACCGGGCCGTGGTGCACCACATTCTGGTGTTCAGTCAACCACCGGGAACAGGATTGTCCCGATCTGGAGGTGGGCTGAACGGATACCTGGTGGCCTACGTTCCCGGCTTGGTCGCGCGCGCTTATCCGGCAGGCATGGCCAAGAAGATCCCCGCCGGTTCTCGACTCATTTTTCAAGTGCATTACACGCCGATTGGATCGGTACAGGAGGATGTCAGCCGATTGGGGTTTGTGTTCGCCGATCGCGACTCGTTGACACACGAAGTCACGACAACCAGCGCTGCGCAACGCCGGTTGAGGATTCCGGCTCGCGATCCCGCCTACCAAGTGACGGCACTCTCTCGTTCCACTCGGCAGAAATCGCTGTTACTGTCGTTCACGCCCCACATGCATTTACGTGGCAGCGCCTTCCGGTACGAAGCGTTGCTTCCCGGAGGTCAGACCGAAACACTGCTCGACATTCCGCATTTTGACTTCAACTGGCAGACAGCCTATCGATTACAGACACCCCGTGAACTGCCTCCTGGAACACGCATTCGGGGGATCGCGCGATTCGACAATTCGGAAGACAATCTCAACAATCCTGATCCCGATCAGACCGTTCGCTGGGGGGATCAGACTTGGGACGAAATGATGATTGGCTATTTTGATGTCGCCTTGCCGTTGGCAGCCGCTGCCAAGACCGATCCTGACGACCCGGGAACGCGTCGCGCTCGGGAATTGATCAGTCGGCTCGACAAAAACTCGGACGGTGAGCTCCAACGGGAAGAAGTGTCCGACCGGTTGCGGCGACTGTTTGATCAATTGGATCGCGACAAGAACAAACGAGTGACTGTCGAAGAACTCAAGCGACTCACGGGGCGCTGATCTGCGTCGAAGTCGAGCAAATCAGAATCACTGGCGGTACGGAACCGCCGGGTGTCTGGCTATGAAGTTCGAACAACATCTGCCTCAGATGGCCGAGCAGCACCGTGTTGCGGTGTGGGGACGTCAGGAGTTCCGTTCCGTACCCGCCGGGACGCAACCCGTTTCGCCGAAACTCGGATTGATCATCGGTTGGGGTGTCGGAACGCAGGCCTGTATTTTGCGAGAACGGCTTGTTCGTTCTGCCGTGGTGCAGTTGTACTCGTCTGCGGATGTGAGCAAATTGGCAACGTGTATGGACGGCGGATGATCGTGATGGAGATTCGACCTCGTGAAACCGTGATTCTTGCGGACGACTTCTCGGCTCTGGTCCGTTGGTATCAGGATGTGCTTGGTTTCACCGTCGCCAGGATCTTTGAGGATGATTATCATTACTGCAATCTCGAACTCGAGTCGGGAATCAAAATTGGAATCGCCGACGCGCAGCAGATGGGCGTCGAACCCGGTGACCGCAGTTGCAACACCGTCCTGCTGCAGGTTGAAGTTGATGACGTGCAAGAATTTTTCGCGCATTTGGGAAATGTGGGCGCTGAGACACATGGTCCTTCATTTGATCAAAAGGGTGGTTTCTGGTTCGGATCGTTTACCGATCCCGAAGGCAATCCCTGGTGGGTTGTTGACAAGAATTGTCCATAGCCGACCTCGCCGGTGAACATGGACGCGTGCGCTGATTCCAACCGGGTGCATCTTGGCCAGTGCTGTCTTTGGAATCGCGACGCGCGCAGTCAAATCGGGCTGGTCGGCGAATTGACGCAAGCTGCGGACTGACCTAAACTGGACGACTGCGAGACCAGCTCATGCATAGAACACGATTTTTCGCCAGCGCCGTCTTGGTATGTGCTCTGCGGATCTGTCCGGCCGCCGAACCGCTGTTGGAGCAGGACGTGTTGCCCATCCTGCGGAAGCATTGCATGGGTTGCCACGGCGGGTTGAAACAGGAAGGCAAACTGGATCTGCGGACTCTGCCGGGCATGTTGCGGGGTGGCGTTTCCGGACCAGCACTCGTCGCCGGTCAACCCGATCAAAGTCCACTCTGGAAGCTCGTGGCCTCCGGTGAAATGCCGCAGGAGAAAACCCCGCTGTCACAGCGGGAGCAGCAGACCATTCGGGCGTGGATTGCTGGCGGCCTGCCCACGTTTGCCGCCCGTCACGGCAAGCTCAACGATCCGCTGTTGCCCCGCGGCGGTCGTCACGAACCGGCTCAGGTGGCCCAGGCGATCGACAGGCACGTCGCGCGCTTGTTGGATGTCCCGCGGCTGAAACCTGCGGGGATGGCCGATGATGCTGAGTTTCTGCGTCGCGTGTGCCTTGACCTGACGGGACGTGTGCCGCGGCCTGAGCAGGCGGCGAATTTCCTGGATGACAAAGCCCAGGACAAGCGCGGGCAACTGATCGATAGATTGCTGGCCACTCCCGAGTTCGGCCAACAATTTGGTCGCACATGGCGGGATTGGATCTGTCCTCCTGAGCTGCCGTCGGACATGAATTCGGGGCGGCAGCCGATTCAGCAATCCCGCGCATTGGGAGACTGGTTGTCGAAACGATTTGCCGACGGGGATTCCTGGGATCGCATTGTTCGGGACATTCTGTCGGTCAAGGGCGAGATCAAGACGCAGCCCCAGATGATCTTCTATGGACTGGTGGGGCAGGATGCCAAAGTGACGCCCGACGGTTCAACGCGTTCGGTGGCGTCGCTGTTCATGGGTGTGCAGTTGCAGTGTGCGCAATGTCACGACGATCCCTATCGTGACTGGGCCCAAAGCGACTTTTGGTCATTGGCGGCGTTTTTTCGGAACGTAAAAGGCGATTTCAAAAAGATCGAC
>Ga0315336_1007617_pt1 | contig 10209 bp, 7 predicted proteins | sample ASW5metaG_FD_204512 | JGI IMG/M metagenome (GOLD analysis project Ga0315336, IMG submission 204512) | Ammonia-oxidizing marine archaeal communities from Monterey Bay, California, United States - ASW #5 | ecosystem: Environmental > Aquatic > Marine > Intertidal zone | place: USA: California... | reverse complement strand
CAATGAACTGGGTCATAAGGCGATTGACGTAAAGCGCCTTGCGCTGGGTCACCGGATGGGTCCGCACTATAGGATGCTCAAATGCAGCGACATTATTGTGTTTAGCTATCTTGGCTTCGTTGTCTGATGTTAACAGGCTGTTATAGGTAAATGCGTGATTCGCCTTGAGCCCATCGATCCTGGTCTTGATGTCATCAGGCAGGGTTTGATAGGCGAGCGTCATATTGCCATAGGCGGTTTCACCGCCATGGGTTGTGGGCTGTATAGCGTACAGCATGGTGGCTGCGACAGGTTTCTCGGTATAGATGCCGTCAGAGTGGAACTGGATTTCGCCCTCTTGCAGAGAGCCAATATATTCGCCGTTCTCCTTAAGGTTGGTGACCAACATGATATAGGGGTTCTTGCTCTCGCCGTTATGATCGTCAGCGAAACGCGACCATGGGCCAAGCATCCCAAAACGAGCACCGAATTCCATTTGCTGCTCTTCGCTGATGGACTGGCCCGGTAGGACGGCCAGACTGTATTGGTGCCATGCTTCGAGGATGTCCTGGAAGTCCCCCTCGCTGATGCCGGCAGCAATATCAGCATTGCCAATTTCGGCACCAAGGGCGGGCGACAAGGGAGTCACGGTGATGGACATGGCATCGGGCCGCTTTGGTGCGATTGTGAAGGAAGCAAGTATACATTCCGCACGTAAATACCGCTAGGGTTCGCAGTGCGGCATTTAGTGATCTTAGCAGGCCAACGGAAAATTCACTTTAGTGGCCAGATGCTTCGTGGTTCAGGCTGCGTACGTTCCTTAACATAAGAATTCGTTATGGAAATAATTCAATCCCTATCCCGAGGAATACCCTGAAGAGGCCTCTCTTGAAAGGTGGGCAACTGCTCCTAACGGATTTCATCTGTTTGTTAAATCTATTTTTTGGGATCGCGGGTGAGGAATGCCGGCATGTGATCGCCGAGACCGACCACCTGATCTTGGGAAGGGGCTTCTTTCCTTGTCTCGGATTTTCTCCTTGACCTTCCGTTGGGTTGGCGCAGCCGGGGGCTGCCCTTGGACCCCTGTTCCGGCTCCTTCTTGGTAGAGGTGCGTTCGTTGCTCTTTGGTACGGGCGCGGATCTCGGTGTCTCGGTAGCTTTAGCACCTCCGCGCCGCCTACGTGATCGCGAAGGCTGTCTTTGGGGCTCGGCTTTCACCTTGTCAGCTGCCTCCCGGGGTGCCTGCTCGGACTCTTGGTGTTTTATAGCGTTCACACCTTCGAGCACTGGTATATCCTTGCCTATCAGTTTCTGGATAGCAGTGACGTATTTTCCATCGGCCCGTGTCGCAAGCATGATGGCGCGTCCCTTGGCCCCGGCCCGGCCGGTGCGGCCGATGCGGTGGATATAGTCTTCCGCGTGGAAAGGAACATCGAAATTAAATACGTGGGAAAGGCCGACGATATCGAGCCCGCGGCCGGCTACGTCGGTGGCGACCAGATAGGTGATGGTGCCCGCCTTGAAAGCCGCTAATGTTTCGGTACGTGCCGACTGGGCCATATCGCCATGGAGCGGACTTGCGGAAAAGCCATGGCGCTTGAGTGAGCGTGCGAGCGTATCGACGTCGCGTTTGCGGTTGCAGAAGATGAGCGCATTTTTGACGTCCTCCGATGTGAGAATATACCGAAGGGCCTCGCGTTTCTCGGAATCCTTGGCTCGTGTGGGGACCAAAAAATGCTCCACGGTTTCCGCTGTGGATTCCTTAGGGGAGACGGTGATCTCCTTAGGATTCATCAAGAATGTATCTGATAGGCGCTTGACCTCGGGCGGGAAGGTCGCCGAGAAGAACAGGGTTTGACGGATCTTGGGCAGGAAGGAGACTATCCGTTCGACATCTGGGATGAAGCCCATATCGAGCATCCGGTCGGCTTCATCGATGACCAATATTTTAACCCCATTGAGCAGGATACGGCCGCGCTCGAAATGGTCGATCAGTCGGCCCGGCGTCGCAATCAGGACATCAACTCCGCGGTCGAGCTTTTCCACCTGGGGGCCGAAACTTTCACCACCTATAAGCAGCGCCATGGCGAGTTTGTTGTATTTGCCATAAATTTCAAAATTCTCGGATATTTGGGCAGCGAGCTCCCGGGTCGGAGTGAGGATCAGCGATCGCGGCATTCGCGCCCGGGACCTGCCCTGGGCCAGGATATCGATCATTGGCAGTGTGAAGGATGCGGTCTTGCCGGTGCCTGTCTGAGCGCAGCCAAGAATATCCCGTCCCATTAGGACGTGAGGAATAGCCTGTTCCTGGATTGGTGTCGGTTGCTCGTAGCCGGCATCGGCGACGGCTTGCAAAACTTCATCGGAAAGCCCAAGCTCTTCAAATGTCATGAAATCAATATCAGAGTCAAAAAACGTCTCGGCTGTTTTGGCCGGCGCCGCTCAACGACGCGTGCGGGCGCAAACATAATCAATGAAACTCCTATTTGAAAGGAGTTTGGTAAAAAAAGTGTAAATTTTTATCGTGCCAGGGGACGTCAGTTAATTCCACCGGAATGAAATAAGGGGCGTCTAACCGGTTTAATCAAACCGGTCATTCCCGTTATCAAGGATCAAATATAGTCCATGTGGGTAGGGAATAGGTTCAGCACTGTCTGCTGAAAAATATAGCGGAAACGTTGGTTATTGATGCTCTTGGCGGTGCCCACTGTAGGCCCCTAGTACAAGGGCCGCCCCGATAACTGAAACCACGGATCTGATCGGAATGACACATCCAAGTATCGTGAACTCACGACAATAGATAATCAACGTCGATGTGAAAATAAGGTCGTCCAGATATTTGATCAATTTCTTGAAATTCGTGAAGATGTGCGGGTTGGAACTGGGCCCCGCTTCAGATATCGAGGTTGGCAGCCTCGCGTGCATGTTCCTGGATGAAGCGCAGGCGAAGCTCGGGTTTTCGACCCATCAGATCCTCCACCCGCTTGGCCGTCTCTCGCTTGGCCGTCTCGGGGATGGTAATGCGGAGCAGGGTGCGTGATTCCGGGGCCATGGTGGTCGTCTTGAGTTGGGCGGGGGGCATTTCGCCTAATCCCTTGAAGCGGCTGATCTCGATTTTGGCGCGGCCGGTGAGCTGGGTTGCGATCAGCTTATCCTTATGAGCGTCGTCGCGGGCATAGATCACGTTAGCCCCTTGGCTTAGGCGGTAGAGCGGCGGCACTGCGAGATACAACCGCCCGGCGTTAATTAGTTCCGGCATTTCCCGGTAAAAGAAAGTTATCAAGAGAGAGGCTATATGAGCGCCATCGACATCGGCGTCAGTCATGATTATGACTCGCTGGTAGCGAAGCTTGTCGACACTGAACCGCGTTCCCGTGTCGCAACCCAAGGCCTGGATCAGGTCGGTGATTTCCTGGTTGGCGTGAAGTTTTTCCACCGTCGCTGTTGCCACGTTGAGGATTTTTCCACGAAGTGGCAGGACCGCCTGACTGCTCCGATTGCGGGCCTGCTTGGCAGAACCGCCCGCGGAATCGCCCTCTACCAAAAATATTTCCGTGCCTTCGGTGGAGATTGCGGAACAATCAGCCAGTTTTCCCGGAAGGCGCAGCTTACGGGTTGCACTTTTGCGCTTCTGCTCCCGGTCGCGGCGGCGGGCGAGGCGCTCTTCGGCGCGACCATTTATGGCGTCAAGTAGGAGGTTGGCGGTCGATGGATCCCCAGACAGCCAGTGGTCAAAATGGTCCTTGATGACGGCTTCCATCATCCGGGTGACGCTGGGGTTTGAAAGTTTTTCCTTGGTCTGACCCTGGAACTGAGGATCGTGAATGAAAACTGATAGGGCGCCAAGCACCCCGTCCATGACATCATCGGCAGTGATCTGGGCCGCCTTACGGTTACCTATCAATTCCCCGTAGGCCTTGAGGGCGCGCAGCAAACCAGTGCGTAGTCCACTTTCATGGCTGCCCCCCTGAGGCGTGGGGACCGTATTGCAATAGGAATCGATGGCTCCGATGCCATCGCCAGGCCATGTGAATGCCCATTCGACATGGCCTTCCTCGCCGGAGCCATTGGCGAGCTTGGCTTCGCCGATAAAATGCATTGGTGTGAAGCTCTTTCTTGAACTCAGCGCCTCGGTCACGAAATCGGCGAGTCCGCCGGGAAAGTGGAGCACTGCTTTTTCTGGGATATCATCCTTGGCGCCGATGAGGGCAGGATCTACCTTCCAGTGAATTTCCACGCCCCGGTAAAGATGGGCCTTGGCCCGCGCCATGCTATAAAGCCGGGTGGCGTCGAAGGCCTCTTTTATACCGAAAATATCCGGGTCGGGATGGAAGCGGATCAGCGTGCCACGGAAATTTTTAGCACCACCGACACTCCTGAGTTTGGTGATGGGCTTGCCGCGCGCGTAGGTCTGCACCCATAGCTTACCGTCACGTGCTACTTCCGCCGTCAATTCATCGGCCAGCGCGTTGACCACGGACAAGCCAACCCCGTGCAGACCGCCCGAAGTTTCATAGGAATTGGAGGAAAATTTGCCGCCGGAATGGAGGGTCGTCAAGATTACTTCCAATGCCGAAATTTTCTTGAATTTCGGATGGGGGTCCACCGGGATGCCACGTCCATTATCGCGCACACTGACCCAATTGCCGGCCTCCAGAGTGAACTCGATGCGCGAGGCCTGACCTGCCACGGCCTCATCCATGGCGTTGTCCAGCACTTCTGCCGCCAGGTGATGCATGGCCGCAAGATCAGTCCCACCAATATACATGCCCGGCCTGCGACGGACCGGCTCGAGTCCCTCAAGAACCTCGATATCCTTGGCGGAATACCCCAGCTTGGCTTTCCCCTTGGGCTTTGGCGCCTTGGCCTGAGAAAAGAGATCCGCCATCTGCCTGTACTCCGAATACGGATAAACACCGCCCACGGGGGCTGGATGCGCGCGCCGATCCTAAAATATAGGGGCCGTCCCTGGTCTCTGCAAGCATCATGTAGCGGTTGGAGAGAGTAGTCCCCTATATTTAGTGGTTATTACCTAAGTGAAAGCCGGCTGCTCGCCAAGAGCAGCCGGCTCAATACTCTTCTGCGGCGCCCGGTCCGGCGCTGAAAAATTCAGACGCTGTAGTACATGGAAAATTCGACCGGGTGGGGCGCTTGTTCAAAATTTGCCACCTCTTCCCAACGAAGGTCGCAATAGGCCTGGATCTGATCCTCGGTGAACACGTCACCTTTGATCAGGAAGTCCTTATCGGCCCATAGAGAGTCAACCGCCTCGCGCAAGGAGCCTGAGACCGTCGGTACGTTGACTAGATCATCCGGCGACAGATCGTAAAGGTCCTTGTCCATGGCGTCGCCCGGATCAATTTTGTTTTCGATGCCGTCGATGCCCGCCATCAGCATGGCTGAAAAGCCAAGATAGGGGTTGCACGCAGGATCCGGGAAACGAACCTCGACGCGTTTGCCGTTGGGGCTAGTGGCATGGGGTATTCGGCAGGACGCAGAGCGGTTGCGTGAGGAATAGGCCAGCAGCACCGGAGCTTCGAAACCCGGCACCAGGCGCTTGTAGCTGTTGGTGGTCGGATTGGTGAAGGCGTTGATGGCACGCGCGTGTTTCATGATACCACCTATATAATGCAGCGCTGATTCTGAGAGATCTGCGTATCCGGATCCGGCAAACACGTTCTTGCCGCCCTTCCAAACCGACTGATGACAATGCATGCCCGATCCGTTGTCGTTAAAAACCGGCTTGGGCATGAAGGTCGCGGTCTTGCCGTAGGAGTGGGCGACCATGTGAACTACGTATTTGTATATTTGTAATTCATCTGCCGCATTCAGCAGGCTGTTGAATTTAATACCTAGTTCGTTTTGGGACGGCGCTACCTCGTGATGGTGTTTTTCCATGGTGAGACCCATTTCCGTCATGACGGTCACCATTTCGGCTCGCATGTCAGTCATGGAATCGACAGGTGCTACTGGGAAGTAGCCACCCTTGGGCGCCGGCCTATGACCGGAATTACCGTCCTCGAATTCGTGGGCGCTGGACCAGGGTCCTTCCTCGGAATCGATCTTGTAGAAGGTGTGTTCCTGGGCGGTATCGAACCGGACGCTGTCGAAGACGAAGAATTCGGCTTCGGGCCCGAAGTAGGCGGTATCGCCGACGCCGCTGGTCGATAGATAGGCTTCAGCTTTTTTAGCTGTCGAGCGTGGGTCCCTGGAATAGGGTTGTCCCGTGGAAGGTTCAATAATATCGCAGAACACGATTAACTGGGGCTGGGCTGTGAACGGATCCATTCGCGCGGTGGCGGGATCGGGCATCAAGTTCATGTCGGATTCATTGATTGCCTTCCAACCGGCAATAGATGAACCGTCAAACATAATGCCATCGGCGAATATATTTTCATTCACGGTTTCCACGGTTTGGGCAGTGTGTTGCCATTTGCCCCGGGGATCTGTAAAGCGGAAATCGACGAACTTAACGTCATTGTCCTCGATCATTTTTAGGGCGTTTTTAACATCGTCGGGCATGGTCACAGCTTTCCTCAATATTGGCCTCGGCATTGGGCCTTCGTTAGTGTGTTGTTAATTAGTCCAACCAGTAACACCATAACTCATTGTTTTTACTAAATAAAACTAAGGTTTTGCACACACTGTTGCACAGTCACCATCGAATATACCATAAAAACTAGTCAAATGGCGGAGAGAGAGGTATTCGAACTCTCAGTAAGTGCAAGCGCACAACGGATTTCGAATCCTCCGGTTAATTTCTAACCCATTATAATTATTATGGTAATTTTAGTGGTAGGTTGGGTCAGTTGGGGAATGTGGTGTAGAGTAAGAGATACGAATCGTTGGTATCGATAGGGCGCAATAGATTTTGGAGACGCGCCGCGTCTCCCTGCGCGGAAAGCAATTTCCTCATACTGCTTCGGCGCCGGTTTCCCCGGTGCGGATGCGGATCACTTCATCGATGGTCGAGACGAATATTTTACCATCGCCGATGCGCCCGGTTCGCGCCGCCTGTGTAATTGCTTCGATGGCGCGATCGACGAGTGAATCTTCCATGACAATTTCAATTTTTACTTTGGGTAGGAAATCGACAACGTATTCCGCCCCACGATAGAGTTCCGTATGGCCCTTTTGGCGGCCGAAACCCTTGGCTTCAGTCACGGTCATGCCCTGTAGTCCAACCTCGTGAAGCGCTTCTTTCACTTCGTCAAGTTTGAAGGGCTTTATAATAGCTTCGATTTTCTTCATATCTTTATGGATCCCTGGTTTCCGGAGGTTGGATCAGGTCTTGTGGGTGGTTGAGCTAGCAGGAGTCGTGCCAGCTTAATAATATGTTTGTTATCATAACATTGCTGGATAAATAACGGTATCAAAACGGGCCCTTGATCGCATTTATGCGCAAATATTTTGCGATTCGCTTAATTCATAGCCAAGAAGGGGGCTGCAAAGTGCGCGAGAAGGGATCAGATGCTTTGTTGTTAGTGACCTTGACGCCATGGCTTCAATTCACTACTTAATTCGCCTTCTCTGTGGCGGGTGTAGCTCAGTCGGTTAGAGCGCCAGATTGTGGATCTGGAGGTCGTGGGTTCGATTCCCATCACTCGCCCCAATTTCCTGAAGCCTAGGACATATCAATTTCTCTCGGGACATCGTGAATAGCGGTTGGGTTCGTTTATCAAAGACTTATCCTAACAAAAATGAATCGGGATCATCCCAATCATGCGGCTGTAGCGTAAATGCCTCCGGGAAGCATTCGGATTGTAATTTGCCACAGCTGAAAATGGATTACGGCAGGGCCTTTTAACCTCTTACGCGTGAGGCCAGTTGGTCAACCGCCGCCGGGCGATACCCAGCGGCGGCACATAATTTTAACTTTTGCTTTAATGCATGTCTATTCAGCGGCGCCCCAGTATTCACCTGTGCGCGGGATCACCTCGATCTTGCCATTTTCCTTGGAGTCTGCAGGAAGTGGTTCGCCGTAGACATTGTAACGAGGATGTTCAGCTGTGGGCGGTGTCCAGGCGCCGACTCGGAGCAAGACTAGAGGTTCCTCGCTGGTAGCATGGAATCGGTAAAAACTTCCCGAGGGCAACATTACACCCTCGTACTTGCCACAATGGACTTCCTCGCCGCGCGGTCCGTAGAAGCAGGCGCTACCATCCAGTACTAGATGAAAATGGTCCTGGTTGGTGTGGTTGTGCAAGGCGTTTTCGCCGCCCGACGCGTAAACCTTAAGATTGACCCACATATTACCAGTGTCGGCTACGGTCTGATTGCTGCGGCCCTGCTTGAGAAGTTCGGCGCGTAGCTTAAATATCTGTGGCGGAGGGCTTTTGTCAGTCATCTCCTCTCGCGCCTTGCGCATTTCTTCGGTTTCGTTTTCCAACTGACCTTTGTCGACGGTGTCAAGAGGCATGCATCTCTCCTTGGTATAATACCCGTTGATGACCGGCTAGTCCCAAAGACTAGCCAGCCACTATCATCGCGTGAAATATATTCATCTTACATGTTACTTTTAATGTCGAGTCCGTATAGGTCGATGCAGTTCTGGCTCAATACGCGTTTTTGTTTCTCGGGGCTGAGATCGCCGATCTGGCGGGCGATGAAAGCTCGTGAATTGGGCCAGGTCATGTTCGGGTGTGGGTAATCACTAGACCACATGCAGTTGCGGTCGCCCCAGTATTTTAGCGATTGGCCGCCGACGAAATCATCCATGAAAGTTAGGTGCATGTGATCTTCAAAGATTTCACTGGGTAGGCGGTTGATTGGGAATTCGGTGTTGGGATGCCCCGGCTTGAGGTTGCGCTTGTAGTAATAATCCCATTGCTGCAAAACAAATGGCGCCCAGCCAATTTCGCCCTCGACAATTACCACCTTGAGCTTGGGATGACGTTCGAATACACCCGACCAGATGATATCGTAAACCGTAGTGTGAATCTCGTGGGTCTTCGTGTTGACCGATCCGCGCACCTTTTCCAAGCCTTCGCGCTTGAAGCGGAAATAATTGAAGCCTGTTAGGATATGGAAATGGATTGGTTGGCCTAATTCTGCCGCAGCTGCCCAGAGTCTCTCGTAATGGTCGGTGGTTAGTTCCATTCCTTTGGGTGGAACTTGCCACACTAAACCGCCGAGCAAGCCCATGTCGTTACAACGCTGCATTTCTTTGATGGCAACATCGATGTCGTAAGCGGCAAGGCAGGGAACCGCGAACAACCGGCCCGGCGCTGTCTTGCAAAAATCAGCGATCCAATCGTTGTATACTCGGAAGGCTGCTTCCTGCTCCCGCTGCTCCTGGGAGAATAGGCCGAGCCCAAAAGTCGGATAGAGTATCTCGGCGGCGAGTCCGTCGAGTTCCATATCAGTGACGCGCACTTTGGGATCGGTGCCGCCCTTAGGTCGTGTCTCGAGCATGATCTGAGGACGCTTAATTTTGTCGCGGATTTCCTGGGATAGCTCGTCGAAGATGTCTGGCGGCTCATCTACATGTCCGTCAGAAGAAACGATGAATTGCGGAACCTTTTCACCAGCCTTCTTCATTTCGTCGGTCGCGTAGCGGGCCGACATGTCATCAAGGGTCATGGCCATCTATTTTCTCCTTCAGGGCCCGTGCGGGCCATACAATGAATGCTAGTTTGTTGCGTTTCGTTGACACCAATATAATACAGACCTTCGGGATAATACAGACTCTCAGTGTTATCATAAAATTGGGATGCCAAAACAAGTGTCAAAATAGAGATGTGCTGCCCGGAAAGTCTTTCTATCACTGGCTTTGGCATTGAATCTTCCCCGACAGGCCACTCAAATTATATGCTTTTGGGCAGGTGCTAAATACGTGCGTAGCATGTGTAAGGATTAACTTACTCTTAAATTAAGGTGCAAATGAAGGGTGAGTCTCGAGACATCCAGCAACAAAAAAGTGTTTAAACACTGATAAAGGTTGCTGGGCCATGCTGTAAATTTTCCCGGGCCGGTTCTACCCTCGACAAAACCCCATTCGCCACGCCATATTTACTATAAATTGGATGGGTTTAGACATGCTTTGACAAAAGTTGGATAGTAAGTTCACGCTTTGCCCAGATGTGGAGACTAGGCGAGGGATTATTAACCTGGGAGGAAATAACAATTATGGCATCCGTGATAGATATTCACGCCCATCTTGTGGTTGAGGAATCCCGCGAGGCGTTGAAGGCAGCTGCTGATAAAGGAACTGTTGGTGCCAGCGCTAAA
>Ga0315336_1007615_pt1 | contig 10214 bp, 6 predicted proteins | sample ASW5metaG_FD_204512 | JGI IMG/M metagenome (GOLD analysis project Ga0315336, IMG submission 204512) | Ammonia-oxidizing marine archaeal communities from Monterey Bay, California, United States - ASW #5 | ecosystem: Environmental > Aquatic > Marine > Intertidal zone | place: USA: California... | reverse complement strand
GGGCCGCCTGATTCGAGGGTTCCAAGGCTATCGCTCTATTGGCCGCTTTCTCTGCCCTTTCCAGTGGGTTCGCTTGCGGATTAAACTTGAATGAATATTCATCCCGATACATGCCCGCAAGCCATGTCCACGCATCAGCGTAGTTTGAATCAGTCTCAACGGCTTGTTCCAGGCAGTTCCTAACCTCGAGATGCATAGCCGGAGTAAAAACGGCCCGATAGTATTCGTGAGCACGGAGAACGCATTCATAGGCTCCCAGATCTGTTGTCGCGGTGCGCTTGACTTCGGCCATCTGCGTGACGCGAATGATCCCGTATGCATCTGCAATCGTTGTGACGATGTGACTCGTAACTTCGTCCTGGACGGCAAAAATGTCGGCGGCGGTCAAATCGCGGTCGTAGGATTCCGCCCAGAGGTGTTTGCCATCCTTCGCGTCCAGAAGCTGTGCGGTGACTCGCATACGGTTTTCGGCCTTCCGAACGCTTCCTTCTACGACGTAGTGCGCGCCGAGTTCTCGCCCCACTTGGCGAACATCTACCGCCTTATCCTTGTACTGGAACGTGGAAAGGCGTGAGATCACATGCAACTCGTCAAATCGGGACAATTCCGTGATGATGTCTTCCGAAATCCCATCGCTGAAGTACTCTTGCTCTGGATCACCGCTCATGTTGGTAAAGGGAAGCACTGCTATGGTGGGCCCGGTGGGCATGGCTAGGATCGGATCCTCTGGATCGCCATCCGGCCAAAACAGCACTCCAGCGACAATGACAATCACCAACGCTGCTGCGGCCGCGGCGCCCAATATATATGTGGGACTTTGCGCGACCCTTGCCGTTTCGTCCGGTACGATCCGGTAGGTGCGCACCGGCTTGGCGATGTTCTTGACCTCGTGTGTCCCGATGTCCTCGAAGGCAGCCTCGACCTTGCCTTCGGTCTGCAAGAAAATCGTTTCGGACAGACAGATACCGCCGGCCGCGGCCAAGCCCTCAAGGCGCGCGGCAATGTTCACGCCGTCACCGTAGATTGTGCCGTCTTTCTTTGCGATCACGTCGCCCAGGTTGAGGCCGATGCGAAACTGCATTTGCCGGTGTTCGGCAAGTTGGCGATTGCGGCGGCCAAGCTCGCGCTGGATATCAATCGCCGCGTCCACGGCCTCCACAGGGCTGGCAAACTCGGCCAACAGATTGTCGCCAGGCGAATCGACAACGTGGCCTTTGTGACGCGCAATCTGGTCAGCGAAAACTTCGCGGTAGTCGGTAAGGGTGAGCACCGTGGCGCGCTCGTCGTCGCCCATTAGCTTGGAGTAGCCCGCTACGTCAGCGCTCAGGATCGCCGCTAATCTGCGTTCGCCTTCGTCTGCCATGCGCCCAATCCCCCTGGGATTTGAGGGTACTCCTCATTTAATGTGCCCTCAAGGTGCTTGATTTTCGCCTCATGAAGGATGCAAAGGCGCTGTGGAGAAACTCAAATAGCCGGCCGCGCGGGGGCTGCGAATGTCGGCTTGGGGCACATAACGGCGGTTCCTTTCACCCTGATGAACGTCTGCTAACAGGGAGCTGCGCATTGCAGTTTCAACCCCTTCGACACTGCTTGTCAGTCGGGTTTGAGCTAACAAAGATGAGACATTTGGCTCACGTTTTCTTCCGAGTCAATCGTGCTTCATGCTTTTCAACTCTGTCCGTTAGCCTTGCAGAATCGGGACGAGACCACACCTCGAAGAATTCAGGCCTGACTATATTCACACCCGAATGAAATTTTCCCGGTAGTACTTCATCTCCTCTATCGATTCGTAGATGTCGGCAAGCGCCTCATGCTTGCCTTGTTTGACGATGCCCGACACGATTTCCGGCTTCCAGCGCTTCGCCAGTTCCTTGAGTGTTGATACATCAAGATTTCGATAGTGAAAATACGCTTCAAGTTTCGGCATCCATCGCGCCATAAAGCGCCGGTCCTGACAAATCGAATTGCCGCACATCGGCGAGGTATTGGCCGGCACGTGCTGCTCCAGGAAAGCCAGCATCTGTTCCTCAACCTCCGCCTCGTTCAGCGCGGACGCTTTTACTTTTTCGATCAGACCTGTGCGCGCATGCGTTGATTTGTTCCAGTCGTCCATTCCTTCAAGAATCGATGTGGCCTGATGCACGACCAAAACCGGCGACTCCGCGACTGTTTCAAGTTGAGAGTCGCTAATGACCATTGCAACCTCGATAATGCAATCGGTATCCGGGCTGAGGCCAGTCATTTCCATGTCCAGCCAGATCAGATTGTTAATGTCTTGTGCCATAATAATTGGTTAGTATAGCCAGCCTGCATGTTTCACAAAGGCGGTTGTGTACCCCACGTATTTTCCAAACGAATCAACTTGATAGGACGGCTTTTGGGCATTGGCGCGTAGGGACAGTTTGCACCTATTCACTTTCAGGAAAAATGTGCCGTCACAGCTTGAACGATCGCCCTTGAGCAATAGTCTGGCTATTGCCCTGCGGCCGATCGTCCGACCTGTTTAGACACATTTCCCCTGAGAAGTGAATCCTTCGTGAAATATGCAGGCTAGTGATTCTTATTGAATTTTCCGTGTGTCATTGTGTCACATTGGACGCATCTACCCAACGACCATCACCGACATGAACACTTTTTCGATTATCTTCCTGATCACCCTCGCGGCAGCAACGGCGACCCGCTTGTGGTTGGCGCAACGACATGTGAACTACGTGGCCGCGAACCGCACCAGCGTGCCCAAGGCCTTTTCGGCCGATGTAGATCTGGAAGCGCACCGCAAGGCTGCCGATTACACCGTCGCCAAATCGCGCTTTTCAATGCTGGGAGTCGTTTTTAATGCAGTACTGTTGCTGGCCCTGACGTTCGGGGGCGTGCTTCAGGAAGTTTACGACCTCACCGGACAATACCTTGACAGCAATCTCGGGCGCGGCGTCCTGTTTTTTGCCCTGCTGGCTGTACTGATGTCGGTGCTCGATATTCCATTCGAGCTTTACCGTACGTTCGTCATTGAGGAACGCTTCGGCTTCAACAAGATGACGCCGGCGTTGTACGTAAAAGACTTCTTCGTTGGGCTGGCAGTTTCCGGCGTACTCGCTCTTCCGTTCCTGGCATTGCTGCTGTGGTTGATGGAAGTCGCAGGTGGCGCCTGGTGGCTTTACGCGTGGGTCGCTGGTGTCGCGTTCTGGCTGTTTATTCAATTCATTTCACCATCCGTTATCGCGCCGCTATTCAACAAGTTCTCGCCGCTAGAGAACGAGGAACTCAAGCAGCGCATAGAAGGTCTGCTGGAACGCTGCGGCTTTCAGTCAAAAGGCCTGTTCGTAATGGACGGCAGCAAGCGCAGCAGTCATGGCAATGCCTACTTCACAGGCTTCGGTCGCTCCAAACGCATCGTATTCTTCGATACTCTGGTGGAGCGGCACGACGGCCCCGAAGTCGAAGCAGTCCTCGCGCACGAACTGGGGCACTTCAAGCGACGCCACGTACTCAAACTCACCCTGATGTTTGCCGTGCTCGGATTCCTGTTCTTCTGGCTACTCGGGCTTGCCGAGGGAACACCCTGGCTGTTTACCGGACTGAATGTCTCCTACCCCGCATCTGACGCCCTGGTTCTGACATTGTTCTATCTGGTGTTGCCACCTTTCCTGTTCTTCCTGCGTCCGATGCTGGCTGCGTATTTACGCAAGAACGAATTTGAAGCTGACGCGTACGCCGCCGAGAACGCGCCCGCCCGCGATCTCGTGCGCGCACTGGTCAAGTTGTATAAAGACAACGCGTCAACACTGACACCTGATCCTTTGCACTCGGCGTTCTACGACTCACACCCGCCGGCAGCAGTGCGCATCGCGCGGCTGGAACAACTCTCCAAAGCCTGATTACTTTCGAAGGTAGATGACAATGAGCACAACTGCGCAAGACCTGGTTCGCAAAAAATGCAAGCCCTGCGAAGGTGGTGTCGACCCCATGACTGACGTCCAGATTGGCCACATGCTCAAAGGCGTGCAAGGCTGGGCATACTCCAATGGCATGATCCGCAAGACCTTCGACTTCAAGAACTACTATCAGACCATGGCCTTCGTAAACGCAACCGCATGGATCTCCCACCGCGAAGACCATCACCCCGACATTACCGTGGGCTACAACAACTGCGAAGTCGCCTACATGACCCACGCCATCAAGGGGATTAGTGAAAACGATTTCATCTGTGCAGCGAAGCTCGATGCACTTTTCGATCTTTGATCGGAAAGCGGGCGCAGCACGCAGATGAAATCGTTTCAGTGCAGGCTAACTTACGAAGTAAGTTAAGCGAACAAAGCGAGCGGCCGTAACTAAAATCTTCCAAGCTGTGCGGCGAAGATGGACGCGTTGTTCGATCTCTGATCGAATAGTTTGCGCAGCAAACAGATGAAGTCGTTTCAGTGCAGGCTAACTTACGAAGTAAGTTAAGTGAACAAAGTAAGCGGCCGTAACTAAAACCTTCCCAGCTGTGCGGCGAAACTCGACGCACTTTTCGATCGCCGATCTGTGTTGGCTCGGACTTCATCTGGCTGACAGCGTCAGGGGTGGGCGAGTCTAAACTGCTCCGCTTCCCGTTGGCCGACGTTCGGGATTGCCTCCTGACAGGCTAGACAGTGTTCAAAGCTGGCATCCAACTCCCTGAACTGCTTTCTATCCCGGTGAACTGCACGACTACTGCCCGAGGCTATATCTTGTAGACTGTGTCGCAAAGTTGGGCCTCCAATAAGGAGCAAGTTCGTGGCGGAGCCGGGTCAAAGACGTAAACTCGAAGCAATCCTGAGCGCGGATGTGGCGGGCTATTCGCGCCTTATGCAAGATGACGACGCAGCCACCGTCGAGACTCTGACCAGGTACCGCACGATCTTTGGCGACTTGGTAAGCCGGCACGAAGGTCGCATTGTGGATTCACCGGGCGATAATATTCTCGCGGAGTTCGACAGCCCGGTGGAAGCAGTCCAGTGCGCCGTCGAAATTCAGCGTGAGCTCGGTCGCCGCAACATGCAACTGGCGGCGCATCGAAAGATGCAATTCCGCATCGGCATCAACCTTGGCGACATCCTCAGTCGAGACGACGGGACCATCTACGGAGACGGAGTGAACGTCGCCGCGCGTCTCGAGTCGCTGGCGGAACCGGGTGGCATCATGATTTCCGAATCAGTCCGAATGCAAGTGTACGGCCTGATCGACGTGGACATTGCGGACGCGGGCGAGCACGAGGTCAAAAACATCGCGGAGCCGGTGCACACTTATCGGATCGTGTTGGATGCCACGGCGCCAAACCGGTACGGGTCGCGCAAAGTCTCACGCACGTTTGCTGTCACCTCAGCCGTAACAGTATTAGTAATTGCCATTGTCGCTGCAATTGTTTTTCGGCCGAGTGGCGAACCAGAAGACCCGATACTGACCATGCCTACCGGGCCATCCATAGCGGTATTGCCGTTCGACAATCTCTCCGGGAATCCCGAACAAGACTATTTCGCAGATGGAATGACTGAGGACATCATTACTGGGCTAAGCCGCTTTCGCGACTTGCTTGTCATCGCTCGCAACTCGACCTTTCAGTACAAGGGGCAAGCGGTAGATGTGCGTAAGGTCGGACGCGAACTTGGAGTTCGCTTTGTTTTAGAAGGCAGTATTCGCCGCGAAGCGGACAGCATTCGCGTAACGGCACAACTCCTGGATGCAGCTAGCGGGGGTCATGTCTGGGCTGAAAATTTTGATCGCAAGCTTTCCGCTGGCAGCGTGTTCGCGATCCAGGATGAGGTCTCCGAAAATGTGGTTGCACAAATTGCCGACGCCTACGGTGCTATCAGTGAATTGCGTAAATCGGAGGCAAGATCTGCGGCGCCTGGGACGCTTGGCGCCTATGAATGCGTACTCTTGGCCTATGAGTTTTTGAGAGTCCTTAACGCTGAAATGCACGCGAAGTCGCGTGATTGCCTGGAAAATGCGGTTGAAGCCGATCCCAACTATGCTGACGCTTGGGCTTGGTTAGTTGCGATATACAACGAGGAGTATGTCGATGGGTTTAACCCACTGCCAGATTCTCTCGATCGGGCTCTCGACGCGGGTTTGAAGGCCCTCGAACTCGACACCAACAATCAGGTCGCGCACTGGTATCTCGCATGGAATTATTACTTTCGCCGTGACCAGGAGAAGTTCGAACAACATGCAGACAGAGCGCTCGCGATAAATCCGAACAACGCGACGATGCTCGCCGAATTGAGCATGCCATTCGCCTGGTCAGGCGATGTCGAGAAGGCTGCAAGCATGGTTCAGAAGGCAATGCGCATAAATCCGCGTTTCCCGGGGTTCTACTATTTCACGCTCTATCATATCCATGCTGTCGAGGGAGATTATGAGCAAGCTGTTTCCGATGCCGAGCGACTTGGCTTGCCCGAATTGTTCTGGATGCATGCAAAAACGGCGACAGCCTACGGCCACCTTGGACGGACCGAAGACGGTCGTATAGCAGTCGAGAAGTTACTAGAACTCTACCCGGACTTTAGCGAGAAGGCGCGAGCAGAATTGGAATCGATCTATTGGCCGAACCCGGAATACATAGACCGTTACATCGACGGTCTTCGCAAAGCAGGTTTGGAAGTCCCCAACGAGCCGGCTGCTGGCGACTAGGTGGCACATCAAATTATTTTGGCAGTAGCTGTCGAGGACTCCTATTGGTCGGCTACTGGCGAAAGCAGACGCTTTTTGAGTGACCGCTTTCTTTTAGCTCGATCAGATCTGGCACTGCCTGTTAGGTCTTGTCTCAACTATTACATCTGATCGAAGGGCTTTCGTAGAATGAAAGTGACATCGTTTCGGTACAGGCTAACATGCGCAGCAAGCTAAGTTCGCACAGCGAATGGCCGGAACTAAAACCTTCCAAGCTGCGCGGCGCAGTTCGGCGCATTTGTCGATCTCTTATCGAACACTGAAAATCTTGCTGGAGCCTGAGCAGATCCTATAGTCTCGCGGCATAGTATTTATCCCGAGATCGAGACGATAGATGCCCTACACCTTGCGCGCGGCGCGGAGAAAACGCGAATCGATTCGTTATAGATTCTTCGCGCATCAGGCTGTCATACCTCCGTCTGCCATGTACACAGAACCGGTGATGAAGCTGCTTTCGTCACTCGCCAGGAACAGCATCAGCGTCGCGATGTCATCGGGTTCCCCATAGCGCTGCAACGGAATGCGTCTCTTGTACATTTCACGAACCTTCTCGCCCGCTCCCGGCGCTATGCCTTCTTCAAGACTGCGCATCATGCGCGTCTCGACCGGGCAAGGATTGACGGTGTTAACCCGAATTCCCAAGGGTGCGCACTCAAGCGCAGCCGACCGCATCATGCCGATCACTGCATGTTTGCTGGTGGTGTAGGGCGATAACCCGACTGCTCCCTTCACACCAGCCGTTGACGACGTAATGACAATGCTGCCACCGCCTCGCTTCTGCAACGCCGGAATAGCCGCCTTCAAACCCAGCCATACGCCGCGCACGTTGACCGCAATGACGCGATCAAAGACATCGACATCGCACTCGACGATTGGCCTCACCTCACCTTCGGTACCCGCATTGGCCAGCAATATGTCCACCCCGCCGTAGCGTTCCTCGGCAAGCGCCACCATGCGTTGGTTGGCCCCGGGATCGGTAACGTCCGTGACGCAATAGCTCACCTGCTCACTGCCGATATCTGCAACAGCATCTCGCAGCGCGTTTTCGTCAACGTCCGCGAGCAGTACCTTGGCACCCTCGGACATGAACCGTTTACCCGCAGCTTGACCTATGCCGCCCGCGCCACCAGTGATGATCGCCACCTTGTCCTTCAGCCGAACTCCCATCTGTTACCCCTCTGTGAATAGCTCTTCCAAATCGCCAGGCAAATCCTGCGACATCCTTTATAACGACAGCGACGCAAGTGAGTTACTGACTCCCATGATAGCTCTGCGCTCCAAACCCATTTCGCAATAGATCGTATGCGCAATTCGATCCTTCCTGCAACCCGGGAAGAATGTACTCACCACGGCCCGGAACACCTGGGCACCACCCGATCGAGTGCACCCATGAGTCAGCCAAGATCAAGTCTGACGCCATTCGATTTCAGTAACCAAGATCCTGCCTCCGCCAAAACCGATGGGGCGTGTTGCAAAGCGGCTTACCGTGGTGATCGACAATCCGGTAGTTTCGATGCTTCTGCCAAATATCGTTTATTGTGTGTCATACGACGAACGCATTGACCCGGCGATATGGGTCTGTGAACACTCCGCTTTCTACGAAAACTTATAGAGATACCGAGGCCAGTCCGATGACAATAACTGCTCCCGAACTAACCGAGCTCGTCAACAGCCCCTCGCTGACTGAAGCGATTGTCCGGTTTGTGGTCGACACGCCTGCTGATGCATTGCCTGAAAGTGCGCGGCAAATGGCCCGGCTGTCGCTGTTGGACTGGGTCGCCGTTACCGTCGCCGGAAGCAATGAGCCGGTAAGCAGAATCGTGCGACAGATGGCCGTGGACGATGGCGGCGCGCCTGATTCCACTATTGTTGGAGAAAAGACCCGCTTACCCGCGAGAGCGGCAGCGATGGTAAACGGCACGACGTCTCACGCACTGGATTATGACGATACCAACTTCGTGTACCTGGGGCACCCCAGTGTCGCAGTGATACCGGCCGTGCTGGCAGTCTCTGAGAAAACCGGCGCAACAGTTGCAGCTTTCATCGATGCCACCTTGATCGGTATGGAAGTCGCCAGTCGTATCGGCGCATGGCTTGGCCGCCCACATTACGAAGCCGGCTTTCATCAGACTGCCACATCCGGGACCTTCGGCTCGACGATGGCAGTGGCACGATTACTCGGCCTGAATCAGGAACAGGCACAACATGCCCTGGGCCTCGCCAGCACACGTGCTTCAGGCATTAAATCGCAGTTTGGCACGATGGGAAAACCGTTCCATGCGGGGATGGCAGCGGCAAACGCCGTTGAGGTCGCTACACTGGCAGCGGCAGGTTTTGTGTCAAACCCAGACGGGCTGACCTGCGCACAAGGCTTTGCCGATACGCACGGCGGTCAGTCAGCGGACCAGGCCACTGTCCTGGACGGTCTGGGTGAGCGGTTTCAACTGGAAGCAGTGCTCCATAAGTTTCATGCCTGCTGTCACGGTACGCATGCAGCGATCGAAGCGTTGGGGAAAGCACGCGAAAGCCGTCATCTCGAGGCGTCCGAGGTGGACAAGGTCACGGTCATCGTGCATCCGCGCTGGCTTGGCGTTTGCAATATCGCCAGCCCTGCAACCGGACTCGAAGCAAAGTTCAGTTTTCGCTTAACGGCAGCAATGGCTCTAGCTGGCGTTGATACCAGCGCCCTGGCTACGTTCAGCGACGATAGTTGCACCAACCCGGCACTGCTGGCGCTGCGCGACCGGGTCTCGGTTCAGACCGATGCCGGCTTGAGCGACACGGCCGCTCAAGTGCAGGTTAAACCCCGTGAGGGCGAGACGATTTGCGCCGAACATGATCTGGTCACGCCGATGGCGCGCCCTGAGCGCGAAATGCGGGTTCGCAACAAAGCTGCCGTACTGTTGGGCAATGATGTCGCCGAAAGGGTCTGGGAGGCAACTGGCGAGCCTGCAAAGCCGGCCGGGCACTGGCTCGCGACACTGAACCATTAACGTTTCCCACCAGAAAAAAATGCCGGCACGCTTTTGCCGATTGCGATAAGGGCTTGCTGTCCGTGCGCATCGCACGTTGCGGGTAAAGTGTTAGCCTGGCTAGACCGGAAGGGCGAATGAACAGTCTTCCCTAATTACTGGCCCGTGAACCTGGGTTTGCGCTTTTCGTTGAATGCCCGCACACCTTCATGGCGGTCTTCCGTCGGCACGGCGCGGTTGTAGGCCTCAATCTCGAACCACAATCCGTCGCTCAGCGACATCTGTAAACCTCGATGAATCGCCTGCTTTGCCTGACGCACTGCGACAGGCGCGTTGGCGGCGATGCGCGTTGCGATCTTGATTGCTTCGTCCAACAGTTGTTCTTGTGGAAATACGGCGTTTACAAATCCCCAATCCAGTGCCTCATCCGCGGTGAAGCTCTTGCCGGACAGAATTAACTCCTTGGCGCGCCGCTCCCCGACGGCACGCGGCAAGTTCTGTGTTCCACCCGCACCTGGCATGATGCCCAGCATGACTTCGGTCTGCGCAAAT
>Ga0315336_1007612_pt1 | contig 10220 bp, 8 predicted proteins | sample ASW5metaG_FD_204512 | JGI IMG/M metagenome (GOLD analysis project Ga0315336, IMG submission 204512) | Ammonia-oxidizing marine archaeal communities from Monterey Bay, California, United States - ASW #5 | ecosystem: Environmental > Aquatic > Marine > Intertidal zone | place: USA: California... | reverse complement strand
CGGGCACCTGGCGGGGGCGGGGGTGAACCCGCAGCACCTGCGCGGGACCGGGTTCGGCGGGGTCCCCCCCCCTCAGAGATTTGCGTCGTGGAAACCGGCGCGGGTCGTTCGCGTTAACCGGCTCGAGGGGGGGGCTACGGTCCGGGCTTGAGGGTGCGGCCCTTGTTGCCCTCACGGCTGTACACCCCGACCACGCCGTTGCCGTTCTTGGCGTCCACCTCGAGGAACCCCTTCACATTCCCCTCGGTGTTGTTGATCGACAGGAAGCCGCCGTTCTCGTCCGCGACGAGAAGGCCCACCATCGTCCCCTCGGGGTTGTGGATCGTGAGGGCCCCGCCATCCTCGTTCGCGGCGAGCCCCGCCACTATCTTCCCCTCGGTGTTGTAGATCACCAGGTGCTCGAGGTTCGCGTCGAACAACCCCACAGGCTTCCCCTCGGTGTTGGAGATCACCAGGTTGCCGCCGCCCTCGTTCGCGGCGAGTGCCGCCATCGGCTTCCCCTCGGTGCTGTTGATCGACAGGCGTCCGCCGTCCTCCTTCGCGGAGATCGCCGCCACCCCCTTTCCCTCGGGGTTGTAGATCCCGAGGTAGCCGCCGTCCTCGTTCGTGCCGATCGATCCCGCGGACGTCCCCTCGGCGTTGCTGATCGACAGGAAGCCGCCGCCGTTTCTTTTCGCGTTGATCACTCCCACGTCCTTCCCCTCGGCGTTGCTGATCGACAGGAAGCCGCCTTCCATGTTCGCGCTGAGTAGCACGGCTATGGAGGCGCCGCCGCTCTCCCCTGGCACTACAAACTTGTGCGCCCGGATCACGTCGGGGATCGCGCCGTCGTCCATCGTGCCGGAACACGCGGCGACCAGAAGCAACGCGAGGACTCCCGCCAGGCGGCGGGTGCGACGGTGGGCGAGCTCGAGACGATCGAGACGGGCGGCGAGATCTTCGTGGGTCATGGCGGTTCTCCTTGCGAACCAGCCTAGCCGGAATCAGCACGGGTCTTCGACACGACCCGTCTTCAACGGGAACGGGGCTGCTGCGCCTCGGGCGGACTACGAGGGCTCTGCACCAAGCATCAGACGGACGGCCTGGAACACCGCCGAGCGCCGCTCCGCCGGCAAGTCAAGGAGCGCCCTAATCGTCGTTCGCTGATCCGCCGGGAGCCCGGCGAGAGCGTCGCTCACGCTCGCGACTGCTGCCGTCTCCGCTGCCGTTCCGGATTCTCCCTCCGTAACCTCCGCTCCTCCCCCGCCTTCCGAATCCGAGCAGCGGATTTCTAATCCGCAGGTTCCAGGTTCAAGTCCTGGCGGGCGTGCCACTCCCTTCCGTCGCGACAGGCGGTAGCGCGTCGCGCGGGGTGCGGTCACGGCGGGAGTTGCGACGATCGCGTTCCCTCCCACACGCTTGGACGACTCGCAACGCATCGCAGCCGGAAGCGACGGATCGTGCTGCAACTGCTGGCGCTCCTGCTGGCGCTCCTCCCCAGCCGTCCCGGTCGCCACGAGATTCTCGTCGTCCACCGGCACACCCGGCATCGCGTCGAGCGCGCGAGTCAGGTCGTGAATCTGTGTCTTTGCGTAGACCCTCAGCGTGGTCGCGGGGTCCGCGTGCCGCGCGAGATCCTGAAGCTCCTTCGGCGACGCGCCAGTTCTTCCGACCGCGGAAACGAACGTCGTTCGGAGCGCGTGGAAGTCGGCGTAGAATCCGTCGTCGTCCAAGTATGGCACGCCAGCGGCCTTCAGGTCGCCTCTGACGAACTTCGCAGTCTTCTCCGAGAGACGAGGTGTGTCGAACACCGGCGCGCGCAGGACACGCCTCAGCAGCCACGGACGGAGCCGTTCCGCGAGGTCACGACGAATCGGCTGGATGTCTTGGCGTCGGTGCTTCGAGTAGGCCGCGAGTACCGTCACAGTCGCCGGATCGCTGTTCAAGTTGAACGACTCCGGCGTCAGACTCGCTATCTCACTGGCCCGGAATCCGGTTCCGGCTGCGACCAAGTACATCATCACGCGATCCGGTCCGGAGAGCCCCATGCGGGTCGGGCCGCTCTGTGCCGCTCGAAGGAATCTCATGAACTCATCGACGGTCAACTCGCGCCTCGGGTGTCGGCGATCGATGTCTTCGTTGTAGCGCGACAGACCAGCCAAGGGGTCGCGGTCAAGGCGTGCGTTGCGTACTGCCCAACGAGTGAGCGCCCGCACTGCCGATGCGTACCGGTTCAGGCTTCGCGCGGAGAGTCCTGGCCGATCTTCTCCCTGCGGCTCGTCTCGAAGCTCCGGCCATGATGGCTGGACTCACGTAGCCGAGCCTCCGGCAAACCCGGGGCGGTTCAGGAGGTCCGAAGGGACTTCGATGCATGGCGCAGCAAGGCGCCCACAAAATTCATCGATGCAGAAACCTGCGTCACAGTTGTCGGACTGGTCACTCGGTCCGTTAGGTGGCTCAAGTGCGCGATGATCCTGTCCGAACAAGGCATGCCAGAAGCAGAGGTTGCGGTTCGTGGCATCTACGAGGGCATGCTCGTGCTTCTCTTCATCTTCAAGGATGACGTGACGCTGCAAGGAGTGAACAAGAAGATCGATCCCCCGCAGGATCGACTGAGAGACCGGTCGTTTCGCGCACTGCTCTATCAAGCACGCGGTGCGTTTGGGGCCGAGAAGAACCTCAGCGCTGAGGGCATCAATCCTGACGACCCCGATGCTGTCGTCAGGATCGCTAGGGACGTTCGAGAGAGATTGGGTGAGAATTGGGCACAGCAGATCTCCAAAGGTAGCCCGCCGTTCGGGGTCGGCTTTCTAAACGTAGCGAAGAGCGTGGGAATGCCGGAGCACATCCACAGGCTGTGCTACGGTTTCATGTCCTCGATTGCTCACCCACAAGCGATCGAATCGTTCCTCTTGGATTCCAAGCGACGACTAGACCCTCAGCTGGGGCCGATTTGGAAGGATGTCGCCAGTTCGCCAGACATGGCCGCATACATCTTGATCATGGCGATGAAGCCGGTTGCTGAGTCCTTCGAGCTGGCCGCCGTCGTTGCGGAGATCGATGAACTGGCAACGAAGGTTGAGGCCGGAATTCGGGGCACTGCCGCCGAAGCGAATCCGCGGGACTCTGACGGCACCTAGTTGCTCCTCCCACCCCCACGGGACTCCTAGCCGTTTCCGCTCCTCACAGAACCGACCCCCTCCTCTCGATCGACGGGCGCACGCGCGTCCCCGGAACGTCGTAGAATCCTTCCAGGGGGTCTCCATGCCGGATGACGCGAGGAACGAGTGACTTACGGCCGCTTCGCCAGGACCCGTGAACTATTCGAGAAGGCGCGAGACCTTGCGCCCAACGAGCGCGCGTCGTTCCTTGACGAGGCGTGCGAGAATGACCGCGCAATACGTCGTGAGGTCGAGGCCCTGCTCGATGCGCACGAAGAGGGCGGAACGATCACGCTCGGCGGTGAAGGCGACAGCCCCAAGAAGACCGAAGCCTGGAACGCGCTGATCGATCAGCTTCGCGAGCGTGGCCCTGGTCACTCGCGCTACGTCTTCGAGGGCGAACTCGCCCGAGGTGGCATGGGCGTGATCCATCGCGTCTTCGATCGGGATGCACGCCGACGCCTCGCGCTGAAGGTCATGCTTGGAAGTGGGGCAGCTCCCGCATCGGGCGACACTCCTGACGTCGCTGACGCCTCGCTTGGTCGCTTCCTTGAAGAGGCCCAAGTCACGTCGCAACTCGACCACCCGGGCATCGTTCCCGTCCACGAAATCGGTGTCGACGAGACCGAACAGGTCTACTTCACGATGAAGCTGGTGAAGGGCGACGACCTCCGTACCGTCTTCGATCGCGTCGCTGATCCGAACGACGACGAGTGGACCACTACACGCGCGCTGAACGTAATGTTGCGCGTCTGCGAGGCGATGGCGTACGCGCACACCAAGGGCGTCATCCACCGAGACCTGAAGCCTGGCAACGTCATGGTCGGAAAGTTCGGTGAGGCGTACGTCATGGACTGGGGTCTCGCCAAGGTCCTGGGGCAAGAGGATGCGCACGACCTCAGGTTCAAGTTCGATTCGACCTCGATCATGAAGACGGACCGCAAGGATGCGGCAGCCGAAGCACCGGACACACCGCTTCTCACGATGGACGGCGACGTGGTCGGGACTCCGGCCTACATGCCACCGGAGCAGGCCGAGGGCCGAACGGAGCTTCTCGGTCCGCCAGCCGATGTCTACGCCGTCGGTGCGATGCTCTACCACCTTGTCGCGGGCCACATGCCGTACGTGAAGCCGGGGGCGAAGGTGTCGGCTCGCACGATCCTCGGTCTCGTCCTGAACGGACCTCCAGCGTCGCTCACGGAAAAAGTGAGAGCCACACCGACCGAATTGATCGCGATCGTTGAGAAGGCGATGGCGCGCGAAATCGTCGACCGTTACTCCGACATGACGGCGTTGGCCCGAGACCTACGGGCGTTCCTGGAGAACCGGGTCGTGGCGGCCTACGAGGCGGGCGCATGGGCCGAGCTGAGGAAATGGGTGGCCCGCAACCGCGTGCTCACCTCGACAGCCGTGGGGTCCCTGATCATCGTCGCCGCGTTGGGAATCTGGTCCAACTTCACCATTCGTGGCGAACGCGCCGTCGCGCAGTCCGAACGCGACAGAGCGGACGAGCACGCCGATCAAGCGAAGCGGCGGGCCGAGGAGGCCGCGGACCAGCGCGACCGCGCCCTGGCCGCCGAGAAGGACGCCCGAAAGAGCGCATACCGGTCCGCCTACCGCGCGGCATTGGTCGCACTCGGCGTCGGAAATCACGCCGAGGCACTGCTGCTGCTACCGGCCCAGAAGCCCGGGGACCCCGATCGCGGCTTCATTGATCGAAGAGTCGATCGGACGCTGGCGACCTGGAAGACGCACGAGGGCGGAGTGCGCGTTGTCGCCTGGAGCCCGAACGGCGAACGGCTCCTGACTTGTGGAGACGACGGAGCCGTGAGGGTCTGGGACGCTGCGACACACGAGCGCGTCCATCAATTGACAGACGATGCAAGTCCAGCGCTCTCGGTCGCGTGGAGCCTGGATGGACGACGCATCGCGTCAGGCGACGAGGACGGTGGCGTTCGGATCTGGTCCGCCTCGGGTGAGGAACTCGATCGACACGACGTCGGTCCGTCAGCGCTCGACTGGATCGCTCTCGATCGAGAGGACGCGATCTGGTCGAGCGACGCTTTGGGCACGATCCGGCATACCTCGATGGACGGCACGACAAGGATATGCGGCTTACGAACTGGCCTCTCACGTTGGCCTACCGTTCTCGAGACCGCTCGATCACGATTGTGGTTCGCGCGCGACGAGACGCTTCATGCGCTGGGCGCGAATGCGGCAGACAGCCGTGTCGACTTCGTCGGGACCGAGGCAACGACGGCGATCGATGTCGTCGACAGTGGCAGTGTCATCGTCACGGGTGGCGAAGGGGGAATTCTCAGAGTCTTCGACCAGACCAACGGAGCGCTGATCCGGAGCTGGCGGTCAGGATCCGAGGACGTCGACGCGCTCGCGGGCCATCCGCGTGACGGTACGTTCGCAGCCGCTCGAGGTGACGCGATCGAGATCTGGGACGCGGTGTCGGGTCACGCTCCACTCGGTCAGTTCGTCGGGCACACGGACCGAGTTCGAGCGCTGGCGTTCCGCCCTGACGGAAAGACCCTTGCGGCAGCCTTGGGCGACGGCACCGTCCGACTCTGGTCGACGTCGACCGCGCGACACCCGAGACTTGCGCTGGGAATCGATCGCGTCGACTCCGCCGCATTCAGCCCGGATGGGCACTTCCTGGCGTGCGGAGGCACGATCGACCGGATCGAGGCCCACGTCATCCTGGTTGTGAACACGCAGACTGGAGCAGAGATCTGGCGCGAGCAGACGGCGGGTGATGTCGTCGAAGAGGTTGCTTTCACGCCCAACGGAGACTGGCTCGCGTCTGCTACGCGTGCTGGAGCGGTCTCCGTTCACGAGGCGACGGCTGGGACGCGGCAGTTCACCAGGTCGACTGGAAGCCCACCAAGCGGACTCGCGTTTACCGCCGATGGGAAGAGCCTGCTCGTCGGAACCGACACGGAACTGCTCCAGATCGAGGCGGAGTCAGGCGCTGTCACCTGGAAGTACCTCGCAACGGGGCCGGTAGTCGTCGAGGACTCCGGAGCCGTCTGGGCTCGCGATCCGCGACGGAAGGCCCCGATTCGAATTGATGTCCTGAGTCACAGGTCGGACCTCCGTTTGAGAGAGACGTCCACGGAACTGAGGGGGCTGACCGTGAGTCGTGACGGCAGCCGCCTCGTCACGCTCGATGCCGCGGGGCGGCTCGACGTCAGGAACGTTGCGAACGACACGATCGAGCGGCGAATCCCGCTCCGAGTGAGCGACCTGCGACCTGCGCTCGTGGGCGCGGAAGGACAGCTCGTGGTCGAGCGAGCGGGAAGAGCGTCCGTCATGGACCTGGAGACCGGTGAGACTAGCTTTACGTGGGAAGTCCTTCTCGGTCCGACGCTGGGGAACGACATCCTGTTGTTCGACCGGACCTTTAGGCGCGCGTTCACGGCTGGCATCTCCGGAGCCGAGGTGTGGCATTCCTCAGGATCGGAGGCGCACGCACTCCTGGAGTCGCTGGACCAACGTCGACGCGCCTCCGCATTCGTCGATCCGCTGCTGATTGCGCAGGGGCCTCAGGCCGCGCGCGAGACCATCCACGCGGCGACCGATCTCTCCCACGAAGATAGGCAAGCCGCTCTCGAGAGGATTGGGAGATCTTCGATTCCGGTAAGTCGGCAATGGGTACTGAGCGCCTGGAAGCGTCTCGATCCGGACGATGAAATCGATGTGGCGGGAGGTCTTCGCGACGCTCGCCAAGCCGTTCTTTGGGCGCCCTCCCACGCGGAGCCGCGCCGGATCTTGGCATGGGCGTTGGCGTTGAACGGAGAAATGCAGCAAGCGAAATCCCAGGCCACGATCGCGGTTCGGCTAGCACCGGGTTCGCGTAGCGACCGGTTCCTGGTTGCCATCGCGGCGATGACGGGCCTCGAGAAGGTGCTGCTCACGGAGGAGGTCGTCCGGCCGATCAGAGACGAGCAAGAACTCTTGATGACACAGGAGAACCACGAATCCGTACTGATGCGCGTCGAACGACTGCTCGCGGATGGAATCCGGCTCTTTCACCTACCGAACGGCCTGCAGCCGAAGGTGTATTACGACGAGTCCGATCGGAAACGAGGCTGGTATAGGCCACGCTTCACTACCGAGCAGCGGATGCTACGAGCCGCGCTCTCTCTCGAGGCCGCCGCCACTCTGCTAGGGCGAGGAGCGTCACGCCCGCCAGTGGCGACAACGGTGGCCGCCTGGGTCGGCATCGCGCGCGCGAGAATGGGTCATGACGAAGACGCCATCGATGCCCTGAACACGGCGCTGTCCGACGACGACAGGCTGACTGAACTTGACCGAGCAAGGGTGGACGCACACATCGCCCTCTGCCTTGCACGAACTGGCAAGCGGGAAGAAGCCGAGGCAATCCGTACGAAGCTCAAGCATTCACGGTTCGGCGATGACGAGACGCTCGCAGACGCTCTGAGCCTTCTCGGGGAAGTCATGTCGAGGTCGAAGTAGCCTCAGTCTTCATCCAAGAGCGCGAACGCCTTCTCCAGGCTCACCATGCGCTGTTCAACCGCCGTGAGCCGTGTGTGAAAAGGATGGGATGCATTCCCTGCCGCGCGCTCGAGTTCTTCGACGACGCGAACAGTCTTGATCAGGGATTGGGGCAGCCCAGTCATCACGAGGGAGTTGCCATCCGTGCGAATGGACTCAAAAATCGGATGCGCAAAGTACTGTTGAACGACGTTCGTCGCACTCTGAACGTCAATTGACTCAAGTGGGAAGACGGTCGTGAGCACGACGTATCGGCCCTCGTACTCGCGAAGTTGATCAATGGGCACGTACTCGGATTGCGCCTTGAGACGAGACCCACTGGCTATGTTGCGGTCGAGGCTGAGAAGCTCCATGACTTCACCGCGCGGCGTCAGCAGCATTCCGTAGGCGTAGAGAATCGACTCGATGAGTTTTCGGAGGTCGGTTCGCGGGATTGTCACTGCTCTAAGCGAGATGCGAATTCCATTGACCTCTTCCTTCTTGTAGTGAACTGGCATCCCGAGTTCGAGTTCCACGAAGTCCAGGAAGGACTCGAGGGGCGTGCCCCCTGGCTCGAACTGCAAGGCAACCATCTCTTCTGCATCAGCACCCTCCTGCGAAGTGAGGGACCCCACGGCCACGAGGAGAAGGACGATGGGCAAGAGTTTCATGGTCACCTCCGCATCGATCAGGGTGCGCAGATCATACGAGGACTCGCCTCGTTCCATGAAGGCAAGTTTCGCCGTGCCCGTCCTCCGTCCGGATCGTGCTGGCGGGGAGGATCCTCCCGCCCCTCGGGACTCCTAACCACTTCGATCGCTCGTGGAACCGACCCCCTTCCCCTTCTGCGCCTCTACCGCCGCTCGACATGCTGGATCGTTCTTTACGATCGCAGTGACCTTGCTGACGGTCTCTGAACTTAGGCCACTCAGGAAGTGCTTGAAGATCTCCCTCGGATCGGGAGCAGGCTCCTCAGGCGGTTCCTTGGCCGGACCAAGCATGCGGTCAAGCAACACCTTCGCGGCCGCGACATCGCCGTCCCTCGCCTTGTGAACGAGCGTCGCGATCACGTCCTGCAGATCCTGCTCGTCGACCGCGTCGAGGAGTGCGCTCTTGAGCCGCGTCACCTTGCCCGTGAAGGGATTCCCTGGCGAGCAACGGTTCCCCGGGAGGAACCGGCCGGTCCTCTCGTCACGGCCGTTATCGCCGTTGGTTGTCGGTGCAGGTTCGTTCATCTCGTCGGTCCTCAGTTATCCGTGTCACGCCCCCATCAGCGATCCGATCCAGCAAGTACCGGGTGGCTTCGGATCGCACCCGTTCATCCGTGTCGGTCAACGCGATCTCGGCCATGCGCACCATGCACTTCGCGGCTTGAGAAGCCGTGATGGCGTTGGTCATGTCTGATCTCCTCCCAGCATCAGCCGGACTGCTTGGAGGACCGCGGCGCGTCGCTCCGTAGGCAAGTCGAGGAGTGCGCGAACAGTCGCTTGCTGGTCGTTAGGAAGCGCCGCAAGAGCATCGTTTCTGCACCCGACTGCTGGCGCCTCTGCTGGCGCTCCAGAATCGGCGACCGCAAGGTTGGAAGTATCCACACGTTGCAACTTCGCGCAGCGGATTTCTAATCCGCAGGTTCCAGGTTCAAGTCCTGGCGGGCGTGCCACTCTCTTTCGTCGCGCGGCGGCGGTGAGCAGATCGCGCCTCCCCTACGCGACCCGCCACCCCGTCCCGACGGCGCCGTAGGATCTCCCCGGCACTCTCATCGCAGCTGGGAAACCGAACCTCGGGAGCGGCGGATGGCGAACGAAGAGAAGTGTCCGTCGTGCGGCGACGACGTGGAGTTCGTGGTCGCGAACCGCGTGCACGGCTTCTTCCGGGCGGTGATCTACACCGCCTGCCTCGCGGCCGGAGGCGGTACCGCCGTGGCGCTGGACCTCGACATCGAAGGATCGCTCCTGATGAAGGGCGTCGTCATTCTTCCCTTCCTGTTGGCGATGGGCTTCTTCCAGGTGCAATGGACACGAACGTGCCCCGCCTGCGGAGTCACGGCCAAGGCGGACGTGGGATACGGCAAGCGCCTCTGACCCCGCCTCCATCACGCCGTGTGACTGTCGGCCGGTAGGATTCGCGCATGCTCGAAGCCGCCCTCCTCATCGCCGCGTCACTCGCCCAAGAACCCCCGACGCCCGGCGTGCGCGTCTGGGCGACTGGCGCCACCGAGAAAGTCCGCGCCGACGACCGTTCGGCGCTCCCGCACCTCGGAGTGTGGGATCCGGAGTCGCGGGTCGCACGGCTGCGCGGCGTGCGCGGCGAGCACGTCCCGTTCCAGGTCGTGGTCACCGCCGACCGCGTCGACGTCGACGGAGTCCGGGTCGACGTCTCGGGACTGCGCGGCGCGGGCGGCGTCGTGCCGCCCGCGCGGATCGGAGTCTTCCTCGAGCACATGGTGAACGTCTACGCGCCGAGCGGCGCGCACGGGCAGCGCGGGTGGTGGCCCGACGCGCTCGTACCGCTCACCCGGCCGTTCGCGATCAAGTCCGCGCTCCGGCACCGGGGCCCGGTCCGGCGACACCAGCC